>ERZ791908.809-NODE-809-length-26495-cov-5.616263_pt1 | contig 26495 bp, 25 predicted proteins | sample MGYA00510144_ERZ791908 | MGnify/ENA primary metagenome ERZ791908 (study PRJEB30046, sample SAMN00792105) | human gut metagenome | study: EMG produced TPA metagenomics assembly of the A metagenome-wide association study of gut microbiota in type 2...
GAGCAGTTCAGAAGCGTCGGGTGGGTGCCCGGGAACCTTGTTGTCGTCTAACGGGTAGACAATAAGAACCCCACCCTTCCACGACGCTGAAGCGTCGAGTGGGTGCCCGGGAACCTTGTTGTCGTCTAACGGCCAGACAATAGAAAAAGGGGCAGGATTCCGCAAAATCCTGCCCCTTTTCTGTTGATAGAACATTGAATATTATATAAATAACTGCATTATGGTCAATTCACCATCGCATGATATTTATATCGATACATTACTCCGCAATTTCCTTCACGAACTGCTTTCCGTAAGCGCGGCACTCTTCAATCGCCTGCTGGTCCGGAACCCACAGCTTCTTCAGGCCGTCATCAACAACTTCGAATCCTGCGCCCTTCAGCGCCTCGCTGATCTGCTTTACCGCATCTCCGCTCCATCCGTAGCTTCCGAATGCCGCAGCCTTCTTATTCTTAAACTTGAGGCCCTTCATCATCTCCAGAATTCCGCCGATCGCGTAGGAAAAGGCGTAATTGATTGTCGGGGAGCCGACCAGAACCGCCTTGGACTGGAAGACCTCTGTCAGGATATCATTCTTATCGTCCTTTGCCGCGTTCATCAGCTTTACACGGACAGATGGATCCGCCTCGCGGATGCCGTCCGCAATCGCCTCCGCCATTGTTCTTGTGGAATTCCACATAGTATCGTAAACCAGCGTGATCTGGTTCTCCTGATATTTGTCTGCCCAGGCAAGGTACTGCTTGATAATGCCCACTGGATCATTCTTCCAGATGACGCCGTGGCTCGGGCAGATCATGGAAAGCGGCAGATTCATCGCCAGAATCTCATTAATCTTCTTTGTAACCATCGGGCTGTAAAGGTTCAGGATGTTTGCATAGTACTTCTCTGCCTGATACATGAGCGCAGAGCGGTCTACTGTATCATCATACATTGACTCAGTCGCGAAATGCTGTCCGAATCCGTCGTTGCTGAACAGAATATTGTCTCCGGACATATATGTGAACATGGTGTCTGGCCAGTGCAGCATCGGCGCCTCTACGAAGGTCAGCGTCGTTCCGCCCAGCTCCAGTGAGTCTCCGGTCTTCACATTGACGAAGTTCCAGTCGGTGTGATAATGTCCGCGAATGATCGCCTCACCCTTCTTGGTGCAGTAAATTGGTGTGCCCTCCGGCATCTCGCGCATCAGTTCCGGCAGCGAACCGCTGTGGTCAATCTCATTGTGGTTCATGACGATGTAGTCGATGTCCTCCAGATTGATTTCCTCCTTCAGACGTGCCACAAACTCCGTGTCATACGGCTGCCAGACCGTATCGATCAGCGCCGTCTTCTCATCGCCTCTGACCAGATAGGCATTATAGCTGGATCCCTTATCCGTTGAAAACTCATCGCCGTGGAAGTGCTTCAGCTCCCAGTCAACCTTGCCGACCCATGTTACTCTCTCCGTAATTTTCTTTCCCATTGTTCTGCTCCCTTCAATGTTACTATCAAGCTTTTGTTATTACCAATTCCTTAACTGTGTTTTTATTATAGGGTGAGGCGGGAGCAGTTTCCGTTGTCTGTACCACATTTTATAGCTTCTTGCGCATTTCTTTTTTGTCGACAAAACACTCCCGGCCAGGGGCCGACGCCCTGAAATAAAAAATCCCGCCGGGAAATGGCTGAATACCACTCCCGACGGGCATTGAAAACTACAGCATATACGCGTTGACGATCTCGCCATAATAGGCGATTCCCTTATGCCAGCGCCTTGAAGTAGACCAGGACGATAATTCCCAGGACGATTCTGTACCAGCCGAAGACCTTGAAATCGTGCTTCTTGATGTAGCTCATCAGGAAGCGGATGATCAGCATGGATACGATGAATGCAACAACCATGCCCACGATCAGAACAGCCAGCTCATTGCCCTGGAAGGCAAATCCGTATTTTGCCAGCTTCAGCAGGCTGGCACCGAACATGACCGGAACAGCCAGGTAGAAGGTGAATTCTGCCGCGGTTTTACGGTCGACACCGATAAGGAGTGCGCCGAGGATAGTGGCTCCGGAGCGGGACGTTCCCGGGAAAACGGCCGCAACCAGCTGGAACATGCCGATGACAAAAGCCGCGCGGTAGGTCAGGCGGTCGATGCTGCGAACGATCGGACGCGTGTGCGCATTGTGATTTTCTGCGAGGATGAACATGACGCCGATGATGATCAGCATGATGGCGACACAGAGGTAGTTATAGAAATGGGCCTCAATCGCATCGTCCCATTTCAGACCGACGATGACGGCCGGGATGCAGGCCACGATGACCTTGAACCACATCGACCAGACATCTTTCCTCAGGTAATGCTCCTCCTTATTCATCGAAAACGGCCAGATCTGATGCCAGAAGGTCACGACAACGGCGAGAATCGCGCCGAGCTGAATAACGACCAGATACATATCGTAGAATGACGATCTGACCTGCATCGGCCAGATTTTATCAAGAAGAATCATGTGTCCGGTGCTCGAAATCGGAAGCCACTCGGTGATTCCCTCAACGATGCCGAAGACAATGGACTGGATTATTGCGATCATATTTTTCTCCTTCCACTTATCAGGATTTTCATGTCTATAATACTTGGTTCTGCACAGGAATTCATAAACAGAGGTTCAACAGATCATAAATCTGCAGTTAACCGGAAAGCGGTCATTCTGCGGCCTTGCGCTTTCTGTTTTGTCCGATCCTGCCAGGACAATATCCGCTACATTATACCAGAGTCTGCCCTACAGTTCACGTGAATCCATCCGAGTTAAGAAAAATTCACCCATTCAACAAGAAGAAAAAATGCTTAGACCTAGTGATTTGGGTTATAATAATAGTAATTGATGCACTAATTCACGTACATCGCATAGACAAAACTCACATTGCAAGGGAAAGAAGAAACATGAATGTCCTTTCCAATCCCTATGGGCAGGCAAAAGACTGAAAGTTTAGAAATAGCTATGCAAATTCGTTGCAGAAAGTTTATTCTGGAGGTTTGATATGAAATTTTACGAGGCAAAAGTTAAAGAAATCAAGAAAGAAACGAGTGATACATACAGCTTCATCATGGATATTCCGGAAGGCTTCGCCTGGAAAGCCGGACAGCATGTTCTGTGGAAGCTGAAAGACTATAAAGTTCCGGAAGGCGAAAAGGATTCCCGCGTATTCACCATCGCGTCCGCTCCGGAAGACGGTTTCCTGATGTTCACCACCAGAATCACGGAACTCCATTCCGGATTCAAGGACATCCTCCTGAATAAGATCAAGCCGGGAGATATCATTCTGGTTGCAACACCGCTCGGAAACTTCACCCTGGACGCAGAAGACTACGCGAAGACACTGATCATCGCCGGCGGAATCGGCATTACCCCGATCCGTTCCCTGCTCAGAAGCTACATGGAGCATCCGGTAGAGGGCCATCAGATCACCCTCCTGTATTCCGATGACCGGGGAGAATACGCATATGAAGAGTTCTGGAAAGAGCTGAAGGAAAAACTTCCGGATATCGAGCTGAACTTCCTGACCACAAGAGAAGAATTCACATGCATGACCGATGGCTTTGCTGGCGATGCCGGAGACGATGCCGAATACCTGGTTGCCGGTTCTCCGGGAATGAACACCGCCTTTACCGAAAGACTCACTTCTCTCGGAATCGATGCCGGAAATGTTAAAACAGACATATTCATGGGATACTGATTCTTCTCCCTTCTTAACCTTCTGAAAGCGCTGCCGCCCCAATCACGTATGAGCTCAGGGCGGCAGCGCCTTTTTCTCTGCCGCAGATGAAAACGCTTCCCAGAATACGCCCAGAATTCGAGTATACAGTATACTCGTATACTCGCATACTCATCCCCGCCCTCTTTCGATCAGCAGTTGTATAACACAATAACATAAAAACACAAAAGACGCCTGATCGTATGAATCCATCAATATTCATACGGTCAGGCGTCTACCAATCAACTACCATAATCATCAATTACCGTGCAGGCTGAATTACATAGCTCCGAGGCGTACCCACTCTTCCGGCTCCTGATAATCATAACCTTCATACAAACTTTCCATCTTCTTAGTCTCCATAATCAATCCATCCTTTCCTGCGGATTCTCAATCCATAATCCGCAAATCATCAATCCTTAAAACAATCTGTGCATCAGTTCGTATGCACTTGTTTTCTATGCCAATAATATACCAAAAAGATTGTGTAGAGTCAAGCTTTTTGCTATTGTTTTTTAAAATTTTTTCGATTTATTTTGTGGTAATGCACAAATAATCCCGTATTGTATTCAAATATGTGTCTATCGCACAGAAAAAGAGCCCCGCCCAATATGGACGAGGCTCTCCGTTGTGCAATTTTCAAGTGGATCGGTGTTCACCGGCCCATGCTTAATGATTATTTTCCACTACTTGGAAGCAGTTGTGGAGTCTGTGTAGGCAACGACTGTCTTGGTCTTAGAGTCGTAGTGAACGGTCTTGCCATCCTTATCGATGTACGGCAGTCCAGCGTTACTCCATACCTGCCATCCGTCGCTGTACAGGGATGCATTGTTGTAACCCATTACCCATGCGTCCCACAGTGTAACAGATGCTCTCCAGCCGGATCCGCAGAAGAAGGACAGGTGCTTGCTGGAATCTACTCCGTCAACCTTCCACAGTGCCTTGATCTCGGATGCGCTTCTCATGGTGTAATCCGGGTTCTGATATCTGGAAACGGAACTGTTCCAGTTCTCTCCGGATGGTGAGAATACGGTGCCTGCGATACGGCCTGCCAGATCATGATATCCATATCCAGAGGAAAGTCCGTCCCACTCTGCCTTGGTTCTGGTATCAACGCCCTGGAAATCAGACTTCTTCAGACCTGCTTCGAACTCAGATGTTGTATCGATTACATCCGGATTCAGTGCCTTCGTTGCGCCGAAGCTGGATGTCTTTGCTGTATTGATCTTCTTCTCCAGTGCATAATCGTCGTTGGTCCATGTGTGCAGAAGTCCGCTCATGATATGTGTATTATCAACACCGAGGTACTTCAGGATAACGGCGATTCTTGCTGCTGCCAGAGCATCGCTCTGTCCATTCGGAGCGGTTACGATGACGCAGCTGTCCTTGGTAATTCCATAGCGCTCAACCAGGGAGATCAGCTTGGCATCGTCGATCTGTCCGTCAGAAGTGTGGCGCAGTCTGTAGCTAGAGGATGTGTCTCTGTCTGTTTTTTCATATGGCTCAAAGTCATCTGTACTTGCTGGGATGGCACCCGGAACATGTCCCGTTGTTGCATACTTAGACTTACTCCAATCGATAGTAGCATCTGCATCATATGATCCATCAGATGCATACTTTCCATTATCTGCATACTCAGCATGCAGAATGACGATGTTCTTGCTGTCGCCGACCAGCTTCTTGGCTGTAGAATTCAGTGCTGTTCCCTTAACCTGATGGTCGGAAATGTTCTTAACCAGGGAAGCCGGAACGTACAGGCTGTAGTTCTTATAGCTTGATGTCTTTACTTTGCCGCTGTTGATCAGAGTCTTGGCATTGTATGTGCAGACGCTTCTGAAGCCCTTTGTATTGATGAGATACTTGGCAACCTTCTTTGCGTCCTTTCCGTTGGTGTCGTAAACGATGTAGCTGTTGCTCTTGGTCATCTTATTTGCGGAAATTTCACGGTTCAGATAATCCTTTGTCGTCAGATTTTCTGCTGCCGGAATTCCCTTTGTATTCTCAGAGTAGTCAGCATTAATCCAGTCTGCGGAGAAGTTAACCGCGTTGGACAGGTGGCCGCCCTTCTTGGCGCCGTCCAGTGCCCAGCCGCTGTATGCGTCTGCGTTTCTGGCATCGATCAGGATGGTGTGTGCGCTCTTGTCGGATGCATACTTCAGAACCTCGGATGTCTTGGTGCTGGTGCAGATGCTGACTTTAACCTTTACCTTCTTGGAAAGGGTCTTGCCATTTTTACCTTTTGTCTTAACAGTAATGTAGGTTGTACCGAGTTTCTTTCCGGTGATCTTTCCTGTCTTGCTGACAGAAGCAATCGATGTGTTGCTGCTCTTGTAGGTCAGTGCCGCCTTTGCGTTGGACGGATAAACCTTGACAGAAAGCTTGGCCGGATCTGCAGTCGTCATGCTCAGGGAAGATTTAACGGTAATCTTGCTTGGCTTGACGGATGCGGCATGCGCAGAGATAGTGCTCATTCCTGAGAACGCAGTTGTGATGGAAGCTGCGAGCAGGAGAACAGAGAACTTGCGCAGTGCGGAACTGTTCTTTTCCATAGAAAACCTCCTATAATAAATCCCATAAATGCAGATGAAAACGTCACATCGTCTTCATCAGATTATCTTATTTATTATAGCCTTTTTGGTATTTCCCATCCCATTGATTTTTTATATAGCGGCCGGGTGATCCGGAAGGCAGCGATTACAGCCTCATTCCCCCTGACATCACGGCCATGCCAGCGGCACCGCAGTCTGCAATTTCTCTCTTCTGCACCGGGTCCGGGCGGCAGTCCGGGAATGTACCTTCTATTCTCATTCCCCCGATTGCGTAAACTGGAATGGATACCGATTCGCAGACTTCCCGGAGAAAGCCGGGCCCTCTCGGCGGAAGGCCTTTCTTGCAGTCGGTCGCGTACACGTGGCCGGCAAAAAGATATGCTGCGCCGAACTGTTCTGCCTCTCTGGCTTCTTCCGGGGAATGGACGGAACATCCCAACAAAAAGTTATCCGGTATGTGGATGCCCTTTTCCGCAAGTTCTCTCAGACGGTACAGAGGCAGGTGGATTCCGGCCGGGCTTGTCTGCCCACAATGTGTATCCTGTATACCCCCATTTCTATCACCGGTGTTATCATCACCGTGAAGTACTTCCCCGGCACCGATATCCCCGCTATTCCAGCGGTTATCGTCGGAATCCCCATCGCTGCCGGACACTCCCGCGGCCGCGCCGGCGCCCAGGGCTTCCAGCGCCGGCAGGAAGCTGTGCAGAATGCAGGGCACGTCGCGCTGCGCGCAGCCTGCCAGGACACTTTTTGCCAGAGAAATATATTCCTCTTCAGAAAGGTCCTTCTCCCGCAGGACGATAGCCCGGGGATGGAGGGCGCAGATCCGGTCAATCTGTGAAAGAAAGGGACGAACCGACAGATGCCGGTTCGTCACGAAAATAGTATGGTTGAAAGGTGTGCTGTAAGTACTCATAAAGGCCTCAGTCCTCTGCTTTACACGTAGATATAGTCGGCCATGACCGGCTGCAGGCCCTGCTTTCCGATGGCATCGTAAACTTCCTGGAAGCTGCGGCGGTCGTCGGTCTCGAACTGATCATCGCCTTTTTCCTTGACCTTATCGGAATGCTCGCCGACTCCGGTCTTGGAATCCGCGGAAATCTTGGTGCAGCAGATGTTAATCAGATTGTCTCTGACTTCCGGACGCTCTCTTGTGGAGATTGTGATGCTGGCAAACGGCATGAATAAGCGGTATGCGCAGACGACCTGGAGCAGCTGGGCCTCGTGGACATCCATCGGGTTGATCTTATCATTGTTAATGATCGGGCGCAGACGCGGGCAGGAGAAGGAAATCTCGGCGCGCGGGTACTTACGCTGGATGTAATAGGCGTGCATGGCGGTTGCGTAGGCATCCTTGCGGAAGTCGTCCAGTCCCAGCAGTGCCGCGAATCCGACGCCTCTCATGCCGCCCATCAGGGCTCTTTCCTGGGCGCAGACGCGATATGGGAAAATTCTCTTATTGCCGGCAAGGTGCAGCTGCTTGTATTTATCCGGATTGTAGGTCTCCTGGAAAACGGTGACGTAGTCCGCGCCGCACTGATGCAGATAGGCGTACTCATCGGAATTCATCGGATAAACCTCCACGCCGACAACGCGGAAATACTCACGCGCGATCCTGCAGGCACGGCCGATATACTCGACGTCCGACATTCTGCGGCTCTCGCCGGTCAGAATCAGGATTTCCTGAAGACCGGATTTTGCGATAGCAGCCATTTCCTGATGAATGCCCTCATCGTCCAGCTTGGCTCTCTTAATTTTATTATGACAGTTGAACCCGCAGTAAATGCAGAAGTTCTCGCAGTAATTGGCGATGTAAATCGGCGTGAACATGCAGATGGAATTTCCAAAATGTTTTCTCGTCTCCATCTGCGCTTTATCTGCCATTTCCTCCAGGAACGGCTGTGCCGCCGGAGAAAGCAGGGCCGCCAGATCCTCCGGTGAGCAGGCGTTCTTATCCAGCGCCCGGCGGACATCTCTCGCGGTGTATTTACTGTAGTCGTAATTCTTCCGCGCTTCCAGAACATCGTCCAGAATCGTGGACTTGTCCAGGACTTCCATGCCCGGAAGATACTTCATCGGGTCCACATTATTATGCTTCTGCAGCCTGATGATCTCGTCATTTAATATACTTTCATTAACATGATCGGCTTCACTCATGATCTTTCCTCCAATCTCTGTATGATTCCCCTTACTCTGCTTTCTCCTGCGGCTTTGCCTCATGCAGGAATCCCGTCAGCGGGTCGGATGCTGCGGCGCCCTTGCTTCTGACTCTTCCGAGGCCGGCCAGATATCCTTCACGTCCGGCTTCGATCGCCTTCTTATAGGCTCCGGCCATCATGGCGACGTCGCCTGCCGTTGCCAGTCCGGTGTTGGCCATGATTGCGGCTGCGCCCATTTCCATGGCTTCGCAGGCCTGGGACGGACGGCCGATTCCCGCGTCTACGACGATCGGGAGGTCGATTTCATCGATCAGGATCTGGATGAATTCCTTAGAAGCCAGACCCTTGTTGGAACCGATCGGGGATCCCAGCGGCATGATGCAGGCAGCTCCTGCGTCTCTCATGTCTCTGGCCGCATTCAGGTCCGGGAACATGTATGGCATGACGACAAAACCTTCCTTGGCAAGGATCTCCGTTGCTTTGATGGTTTCCTCGTTATCCGGAAGCAGGTATTTGGAATCTCTCATGATCTCGATCTTTACAAAATCTGTCTTGCAGAGTTCTCTGGAAAGACGCGCGATGCGTACCGCCTCTTCAGCGGTTCTGGCCCCGGATGTATTCGGAAGCAGGGTAACATTGTCCGGAATGTAGTCCAGAATGTTGGCCAGGCCGCCCTCATTGGCTCTTCTCAGGGCCAGGGTGACGATCTGCGTGCCAGCGTTTTCTACTGCTGCCTTGATTAAATCCAGGGAATATTTTCCAGATCCCAGAATAAAGCGGGATGTAAATTCATGTCCGTTCAGAGACCATGTGTCTTTTTCCATTTCAATCCTCCTGTGCTTATCCGATGTTCATATAAATATTGCTCTCTTGCGCATAAATTTTTGTCCGGCACCGCGCCGGGGTGAATCAGCCTCCTCCGACAAAGCTGACGACTTCAAGCACATCGCCGTCGTAGAGCACGGTCTTCCCGTACCTTTCACGGTCGACGATCTGCAGATTCAGTTCGCAGACGATGACCGCGGAATTGTACTTCTTCTGCTGAAGATACTCCTGCAGAGTCGTTCCGTCCGCAAGCTGAACGGGATCTCCATTCGCTGTGATCGTCATATTCTCTCCTTTCTCCGTTTTCTGCATAGAAAAAAGGGTGCACAAAAGAATGTACCCACGGTGGTGCACCCCTTCATGAACGCCCTGTTCACTCTCTATAGACGGAGGAATCCTCCGCCCGTTGAAACTATAAGATTGCCTCTTTTCCCTGCCCGTCTATTTCCGGGCACGAAAAAACGGAAGCGATGTAGTCAATCACTTCCGTAAAATTCTTTCTTCTCCTCTTCCTACGTTGGCATTATCCACATCAGGTATTATGGGTCGAAGCATCGTTCTGCTTCCTCTCAGCCGGTCTTCCCAGCTCCCCTGTTCAGTTTTCTACAGTATAACGCGGTTAATTGGGATTGTCAATATCTTGACGAACGCAGATGGTGTCAAGAGGTAGTTAAAAAATACCCGCGAAAGAATGAATCAGATTCGGGATCTGTGTCTTCAGGCCGATAACCGTGATATACAGTGCGAACAGATAGCAGACGGTCATGCTGATCTGAAGAATTCTCGGTGTCTTGATGCCTTCGAACAGTTCCTTCTTCCAGAGAATCAGAACCATAAACAGGCCGGCAGCCGGGGCAGCAACAGAAGTCGCAACATTCGCGATGTAAATCAGCTGGAGAGGAAATGATAAAAATTCCCATGCCGTAATGACATGGGAAAACGGTTAAAATTCAGATACTCCGGCTATTCCGCCTGCTCCTCAACAATATCCTTCACGATCTGCGGCACGCCCTCTTCCAGGATGCGGACGGCATAGCGCACGCAGTCATCGCAGGCGCACAGCATGCGGTGGGTCTTCACGCCTTTCAGATCCTCGCAGCTGACTGCGCCGGCCTCAGAACGGAACTGCTGCACCATTTCCTTTGCGATCTTTCTCATCGGAATTCCAGTGTCATTCTTCAGTCCGGCGATCATCATCGCGCCGCACAGGGCTCCGCAGGTTGCTTCCATGCCGCCCATGCCGAGTCCGAATCCAGAGCCGAGCTTTCTCAGCTCCTCTTCAGAAAGATTCAGCTCATCCTTATACGTCATCAGGACGGACTGTGCGCAGTTGCAGCCGTTATTTTTATAATATACTGCCTGTTCTTCTTTATTCATGGTTACTCTCCATTCCTCCAAACAAGATTTTCTGCTCCCATTATAGCCTATCCCGGGGAATCACGCCATACCGGGGCGGTCCCTCATATACAGATTTTCTCTTGCGGGAGTATGTTTTGTCCATGCCACGGGAAGCGCTTATTTCCCCATCATCAGATGTTCCCGTCCCAGTGCATTCTGCAGGAAAGGCACAGCGCTCTCACGGTCATTCTTCATGACCGTGATCGCAAATATCTGATCCGACATATCCGGACGATTCTTCGCGCGGTTATAATCTCGCACGTCTACGGAGCCGCCTCAGCCGCAGCCCGTCGGAACCTCTGAATCCAGCGTGTAAGTCTTTACCCTGTAGCCCTGATCCTCCAGCAGTTTCACGGCCTTCTCGTATTCCTTCTGGTCATGTGTGCGGTAAATCGTTCTCCATTTCAGAAATCCGAACATCTCCGGCCTCCTTTCTCCTTCTTCGGTATTACCCCTCAATTTACTCTGTATTTCTCATACCCACATAAGCAGAATTCTATCGCGCGCAATCTATTTTCAGACCAAAAACAACCAGGCAAGGGCCCCCTCACATGGAATATTTTTCCACCCGAGATTTTTGGCTTTAATACTCCTCATATTTCAGCAGCCGATCCTTCATTGACTCTTCCAGAAGGGGCAGAATCCAAGCCGCCGCTAAGCATGCATCTCCGATCACTCGATAATCGTTTCAACCACCTGTTCCGGTGTAATTCCCATGATTCCGCCGCCTTCCAGGCTCTCCCTGACAACGGGCAGAATCTCATCCTTCCTGAATTCCACACCCTGAAGCCGGTTTTCCAGCGCCTGGATATCCGATGCGCTGAAGAAATCGCCGGTGAAGCGGATCTGGTCGATTTTTCCTTTTTTTACGTTCAGAGCCGCACGGAGCTGGCCGCCCGGAAAACGTTTTTTCTGGACCAGCTGGAATTTCGGATCGTGTCCGTAGACCGCGTCCCAGCTTCTGAACTTTTCATCGCCCAGCTGGCGGATGCGGGCGTCGTCTTCCGGCGTCACCTTGTAAACCGTTCCGTCTTCTCCGAGAATGGCAGAAACCATCAGCTTCTTGAATTCCTGCGCGGTCATGCCCTCCGGCAGGAACTCGGAAAGATTGCAGACACGGCTTCTGATGGAGCGGATGCCCTTGGACACCAGCTTGTATTCATCGACGGTTGTTGCCTTTACCATGGCTTCAACATCCGTATCAAACAAAAGTGAACCGTGATGAACAGTCGCGTTCTGAAGCTTGTACTGAGCTGTTCCGGAGAACTTGCGGCCGTCTGCGGTCAGGTCGTTTCTGCCGTTGAATTCCGCAGGAACGCCCAGGTCTCTCAGTGCCTTCAGAACCGGCGCCAGATACTTCTGGAAGTCGATTTCTCCAGCATCGCCCTGGGTGATGAAGGAATACTGCCAGCCGCCTTCGTCGGTGTAAATCGTACCGCCTCCGGACAGCCTTCTTACGATGTGGATGCCATGAGCGTTCGCATAATCAAGGTCGATTTCTTCCCTTGTATTCTGGTATTTGCCGATCATCAGGGTCGGTGTGGTCTGCCAGAACAGGAATACCGGCTCAGGCATTCTCTTCTCGACGGTGAAATAGTATTCCAGGCCGAAATTATAGTATACGTCTGTGCTTCCTGTCTCAATCCAGATCATTCTGCCCTGCTTTCTTCAATGGCTTCTACGGCCTCTGCGGCGCGGTAGGAGCTTCTGACCAGAGGGGTTGACGTGACGAACTTGAAGCCCTTGCTCAGAGCCAGCTCCTTATACTGGTCGAATTCTTCCGGTGTGACGTAGCGCTGCAGCGGATAATGCTGCGGGCTCGGCTGCAGGTACTGGCCGATGGTCAGGATGTCGCAGCCCGTATCCACCAGATCGTCCAGCAGGGCGTCAATCTGTTCATCCGTCTCGCCCAGGCCCAGCATGAAGCCGGTCTTGGTCAGGACGTTCGGATAGGTCTCCTTTACGTAGCGCAGAACATCCAGGGAACGCTCATAGCGTGCTTCCGGACGGACTTTGGAATACAGTTCCTTCGGCATCTCTACATTATGGTTGAAGACGTTCGGACCTGCCTGAAGCACGATGTCCAGGGCGTCATGATCCCCTTTCAGATCAGACGTCAGAACTTCAACGGTTGTTCCCGGGCACTGCTCATGCAGCTGATGCAGGCATTCTGCAAACTGCTGCGCGCCGCCGTCCGGCAGGTCGTCTCTGGTGACCTGTGTGATGACGACATGGCGCAGGCCGAGCTTTTTTGCGGCTTTAGCGAGGTTTTCCGGCTCATGCGGATCCAGCTGATCCGGCGCTGCGTGGGTGACGTTGCAGAAGCGGCAGTTTCTGGTGCAGTGGCTGCCCAGGATCATGAATGTCGCCGTGTGCTTCATGAAACATTCTCCCAGGTTCGGGCAGTTAGCCTCATTGCAGACGGTATTCAGCTGCAGATCTTTCATCAGAGAAGCGACTTCCTTTACCGCTTTCGGATCGTATGGAACTTTCAGCCAGTCCGGCTTTCTCATCGGCTTAGTCATCGATGCTCACCTCGGCGATCTTATCTCCGCATTCGACGACATCGCCTTCTTCTGCGATCTGCTTCTTCATGACGCCGTCTTCTTCTGCCTCAACCTGGTTGACAACCTTGTCTGTCTCGATTTCATAAAGCGGCTCGCCCTTCTTGAAGGACTCGCCTTCTTCTTTCAGCCATGCGCACAGGACGCCGTCCTTCATTTCATCGCGCAGTTTAGGCATTTTAATTTCCTTCTCCATTGCTGATAAGCTCCTTTCCAAGCATTTTTCCCATTCTTTACAATTTACAGAATCAGATCCGCCAGTTCCTCCGGCGCATCCGTTACTTCTTTCGCATGTTCGATAATTTCCTTCACATCCAGCCTGCAGCCTTCAAAAACTTTTCCGGCATCAGCAGAAACACCGTCTCCCTGAAGTTCGATTTCCTGGATGATTCCCTTTTTGGCTCCATAGGTAACCCTGCAGGGCTTTCTGTTTACACAGGATTTCGCGTCGCAGGTGAACTTCGGAGATTTTCCGAAATTCCACTTCCAGTCTCCGTACTTCTCTGTTTCCAGCCGGCGCGCTTCAGCCAGCTGCTCTTCTGTCATTTCTGCACGTTCATCGAGTTCCGGATAGTGCACAAGCAGTGCCTCCTGGAAATCCTCCACGCTGCCGCCATTCCAGAACGGCTTTATATTACCGACCTCTGCCGGATTAGACTGCGTAGCGCGGGACACATAATGTCTGCCCTGCCTTCCGGATACGCTGCGCAGAACGCTCAGATCCGCATCATAAAGCAGGGTACCGTGCTGCAGAATCCGCCCGTGGGCAATCCTCTGCGCATTTCCTGACACCTTGACGCCGCCGACGTTAATGTCGCATATCCGGCCTTTTTCTGCCGGAATACCCGCGGCATTCATCGAGGCCAGAATCCCTCTCAGAAGATCATCGTAAGTCTTAAACTTTTCTTCATCCATAATGACGGAATAATTTAAATTTCCCTCATCGTGATAAACTGTCCCGCCTCCGCTGACCCTTCTGAGAATCTCGATTCCCTGTTTCTGCGCGCGGTAGACGCTCGTCTCCTGATAGATATTCTGGTGGGCGCCGCAGACGATCACCGGGCTGTTCCGCCAGAGCAGAAGAATATCGCCCTTCTTCTCCGTATCAAAAATGACTTCTTCGCACGCCAGATGGAACGCCGGACTCCCGTCCGGAATTACAATATACTTCATTCCATTCCTTTCTTTCCGCCTTTCCGGCGGCACATTGATCTCACTAAGAAAAATTATAGCACGATTACGCGCGTATACAGATTCAGAATTTTTATTATTTCCAGTGTTCTATTTATACCACAACAAAAAGCACGCGGCAAGGGGCTTTCCTGCCCTGCTCGTCACGTGCTTGTTATTTCTGTCCTTATCCGATTATTTCCCCTGCAGCAGACTGGCTTTTCCGATGTTCAGATGCTCCATCCTGAAGCGGTCTGCACGCTCCGGCGCCGCAGAAGCCGGAATGATCCCTGTTCAGCCTCCTGACTGCGGTTCATTCCCCGGGAAAGTCTTATCTTCCGAGCATCTTCAGGGTCTGGCGTTTCAGATCCTCGGTTCCCTTGAGAATTTCTTTTTGTCCGAAAATCGCGGAGATGACGGCAATGCCGCAGATGCCGCTTCCGGCAAGATCAACGACGTTATCTCTGGTGATGCCGCCGATGGCAATGACCGGAATGTTTACGGCTTCGCAGATTGCCTTCAAGGTGTCATAGCTGACATCCTCTGCATCGTCTTTCGAGGAGGTCGGGAAAACCGCGCCGACGCCCAGATAATCCGCGCCGCGCTTTTCTGCGAGAACGGCCTCTTCAACGGTTTCTGCCGAAACGCCCAGGATCTTATCCGGGCCGATCAGCTTACGAACATCATCGGCTTCCATGTCAGACTGGCCGACGTGCACGCCGTCCGCGTCACAGTCGATGCCGACCTGAACATTGTCATTTACGACGAATGGAACATGATACTGGGCGCAGAGTTTCTTGAAGTCCTTTGCTTCCTCAAGGAATTCCTCATCGCCCATGTGTTTCTCACGGATCTGTACGAAGGTCGCACCGCCTTTCAGCGCGTCTTCCAGCTGCTCATGCAGAGTCTGCTTTCCGGTCCAGTGCTGGTCCGTGACGGCATAGAGCAGAAGATCGTCCTCCGTCAGATTGTGACGGTCAAAGTGATCACGATTATCGGATTTCATACTTGGCACCTTCTTCCAGCTTGTCTCCGGTCATGTTATAGATGGCATCGATGATGTGGCCGCGGAATGCGACGTTTCCATCGCCTTCACGCATGTACTTCCAGCCGATTTCACCGGCAAGGCCCATGGTGCAGACGGCTGCTGCCGCTGCTTCCAGCTCGTTATCCGGGTTAGCGACAAGGAAAGCGGTCATCATGCCGGAAAGCTGGCAGCCGGTTCCGGTGATTCTGCCCATCTCTTTACGTCCGTTGCGGATGACATAGCACTTTTCCCCGTCGGAAACCAGGTCGATGGCGCCGGTTACCGCAACGATGGAGCCCGCGGCCTTCGCAAATTTCTTTACAAAAGCAACAGAAGCGTCCAGGTTGTCCTCTGTCACAGCATCTGCAACGTCCGCGTCAACGCCCTGTGTCGTTCCGCTTCCGTTTGCCAGGGTCTTGATCTCGGAAATATTTCCGCGGATGACATCAAGCTTCAGTTCTTTCATCAGCTTCAGCGCGGTATTGGTGCGCAGTCTGCTGGCACCTGCTCCCACCGGATCCAGCAGGACCTTGTGTCCGAGTTCGTTTGCTTTCTTTCCGGCTGCGAACATGGACGGAATCGTGCGGCTGTTCAGTGTTCCGATGTTGATGTTCAGTCCTCCGCAGATGCTTGTAATATCTTCTACATCATCGATATCATCTGCCATGATCGGACTCGCTCCGCATGCCAGAATAACGTTTGCGACATCGTTTACGGTTACGTAATTGGTGATGTTATGTACCAGCGCGCTGTTTTTTCTCAAGTTGTCCAGACAATCTTTCAGCATATTCTTATTCTTCCTTTCCTGCGCGCAGGAAGCGGGACTCTTCTTCCGCATTTTCCGCGGCAAAAGAAAAAACCGCATTATGCCAGCCGGCAGAACACGGTTATCATCCATTCTCTTTCCTACGTTGGCATTATCCAAATCAGGTTCCGGGTAAAGGTGTTTCACCTACTCTCAGCCTGCCGGAGCAAGCTCCCCCTTTTTGTTTCTTATGCCTATATTATATAAATCATCTGCAGCAGAATCAAGCCCGCGCATTTTCTGGCAGCATGAAGAGATTCCCCTGCCCCGGGCTTTTGTTTTGGGTTTTCATTCCCGCCCGACACATCGATCTTCTTTATTATACCAACCAATCACATCGGTATTATTTATTCAACCATGACTCAGCAATTCACGAAACTATTTCAGATTCTCCGGATTCAGTCCTTCAAGCTCCGGAACGACGAATCTTCCGTCCTTTCTGATCAGACGGTCATCAAACCAGATTTCTCCGCCACCGTACTCCGGGCGCTGGATCAGAACCAGATCCCAGTGAACCGCTGACTTATTTCCGTTCGGCGCATCCTCATAGCACATTCCCGGTGTCAGATGAATGCTTCCGCTGATTTTCTCATCGAACAGAATATTTTTCATCGGCTTCAGTACATACGGGTTCAGGCCCAGGGAAAATTCTCCGAAGTATCTCGCGCCTTCATCCGTGTCCAGGTACTTGTTGATTCTCTCGTCATCATTGCATGTCGCCTTGACAATCTTTCCGTTTTCAATCTCAAAACGGACATCCTCATAGGTGAATCCGCCTATTGCGGATGGTGTATTATACTGGATCACGCCGTTCATGGAATCCTTCACTGGTGCTGTGTAAACCTCACCGTCCGGGATATTCATATCGCCGGCGCACTTCACAGCAGGAATCCCCTTGATGGAGAAGGTCAGATCCGTTCCCGGACCGACCAGATGAACGTTGTCCGTGCGGTTCATAAGATCCTGCAGGGCGTCCATTTCCTTATTCATCCTGGAATAATCCATCGTGCAGACCTGATAGAAGAAATCCTCAAAAGCCTCCTGGCTCATATTGGCGCTCTGTGCCATGGCCGGGGACGGGTGGCGCAGAATGACCCACTTGGTGTGATCGACGCGTTCATTCAGGGCCGGCAGCATCATCTTCTCATACAGATTCATCTTTTCCGCCGGAACGTCCGTGAACTCGCCGCTGTTCTCCGGTGCGCGCACACCGATGTAGGCATCCATCTGCTTCATCAGATACAGCTCCGCGTCATCCATCATCTTCAGCTGCTCCTCATCGCAGCCCATGATGACCTCACGCTCAACCGTGGAATCGCTGGCGTGAACGAACGGGCGGCCGCCCGCTTTATAGATCTCCTTGATGACCTGGCGGACCAGCGGAACGCACTCCTGTCCCGTGTAGCTGACCCAGACCTTCTCTCCCGGCTGGATTCTCGTGGAATAGCCGACCAGAATCTGCGCCAGTTTAATATCTCTGCTGTCTATCATGACTATATCTCCCTTCTGATGATCCTATTATACATGTAATTCCTTGCCTGTTATTATTTTGTCCTGCGGAAACTGCCGAACCTGTCACAGACTATCTGTTATTATACCACCTGCCGCTCCGCTGATAACCTCTCCGCTAGATCTACAGAACGCAAAAACTCCCGGCAGACACGTGTTTACGCATCATTTCCGAGAGTTCTGCTCTATCCCTTTGGTTTATATTGAATATGAGTGTCCGGCTGACGGCGGTCACGAAAAATCATTCCGCAGTTTCCGGCTTTTTTCTGCAGATTCTCTGCGGCTCGCTTTCAATGACTTTCGGCTTGTAATAGACCTCTCCGACGTTATAAATCGTCACAAACGCGTCCGGATCGACCTTCATAACGTGGTTGATCAGCTGATTGTATTCTCCCCGCTCCACGATGACCTCAAGCTCCGGATGCACGCTGTTGCTGTAGGCCCCGATCTGCTGATACATAGACGCGCCGCTGTGCATCTCATTCAGTACAAAGTCTTTGATTTCATCCACTTGTTCAGATACGATGCAGACTTTCTTGCGGTTTTTCATGCCAAAGATAATATGGTCAAGGATGATGCCGTTTAAGTACGTTCCCAGGAGACTCAGTACTCCGGTCTTTGCGTCATAAACAAAGAAAGACGAAATCGACACACACGCTCCGGCAACAGCCATTCCCGTACCCAGCGGAATCCGGAAATACTTATTCAGCATCATGGAAATGACGTCCAGTCCGCCGGAAGAAGAATTCCGTACAAACAGAATGGCAAGGCCGAAGCTGACTACAAACAGATAGCAGATCAGATCCAGAAAACTTTCATGCATGATGCCGTGATAATCCGGCAGCACTTTTTCATATAACTCGATAACCAGCGACAGAAGAATCGACGTGTACACGGTCTTCGCCGCAAACTCCTTACTGACAAAAAAGTAAGCGAGGATCAGGCACAGGATGTTCAACACCATGGTCCAGGAACCGACCGAAAGCCCGACCGGAAGCAGCTTCACCAGAACCACCGCGAGTCCGGAAACACTTGCCACCGCCAGATGGCTCGGCATCATAAAGAAGAAAACGGCCGACGCTGCGATCCATGTACCCAGCGTCAGCATTAGAAAATTCACCAGTTTGTCTTTCATTGCGTACCCCCGTTTATTGTTGTTTCTGCGTATTTACCAAAAATGTATTGTATGGAGACAAATGGAGATTTGCAAGTGAAAAGCCGGTATTTTGTATCCACGCACGGCAATTTCGCCTTTCTAAGCCTTATTATTGTCTCCGATCTACAAGTTTATCTTCATTTTCATATTTCTTCACCTTGCCCGCCAGGACGGTTCTCATGGCTGGAAGGGCAGGCCGCTTATTGACGCCGTTATCCAGGTTTGGTAAAATCAATATTATTACTAGACATTTTATTTTGTAATTGCAACGGAAATACACTGAATAATATAACATTAAAATCATCTCTTCAGCATATTTTAAAAGCGAGGACGCCGATGACGTACAATATTTCTTTTGATATCTGCGCGACCGCAGTCACTGCGATCGCACTCTACACGATCCTGTTCCGGCGAGATCTGCAGCGAGCCTCTAACCGCATCCTGCTTGTCATGCTCATTATGCATTTTATTTCCGAAGTCCTTGATATCTGGAGTTCTTACGTAAATTCTTATCCGCAGACCTGCAGTCTTCTGCTTCGTGATTTTACCAATTACACATTCCTTGCGATCCATACGAGTGAAGCATGCGTCTTTCTCTGCTACCTGCTTACACAGCTCGGCATGTGGAAGAGTTTAAAAAAATGGCAGAAGGCACTTATGATTCTGCCGGAGATTCTGCTTATTCTGCTGCCTCTGGCGCTGAATCCGTTCCTGCGCTGTACGTTTTACTACGATCAGCAGAACGTGTACCGACATGGCCCGCTGATGCCTCCGCTGTATATCGGCGGCGTCTTATACATGTTCCTCTGCATCTTCCTGGTTGCCCGGAAGCGTGAACGCCTTACATTCAGGCAGAGAAGGGCCGCCCTTGCACTTCTCTTTCTGTCCGCCGTACCGATCCTGATCCAGAGTCTGTTCATGCAGCACCAGCTGATCGAACTGTTCTTTCAGTCGCTTGGACTGTACGGATATATCCTTACAGTGGAGAACGTAGATGAATGCTATCACCCGGTGACACACACACGGAACCGCCATGCGCTGATCCGGGATCTGGCCCCGTATTTCATGAACCAGATTTCTGTATGCGCCGTCATCATCAAGCTCTCACAAATTGAATACCTGCGGATTTCTTCGATCGGAAGCGATGTATTTCATGGCCTCCGTCTGAACGTCGCAGACTGGCTGCTTTCTATTTCCGGATACACCAATTTCTACGACTGCGAACGCGGGATATTTACGATTCTGCTTCCAGATCAGAGCAGCAGACAAAAAACACGCACACGGAAAATGATCCGTTCCGGAAAATATTCTGCAGAAAAACTGTGTGCCATGATCGAGGAACGTTTTACAAAAGAATGGAAATACCAGGATTATGACGCTCTCTTTCCCGTTCAGGTGTCGATGATCCGGATTCCGGAAGATATGCAGTCTATTGAACAGTTCCTGCAGCTGATCTCACTGCCCTATGTACACACAAAATCCGGCGTTGTTTACGCAGACAGCAGCGAACTTCTCCGGCAGTTCTGCCAGATGGAGGACGAAGGTACACAGGCTCTCCCGGCGGAACTCCAGGAATCGCTGGATAACTTCCTGTCCGGAATCGCAAAACTGACGCCTGCCGAGCGCAATATCGCCGACCTCTACATGAACGGTTACGAGATTGCAGATATTCCAGACAAGGCGTTTATCAGCATGAACACCGTCAAAAAACATAACAAGAATATTTACCGGAAACTCGGAATCAGGTCCCGCGATGAACTTATGCTTTACGTCGATCTCTTTGAACGCTGTGGAAAAATCGACGATCTTTACCGGTAAACACCTTCCGCAGCTCTCAGCACGCCTCTCTACACATTGAAATTTCAGCACTTTCACCCACTCCTCAAAAAAGTACCCCAAGTGTACTTTTCAGCATACACGCTGTCATGTTATAAATAAATAAACTGCAAAAACTCACTGCCCGCCGGCAGGCAGTGGATCGGACAGCAGCATGAAAAAGGAGAAGAACTATGAACAGGGGTAAGAAAATACTGATCACCGCTCTCGCTGCAGCTTTGCTGCTGAGCATGAGCGGATGCGGAGGAAAGACGTCTTCAGGCGATACCTCCAAAGACAAAAAACAGAAAACTTCATCCACACAGACAAAGAGTAAAAGCAGCAAGGAGACAAAAAGTAAATCCAAGGCGATTCTGACCGGCACACATACAAAAATGATCGGCTCGATTAAGCTGAAAGCTGTTCAGATTCCTGTCAAACCGGCCCTGACCACGTCATCGACCTTTAATACCCAGATCGCTGCACACGGAAACAAGGTTTATATTCTTTCCGACAGTAAATTGATGGAATATTCTTATCAAAGTGGACAGCTGAAACTGCAGAAGACACGCTCTTTTGGAGACCACAAATACACCCATATGGACGCATCCCGGGACGGCACCGTCCGGCTGAGTGATTTCATGGATCCGTATATCGGACTTCGCAAAGGGAAACAGATATTTGAATACGATGATCTCGACGATATGGTGATCAGTCCATCAGGAAAATGGGGAATATCTTACTTCAGCGATGCGCAGAAAGCCCAACGCGTCACCTTCCAGAAAGACCGCGTGGTCAAGCAGGACTTCCCGTTTAAGCAGGTGAAAACCATCCGATACATTGACATCACTGATTCCTCCATTCTGGTTTCCGGCAGTTCCGCAAAAGACTCTAATCAATATGTATTTGTCTACGACTATAACAGGAATCTGAAAACCGTATTGAAAGACAGTGATGGAAGCGGCCTCGGCAGTATAACCTTCAGCACATTTGCGAAGAACCGGTACATCGGCCTGGACGGCAATCTGCGCAGCATCGATCTGTGGGACGCGTCCGGCAAGTGGATCGGAAACGCAAAGACCAGCGACCTGTTCGGCGTTTCATACCCGTGGCTCTCAGACGGACAGCTGATGGACGACGGCAGCCTGCTCGTCACCATGACACAGAAACGAGACGACAATAAAACCATTGAAGTGCTGATCTACCGGGTATCCGGATTCTAATCGTTCCAAACACAGTGATCGTCTGCTGCCTCATGCTCACAATACGGGAACGTTTCAGCAGCATGAAATATCATAAAAAGGAGAAGAACGATGAAGTACGAAATTAAGGAAGCTCCGTTTTCCATTCTGGAGTGCAGCCTGAGCGCAGGCGAAATGATGAAATGTCAGAAAGGCGCTATGGCCTGGATGAGCCGCGGAATAAAGATGCAGACACAGGGCGGCGGAATCGGAAAACTGTTTAAAAAAGCAATTTCCGGAGAAGCCATGTTCACCAATCTGTATCAGGCAGAAGCAGACGGCGAGATTGCATTTTCCATACACTTCCCGGGAAAAATCGTCCCGATCGATGTAAGCACCATGCCGATTATTGCACAGAAAACTGCATTCCTCGCTTGTGAATCCGGCGTGTCCATGGACATCTATCTGCAGGAAAAGATCGGCGCAGGATTCTTTGGCGGAGAAGGATTCATCATGCAGAGATTCTCCGGCAGCGGATACGCATTCCTGGAAATCGACGGCGGTTTTGTACAGAAGGAACTGCAGGCCAATGAAGAAATCGTCATAGACAGCGGGTATCTGGCTGCTATGGATATGAGCTGCACGATGCGCATCGAACGCATTAAAGGCATTGGAAATGTCATGCTCGGCGGGGAAGGCCTCTTCAACACAATCGTAACCGGGCCGGGAAAGGTCTGGCTGCAGACTATGCCGTTATCCACGTTCGTGGAAGGTATTGTCCCTCACCTGCCGTTCAAACGGGAGTAACCCCTGTCTGCGCGGGCGCCGTTTTTCATCTGCGCAGCTGTGTATCTACAGGAAAAGCCCCGCGCTCAGAATGATTCCTGAGCCGGGGCTTTTCCCTGCAATGTTTCATGAAAAAGAGAGTTTATGATTTAATTCACTTGTCATCGGGATCGGCACTTCCCTTTGACGAGTATTAATATAGCAGAGTGATGTGTAAAGAATAAGTTGTTTCTTGAAGGCTGGGTGAACAGTTGGTAGCGTTATGGAAAACAAGCTGTTTCCTTGCGCGTAAATTATTTGTCCACGATGGAATTATGCCTCGGCCAGGCCGACCATGCGCAGCTCGAGATTCTGGAAAAGCCAGTTGTACAGGGCCATGGCGCGGCCAACGCCGATCATGGCGAATACGGTGCCAATGCCCAGGCCGGTCAGATGTCCGGTGAAGATCATTCCCATGGATGCCGCCAGCGCGACGCAGACGAAGTCGGTGCAGTTCTTGCAGAGGCCCATGCTCTTTCCGCTGTAGTCGGAAATGGCCTGTACGATGCCGTCGCCAGGGTTCGGAACGAGGCGGGCGTTCAGGTTCATCGCGGCGCCCATGCCGGTCAGGGTGATGCCCAGGGCCAGACAGAATGCGCGGCCCGGGACGGACTGCACGTCCGGGAAAATTGCGCCGAAGAGGTTGAACAGACGCGTCAGTATGATAGAAAGCGGGATCTGCAGCAGATCGTACGGTTTAAAGTTCCGATGCCATTCCAGCCGATATTCGATTACGGCGAGAATAATGTAAAGGACGAGCGAGGCGTTGCCGAAATTGATATTCCAGATCTGTGATGCTGTGAAGGCTACAGAAATGATCGGCGATACGCCGTAACCCGATTTTGTGTTTAAAATGATGCCCGCAGACAGAATCGTCATTCCCGCGAAGTAGAAGACGGCGCGGCTGAGTTTCTGACTCTTGATGTTTTTTGCTTCCATGAAAATCCCCCTTGATTGTATACACCGAATTATTGTACCACAATTGGAAGAAAATGTTTTGAAATAGTGTGCCCCGCACCGGATAACAGGAAATCTGCCGCCCTGACCGACGTAACACGTGTATACAATATATCGTAAACCAGACTGCATGCCCATGAAATCGCTGAATTTTGATTTCTTCCACTTCAATTTCCCCGCTGAATCGGTGCTGATTTAGCGCTGGTTATTTATTTATCACTAAATTAATATTATAATTAATGCATAAGCCGTTAATTCTCATATTAAATGAAAGGCACAGTCATGAAAAAGAAATTATTAACTATGGTTCTTGCGGCCGCTGTTGTACTGACGCTGCAAGTTCCTGCGGCAGCGCCCGTGCACGCGAAAGTGCGCGCACACGCATCAATAAAGACGATCTACTCATCGTCTAAGTACGACATTACGAACGACGGCAAAAAAGACAAGGTCAAGGTGCAGACGAAACGGTCCGGCAACGGGGTCTATTCCTTCAAGGTCTACGTCAACGGAAAGAAAACAACGGGCGCCCTGAATTACAACGTCAACTACGGAAAATGCAAGGCGAAAATCATCAGCGTCGGAGGAAAATCCTTCCTTACCACGCGTTTTGATGCCACGCTCTCCGGAGATTCCGGACGCATGTATCAGTATAAGAAGGGGAAGTTCGTCACGGTGATTGATCCATGGAATGTATTAAACGTGAGCGATGACGGATTTTTCCGGACCGACGGACATGTCGTTCAGGGCCCGAATGGCACAGCCGTATGTGTCTTACAGATTCAGACTAACTCTTTCGCTGATTCTTTTACCTGCAAAGTCCCATTTGCACTGAAAAACGGCAAAGTAAAACGGCGGCCGGGTCCCTATAAGGTCTATGGACGTGCAACGGACAACTTCTACGTGAATAAAATCAAGAATTATTCTCCGGACGTATATCCAGAATCAAACTGGGATTCCGACCCGATGTTTACAATTCCAGAAGATGAAACGATCACCTTTACGGCACTGGACGATTCACTGGGTTCGCTCTGGATGAAGGTAGAAACACTGGATCATGAGTTTGAAAACAACAACAAGAAGGGCGAGTACGTTGATTCCGGATGGCTGCTCTGGCCAGTGGATTCTTCTCACGATCTCGTTACCGATATCGATGAAAGCGATTATTAATCTATGGATTATTAAGGAGAACGGAAAATGAAACGTACACTAAAATCTGTCCTGATTATCGCACTGGCAGTGTCCTGCATCATCTTCATAGGATCTGCAATACCTGCACATGCCGGCACTGCATCCTTTAAAATGCTTTTCCGGAACAGTGACTTTGAAGACGGTGAAGCAGAAGAATACATCGATGGAAAGACGTTTGCGATATTCGATAACAGTTATTACGAAGAAGACTCCGACTATGAGGACGATTCCGATGACATGCAGACCTACGAACTGGACTGGTACGACGATAATAATGTCGACGGCACAGTCATATCTGAAGACTGTACATCCTCATGTATCGCAACAGATGGTGATACAGTATTCTATACAGAACTCAAAAACAAGAGAGACTGTCTGATAAAATACACGTGCAGCACCGATAAGAAAGAAGTTATAAAAACAACTAATAAAGATGATTATCTCAATCTTGATACGATTCGCGGAAATCTTCTGTTCATCGATTCCAGTTCTAAACCGATGAGCATATATGGACTCGATCTGCAGTCTGATGAATTCTTTAAGATTACCGGCGGTTTTATCCAAGGATTCTCCGGGCCATATTTTCTCTGTGGAAAATGCAGTGTTCCATGCGATGATTTTGTCGGAGCCTGGTATATCTACAAAATGGACGGTCATAAGTGCGTCCCGGTCAAAAAGCTTACCTCATTCAGCAACATGGCAAAAATACAGAGCGGCCACGTTTATTATGTAAAGTATAATTTCAGCGGGAAAAAGCAGGCCATGAGTATCTACTCCATCAATGCAGATGGTACTGGAAATAAGAAAATAAAAACTCTCAAGGCCAAAAGTATTTACGCGGTCGACATCAATAAAAATCACTGCTGGTATGTAGCCAATAATAAGACATGGAAGGTGGATTTCAGTAACGGAAAGATTCATAAAGTCAGTAACACTGTCTTGCCATAATAATTTTCCAAAAGCTGCCGCGCAGGATGATACGAGGCGCGCGGCAGCTTTCTTTTTATGTGTGATGTTCGGGAAATCCTCTGATATTAGTCATTTCCCGAGCCTTTTTTCTCTGGCCTCGGGAAAATCAGTTTTTTGGAATAATTCCCGAAACCAGATGTGCTGATCATTGGATCATCAAAGCGCGGAACACATGAATATAGCATATCACGCATATTTACTCACGTATTCTGTATAATAATCGAGATTAATTTATCTGCAGATGTGAAAAAAGTCCTGCACGCAAATTTTTCGATCCCAAGGACTCGCTGGAATCGGAAGATTACTATTTGTGAATCCTTTTCCCGAAAAACCGGCCATCGAAAGTTCGGGAAAAGCCCTGATTAGTCGGGAATTCCGAGGTACGCAGAAGAGGTCTCGGAATTCCCGGATTTTATATGCAAATCCCGAACATTTACCAGCAAAATGTACATAAGCATGCACAATTATCATGAATATCGAATGAATATGTATACAGTATACCCCTGCCACTATCATCTCTCCCGCACCTCTCTCCCGTACCTTTTTCTCTCGTATCTTTTTCTCCCGTATCTCCGGCAACTGACTTTCCTGCCCGTCTCCATCTAAAAAAGCAGCAGCCCTGAGGTGACCCCCAAAAGTTAGACTTTTCAGCGTAGCAGATTTACAGCTGCTAC
>ERZ791908.813-NODE-813-length-26228-cov-23.872961_pt1 | contig 26228 bp, 21 predicted proteins | sample MGYA00510144_ERZ791908 | MGnify/ENA primary metagenome ERZ791908 (study PRJEB30046, sample SAMN00792105) | human gut metagenome | study: EMG produced TPA metagenomics assembly of the A metagenome-wide association study of gut microbiota in type 2...
AATAATTCGGTTCATAAAGTCTGATTTTCGTCAATGTTTTAACTTAATGACATTGTCGTGAAGATAGCGGCTATGTTTTTAGAGTTTGGGCTCCTAATGCACAAGCAGTATGGCTAGTAGGCGATTTCAATGATTGGAATAAGACACTGGCGATGCAGCTCACGAGTAATGGAGTTTGGCAAATAAAAACTGATCTGCCACAGGCTGGGCAACTGTATAAATTTTTGGTTAAACAGGCTGATGGCCGTGAAGTCATGAAAATGGATCCGATGGCAGTAGAACTTGAACCACGTCCAGGCAATGCGGCAGTAGTTACTGAATTACCTGACAAAAGCTGGCATGATGGGGCCTGGCTGGGACGCAATAAACGCTCTAACCACTTTGCACGTCCAATCAATATCTATGAAGTACATGCTAGTTCGTGGAAAAGACATGAGGATGGTTCTCTTTACACCTTGAGAGATTTGCAGCGAGAATTAATTCCTTATGTGAAAAAGCAGGGATTCAATTATATTGAATTTTTGCCACTGACAGCGCATCCCCTTGATGCATCTTGGGGCTACCAGACTATTGGCTATTATGCATTGGAGCGTACTTATGGAACGCCACAAGAGCTGCAAGACTTTGTGGAGGCATGCCATCAGGAAAATATTGGCGTGTTGTCAGATTGGGTACCTGGACATTTTTGCATCAATGATGATGCATTAGCTTATTATGATGGAACACCATGCTATGAATTTAGTGAAAAATGGCGTGCAGAAAATAAAGGTTGGGGCGCATTGAATTTTGATTTGGGCAAACCAGAAGTTCAATCGTTTTTACTTTCAAGTGCGCTATTTTGGCTTGAATTTTATCACCTTGATGGTTTGAGAGTAGATGCCGTTTCCAATATGATTTACCGCGATTATGATCGTGGACCTGGTGAATGGAAGCCGGATAAATATGGTGGCAACCGCAACTTGGAAGGAATGGAATTTTTACGCAGACTTAATCGCACCATTAAAGGATTGCACCCTGAGTGCTTGATGATTGCGGAAGAAAGTTCTGCTCAAGTAAAAATTACCGGTCGAATTGAAGAGGGTGGCTTAGGCTTTGACTTTAAGTGGAATATGGGCTGGATGAACGATATTCTGAACTTTTATCAAATGGACCCACTATTTAGAAAATACCACTTTAATTTGACGACATTTTCATTTATGTATCGGATGAGCGAAAACTTTATTTTACCTTTATCACATGATGAAGTAGTTCACGGCAAACGTAGCTTAATGAATAAAATGTTTGGGCCAAGGGATAAACAATTTGCACAACTGCGAAATTTATTGACGCTGCAAATGACTTATCCAGGTAAAAAACTACTCTTTATGGGTAGTGAATTTGGTCAGTATTTGGAATGGCGCTATAACGAAGCGCTCGATTGGGCCGAATTAAATGATGAGCTTAATTCTAAAATGCAATATTTTGATCAAAAGCTGAACGAATTTTACTTAAATGAGCCATCATTATGGCAATTAGAGCAAAAAGATGAGTCTGTACAAATTATTGATGCAGACAATAAAGACGAATCGGTTTTAACATTTATTCGTCAAGGGAAAATTAGACATGATTTTGTCATCGTTATTTTGAACTTTACGCCCGTAGAAAGAAAACACTTTTCAATTGGTGTGCCATATTCTGGCAAGTATCAAGAAGCATTTAATACTGCTAGAAAAGAATTTGGCGGCACCTGGGATAAAGACGTTCAGACTATGACGACCAAGCAAGAGAAATTTAAGAATCTGGATTATCAGATTGAGCTAGATTTGCCTGGCTTTAGCGCAATGATTTTAAAACCACTCGATGCTCACATCAAAAGAGGAAATAGAAGAAAGAAATAGAGGAAACAGAAATGAGTACCAAAATGTTGGGCTTAATTTTAGCTGGAGGAAAAGGAACAAGATTAGGAAAGCTGACGAATAATCAAGCAAAACCTGCTGTACCGTTTGGTGGATGTTACAGAATTATTGACTTTACATTGAGCAATTGTGCTAATTCTGGTGTAAAAAATATTGGCATTATTACTCAGTATCAACCACTTTTACTGAATAAACATATTGGTAATGGGGCAAGTTGGGGCTTAGATGGTCTCGATTCTAGTGCCACTATTTTGCAGCCATATACTGATAATGCTGGAAGCAAGTGGTTCAAGGGAACGGCACACGCTATTTATCAAAATATTGATTATATTGACAGCCAAGATCCTGAATATGTCTTAATTTTGTCAGGTGACCACATTTATAAGATGGATTACGAAGATATGTTGGAAGAACATATCAAAAACAATGCTTCATTAACTGTGGCTGTAATTGATGTACCTTGGGAAGAAGCGTCTCGTTTCGGTATCATGAATTCAGACATTAGTGGCCGGATTACCGAATTTGAGGAAAAACCAGCAAAACCTAAGAGCAATCACGCTTCAATGGGAATCTATATTTTTAACTGGAAGAGATTGCGTGATGTTTTAACCACGGCCTTTACTACCAATGATGACATGATTGACTTTGGTAAAAATGTCATTCCATATTACTTAAAGAGTGATGAACGTGTATTTTCATACCAATTCTCTGGTTACTGGAAAGACGTTGGAACAATTGATTCTTTGTGGGCAGCCAATATGGAATTTCTTGATGGTAGCGACGGATTGAATTTGCATGATCGTTCATGGCGTATCTATTCTAAGAACCCAATTGCACCACCACAAGTAATTACTGAAAATGCTCAAGTTTCAAATTCAATGATCGTTGATGGTTGTTATGTTGACGGTGTAATTGAGCACTCTATTCTTTCGACTAATGTTGACGTACAAAGAAATTCAAGAATTGTCGATTCTGTCATCATGCCAGGTGTAAAGATCGGTAAAAACGTAGTGATCAAGCGCGCGATTATTGGTGAAAATGCTCAAATTGGTGATGGAGCAGTAATCGAAGGAAATGAAGATAAGATTGAAGTAGTCGGTAATTCAGAAAGAATTGGAGTATTGCCAAATGAAAACTAATAAGATGGCTGCTATTTTTAGTAATCAACATGAATATAATGAACTGCTCCCATTAACAGAAGAACGTTCATTGTCAACTTTATATTTTGCAGGGAAATATCGTGTGATGGATTTCCCACTTTCAAGTATTGTTAATGCTGGGGTTAATAGTGTTTACACTTTGATTAACCAAGAAAAAGTTAGATCCTATTTAGATCACTTAGGTGGCAGTAAAGAATGGGGCTTAGATACCATTGGCTCATATGAGTATCTTGATTTTTATCAAAAACTAATGCAAAAACAAGCCAGCGGGAATGCCTATTTTGATGATTTATTAAACTTCTTAAGAACTGCCAACACCCCATACACTGTTTACATTGAAAATAAGATGATTGGTAATTTTGATTTACAATCAGTGCTTAATTTTCACCAAGAAGATGGAAATAAAATCACGGCGGTATTTAAGCGCGTAAGCGAAGATAATATTGCTCCAGATGATCAATTGTTTATTTTGGATGAAGAAAATACCATCATGTCTTGTCAACAGGCTCTTGATACGCAAAACCAAGATCGCTACAACTTAGATTTGAGTATTTATGTAGCGGATACTAAATGGTTGATCACTGAACTAGAAAAGGCCCAAAGAAGTGGTGCTTCAACAGATATTGGTCAAAGATTGGCTAGCTTAGCTGCTAAATATCGTACCCATGCTTACGAATATACTGGTTACTTACACAACATTCATGATTTGGCTAGCTACTACAAAGCAAATATGGAAATGTTAGATAAGAAAAAGCGCGATTCATTGCTGTATGGCAATCAAAAGATTATCACTCGTATTCGAAATGAAGTCGGCACATATTTTGCTAAAGGTTCACAAGTGAAGAATTCAATGCTAGCAACTGGATGTAGAATAGAGGGGACAGTTGACTCTAGTGTCGTTTCAAGAAGAGTTGAGGTTGCTAAGAATAGTCAGATTAAGAGCTCAATTGTAATGGCAAACTGCAAATTTGAACCTGGAAGCCAGGTTGAATATGCAGTCATCGATAAAAATGTAGTAATCAAGAAAAATGTAACAGTTAAAGGAACGCCTCAACAGCCTGTTGTAGTTAAAAAAGGCACCATTTTAACTAAAGATTTGATTAATGAATAAGGAGACAATCGTGAGAGTTTTATTTGCAGGCGCAGAATGTGTACCATTTTTTAAAACAGGTGGTTTAGGAGATGTTTTAGGCTCCTTGCCTAATCAATTGGCTAAGGAAGGCGTAGATGTTGGCGTTGTTCTTCCTTTGTATCAAGATTTGCCTGAAAAATATCGCAAGCAATTAGAATATCAAGGCAATTTTATTGTCCCTGTAGGTTGGCGTAATCAATATTGTGGCGTGTTCACCTTGAAGCGTAAGGGTGTAACTTACTTCTTTATTGATAATGAATATTATTTCAAACGTCCAGGTATCTATGGCTACTACGACGATGGTGAAAGATATGCATACTTCCAACAAGCAGTAATTATGATGATGGAACGCTTTAACTTTATTCCAAATGTCTTGCATTGTAATGACTACCATACTGCTTTTATTCCATTTTTATTGCGTGAAAAATGGGGTTTTGTTGGTGCGTATAAGGGCATTAAAACCGTTTTGACAATTCACAATCTTGAATTTCAAGGAAAATATAATGCCAAGACTTTGCCAGACTTCTTTAGTTTAGGTTATGACTGGTTCGACAGCGGTATCGTTAGAATGGATAACGATGTTAACTGGATGAAGACAGGAATTTTATATGCGGACCGGGTTACTACGGTTAGTCCATCATATGCGTGTGAAATTCAAACTCCTGAATTTGGTCAAGGGCTAGATGGAATTTTACGCATGTGTTCACACAAGTTGACAGGTATTTTAAACGGGATTGATTTTGAAAAATACGATCCAAAGACTGATCCAATTATTAAAGCCGATTACAGTGTTTACCATTTGCACCGTAAGTTAAAGAACAAGATTGCTTTGCAAAAGGAAGTTGGGTTGCCAATTAAACCAAAAGTTCCTTTGATTGGGATGGTTTCACGCTTAACTGCGCAAAAGGGATGTCAGCTTTTGCTTGAAGAATTGGATAATATTATGCAATTCAATGTTCAAATGGTGATCTTAGGTAATGGTGATCCATACTATGAACACAATTTGACTGAGATTGCTAAGCGTTACCCTGACAAGTTAAAGGTGATTTTAGCCTTTGATGTTAAATTAGCGCAAAGAATCTATGCAGGTGCCGATAGTTTCTTGATGCCTTCCGCATTTGAACCATGTGGTTTATCACAATTAATTTCCTTGCGTTATGGTACTTTGCCAGTTGTCCATCAAATTGGTGGTTTGGCAGACACTGTTTGGATTTACGATAAAACCAAAAACGAAGGTACCGGTTTTGGCTTTAGAGAATTCAATGGCTATCAAATGGTTCAAGCAATCAAGAAGATGCTGACAGTTTATGAGCAAAAAGATAATTGGCTTAAGATGCAAAAAATTGCAATGAAATCCGACTTCTCATGGAAGAATTCCGCTGATAAATATAAGTGGATGTACGGAGAATTGATTGGCTAAATATTTAGCAGAACACGAGAGAAAAATGCAATTAACAAAAGAAGAATTTAAAAATAGACTTAAGCGTAAATTAAACGACTACTATGAAGAGGATATCGATACCGCTTCTACTAGTGAATTGTTTGCGGCAATTAGTGCAATTGTTAGAGATGGTTATGCACCACAATGGCGTCGTACTCGTATTGCAGAAACTAAGCAAAAAGAAAAACAAGTTTATTATTTCTCAATTGAATTTTTGCCAGGTACTTTATTAAAGAGCAATTTGCTTAATTTAGGCTGGTTAAAGACAGTTAGAGAGGCTTTGAGCGACTTAGGTTTAGATTTAGATAAAATTGCAGAGTATGAGCCAGATATGGCTTTAGGTAACGGTGGTTTAGGCCGTTTGGCAGCCGCCTTTATGGATTCACTAGCTTCTACTGGCTATACAGGAAATGGTAACGGTATTCGTTACAAATATGGTTTGTTTAAGCAAAAGTTCGTTAATGGTTACCAACGTGAATTGCCTAATGATTGGCTTAAAAAAGAAGGCCACTGGGAGGTTAGAAGAGAGAGTAAATCTGTCTTAGTAAGATTCGGTGGCAAGGTCAACATGGTTGAAGACAATGGTTGGCTGATTCCGCAATATGAAGGCGAAAGAGTAGTCCGTGCCGTACCATATGATGTTGCGGTTGTCGGCTATCAAGATGGTTTGACTAATACCTTGCGTTTATGGGATGCAGAAATTCCACCTGAGGAAGAATTAAACTATCCAACTATTTCAGATCGTCGTCGTGTAGAAGATTTAACCTCAATTCTTTATCCAGATGACTCAAACTACGAAGGCCGTTTATTAAGGTTAAAGCAAGAATACTTCTTTGTTTCAGCTGGTTTGCAAAGTATTTTGGACTACTACATTACCAAATTAGGTAATAAGAACTTTGCTCAATTGCCAGACTACGTTGCAGTGCATATTAACGATACCCACCCAGCAATGGCAATTGCCGAATTGATGCGCCTGTTGGTTGATGAACATCGCGTGGACTGGGATACTGCTTGGAATATTACTCAAAAGGTAATGAGCTACACCAACCACACGATTATGGCAGAAGCAATGGAAAAATGGGACGTCAACATGATGTCAGAACTTTTACCAAGAATCATGCAAATCATTACTGAAATTGACCGTCGTTATTGTGAAGGTCTAAAGGGTCGTGTGTCAGATGCAGTAATTGATCGAACTAGAATTATCAAGAATGGTCAAGTTCAAATGGCCCACTTAGCTATTATTGGCTCACATTCAGTTAATGGTGTGGCTGCTCTTCACACGCAATTACTAGAAACCGAGGTTTTGAAAGACTTCTACAATCTTTATCCTGAACGCTTCAACAACAAGACCAATGGTATTACCTTGCGTCGCTGGCTCCAGATCGCTAACCCTGAATTGTCTGATTTACTTGATCAAACTATCGGTAAAGAATGGCGTAGCGATAGCAATAAGATGCTTAATTTTGAAAAGTATTACCACGATACCAAGGTCTTGAACCAACTTCATGAAATTAAGTTAGACAACAAGAAGAAGCTGGCTAAATTTATGAAGGAACAAACTGGTATTGAGATTGATCCAACTGCAATCTTTGATGTTCAAGTTAAACGAATGCACGCATATAAGCGTCAAACTTTGAAATTGTTGCATATTTTGAAACTGTATCAAGATTTGAAGGCTGGAATTGATCACCCAAAGAGAGTGATAATTTTCGGTGCCAAGGCTGCGCCAAGTTATGTATTTGCTAAGCAAATTATCAAGGTAATCAATGAAACAGCTAATATGATCAACAATGATCCAGATATTCACGGCAAGCTAAAAGTTGTTTTCCTTGAAAACTATAACGTTTCATTAGCTGAAAAAATTATTCCTGCGGCAGATATCAGTGAACAGATTTCTACTACAACTAAAGAAGCTAGTGGTACCAGCAATATGAAATTGATGGCTAACGGTGCTTTAACTGTAGCCACAATGGATGGTGCAAATATCGAAATCAAAGATGCTGTTGGTGAAGAAAATATCTTCACGTTTGGTTTGAACAAGGATCAAGTTTACAAGTATTATGCCGAAAAATCATATCATCCTAGGAAGATGTATGAGGAAGATCCTGTAATGAAGAAGGCCGTTGATGCGTTAATTGATGGTACGGTTCCTAACTGCTCATCAGAAGGACAAGCTTTGGTAAACAACTTCTTGTCAGATAACGAGCAATTCTTGGTATTAGCTGATTTTGAAGCTTACTTGAAGGCACAAGAAAAAGTTGAACAAACTTGGGCACAAAAACGCATATGGCAACAAATGAGCTTAGTCAATATTGCGCACTCAGAACGGTTTGATTCAGATAAAACAATTGAACGCTATGCTCAAGATATTTGGCATTTAAAGAAACTAAAGATTGAAAAAGTTGATCGCTAATGAAAGTAACTTATGATTCTTGGCAAAAACAATATAAAACTCCTTTTGGAGCAATTCAGGCCAATACTTTAGTAACGTGGGCAATCGCAATCGATCAGCCAGTGCAAGAAGCAGATCTGTGGCTAACTAAACTTAATGAAGATCCAGTCGCCTATCCCATGAATTACAATGATGAGACTCAAAAGTATGAGACTCAGGTAAGAGTTGGCAGCTCCGGTCTATATAATTATTATTTTGCCATTAAGCAGAATAATCAGATGTTTTATGTAGATCAAGGGCTCTTCGGCCAAGGCAGATTAAGGCAGGATGATCACAACTTGAAGCAATATCAATTAATTTGTTATGAGCGCAAGGTACCGCAAGTTGATTGGTATGATCAGGGCGTAGTTTATCAGATTTTTCCTGATCGTTTTGCTAATGGTAATCCTTATGGTGAAGTCACGGGACGCAAGAAGAATAGTTTCTTGTATGCAACTGAAGAAGATACGCCATATTACATCAAGAATAGTCGAGGAGAAATTACGCGTTGGGACTTTTTTGGTGGCAACTTGGCCGGAATTCGAAAAAAGCTGCCGTACCTAAGAAAGCTAGGCGTAAATACTATCTATCTGAACCCGATTTTCTTAGCTACCAGCAATCACCGCTACGATACGGTTGATTATATGAAGATCGACCCCATGCTTGGGGATGAAGATGATCTGCGCGGTTTGATTCATGATTTGCATCAAAATGGCATGCATCTTTTACTAGATGGCGTGTTTAATCACGTAGGACAAGAGAGTATTTATTTCCAAGAGGCTATTAAGGATAAGAGCAGTCATTATTATTCTTGGTTTAACTTTATTGATTATCCTGAAAAATACCAATCATGGTGGGGCGTATCGTCTTTACCTGAAGTTAATAAGAGTAATCCAGAATACCAAGATTTTATATATGGTGATCATGGCGTATTAGCCAAGTGGATGAAGGATCAAGTAGATGGTTGGCGCTTAGATGTCGCCGATGAATTGCCGATGGACTTTTTACGCAATATTCGCAACCGTCTGACGAAGGAAAATTGTCAGGTGATGATTGGTGAAGTATGGGGAGATGCCTCAGACAAATTCGTAAATAGTGAGTATCGGCCGTATACTTTCGGTGATAATTTAACCGGAGTTATGAATTACCCCGTACGTAACTTTATCGTTGGTCTGTTAACAAGTGAAAATAATGATGCCGAGATAGCGTTGATGAATAAGCTGGCTTTATTAGTAGAACACTATCCAACTAACTTTTTAAGAAACTGTTTGAACAACATTGGTACGCATGATACTGTGCGGATTAAAACAGCACTGCAAAATGATGAAAAGCTGGTGCTATTGGCCTTTGGCTTAATGTTTATGCTGCCAGGCGTACCTTGCATTTATTATGGGGATGAAGCCGGATTAATTGGTGATAAAGATCCTGATAATCGACGCTTCTTCCCATGGGGACGCGAAAGCCGTAGTCTAATTGCACAAGTTAGCAAATGGATTAATGTGCGAAAACAAAATCCGGTGCTGGTAAAAGGCAAGATTGGCTTTTTGCATATAGCAACAGGAATTAATGCAATTGTCAGATATGATGAAAAAGTCATTATGGTTTATTGCATTAACAAAAATAAAGCAGAAACTGTTTTAGCTAAAGAAAACTTGGCTTTCTATTGTTTGCCTAAAACTATTGCAGAAGAAGTGGCAGCTGAGTTAGATCAGACGAAACTCTCCGGTGAAGATAGCATCCTTAGAAAAATACCAAGAAAAGCAAATATAGGTTAAACAAATAAATTTTTAGTTTTATAATTATAAGAGATAATAGAAAACATTGATAGTAAAAAGACAGCGTTAATCCATCAATTATGTAGATTTAATGAAATAGAGGACAAAATGGACGCTAAAGAAATTTATGAAGAATGGCAAAATGCTACTAACTTACCTGATTATTTAAAGGATCAATTAAATAAATTGGGCAAAGATGAAAAATGGATTGAAGATGCCTTTGGTCAAGATATTAATTTTGGTACTGCAGGGATGAGAGGACGCCTTGAACCAGGTACCAATAGAATCAATTTATTCACTGTAGGCCGAGTTACTGAAGGCTTGGCACGTTTAATTGAAGAAAACGGTGAAGAAGCTAAAAAACGTGGTGTCGCAATTTCCTTTGACTCAAGATATCACTCAAGAGAATTTGCAGGACATGCAGCTCGCGTACTTGGAGCACATGGCATTCACGTTTACTTATTTGATGACTTAAGACCAACCCCTGAACTTTCATATGCGGTTCGTCATTTACATACTTTTGCAGGGATTAACATTACTGCTTCTCATAATGCTAAACAATACAATGGTTACAAAGTTTATGGTGAAGATGGTGCACAAATGGCACCAGAACATGCTGATCGTTTGTTTAGCTATGCTCAAAAAGTTACCGATATTTTTGGTGTTAAAGCTGCACCAGTTAAGGAACTTCGTGCAAACGGCACTTTACAATTAATCGGTGAAGACGTCGATGAAGATTACTTGAACGAATTGAAGCAAGTTACTGTTGATAAGGACATGGTTAAGGCAAATGCCGATAAATTGAAGATTATCTACACACCACTTCATGGTACTGGTAAGATGCTTTACGACCGTGCCTTTAGACAAGGTGGTTTTGATAACGTCATTCCTGTTCCAAGCCAATCAATTATCGACCCAGAATTTCCAACAACTATTAAGCCAAACCCAGAATATCGTGATGTATTTGAGCCAGGATTCAAGCTTGCTGATAAAGTAAATGCTAATGTCATTATTGCTACTGACCCAGATGCAGATAGAATGGGTGCTGCAGTTAGAAAAGCTGACGGCGATTTTAAAGTTTTAACTGGTAACCAAATCGCTACTTTGATGGCTTACTACTTACTTGCTCACCTTAAAGAAAATGGCAAGTTGAGTAGCAACTATGAAATTGTTACTTCAGTAGTTTCAAGTGCTTTGCCATTTAAGATTGCAAAGGACTTTGGCATTAAGACCAAACATGTTTTGACTGGTTTTAAGTATATCGGTGAAGAAGTTGACCGCATGAACAAGGCTGGCGATGCTAAGTTTTTGATGGGCTTTGAAGAAAGTTATGGTTACTTGTTCAAACCATTTGCACGTGATAAGGATGCTATGCAAGGCGCATTGATGTTTGCCGAAGTTGCTAGCTACTACGCTTCACGTGGCATGACTGTCTTCGATGGTTTACAAGAAATCTGGAAGAAGTATGGTGTCGCATACGAAATCACCAAGGCCATTGAAATGCCAGGTATTGGCGGTCAAAAGAAGATGGCAGAATTGATGAGCAAGTTGCGTAATGAACACTTGACCGAAATTAATGGTCACAAGGTACTCAAGATTCAAGACTTCTTGAAGAAAGAAACTGTTGAAGATGGTAAGGTAACTCCACTTGAAGGTTTCCCAGAATCAAATGTTTTGAAGTACTTCTTGGACGATGAAACTTGGGTTGCACTTCGTCCATCAGGCACCGAACCTGTTATTAAGGCTTATGTAGGTGTCAACAAGAAGGACATTGCAACTGCAGAAAAAGCTGCTGAAGATTACCAAAAAGCTTTGGCTGAACTTCTAAAATAATTAAGCATATTTAGTGCGAAAGCACGTTCGCGGTAGTAAAATATAAATACTAGTTAAAAAGTTGGGCATCAAGTCCAACTTTTTTCTTGAGGAGAAATTTATGATTAAACGACAAAAAGATCGGAAGTTTGAGTTAGTATCTAAATTTAAACCCGCTGGAGATCAAGAGCAAGCTATTGATGAATTAACAGCTGGTTTTAAAAAAGGTTATAAAGAACAAATCCTAGAAGGTGCAACTGGTACTGGTAAGACTTTTACTATGGCCAATATTATTGCCAAGCTTAATAAACCAACTTTGGTAATTACGCACAACAAGACCTTGGTTGGTCAGCTTTACGGCGAGTTTAAGGGCTTTTTCCCACATAATGCCGTTGAGTATTTTGTGTCTTACTATGATTACTACCAACCAGAAGCTTATGTACCACAATCTGATACCTATATTGAAAAAGACTCATCAATTAACGATGAAATCGATCAATTGCGTCACGCCACGACATCAGCTTTGATGGAACGTAACGACGTGATTGTGGTAGCTTCAGTATCATGTATTTATGGTTTGGGTGATCCTAAAGAATATGCTCGCAGTGTGTTAATGATTCATGAAGGTCAAGAATATGAACGCAATACCTTATTGCGTGATTTGGTTAACTTGCAATATGACCGTAACGACATTGACTTTCAACGTGGACGTTTTCGTGTGCGTGGCGATGTGGTTGAAATTTTCCCTGCCGGTAACTCTGAGCACGCTTATCGAATTGAATTCTTCGGCGATGAGATTGATCGTATTGTGGAAGTTGATTCTTTGACTGGTGAAGTAATTGGCGAACGTGAAAGTATTTCGCTTTTCCCAGCAACGCACTTTATGACTAATGACGAACAAATGAGGCGCGCACTTAAGGCGATTTCTAAGGAAATGAAAGTGCAAGTCAAAAAGTTCGAGGGCGAGGGTAAATTGCTTGAAGCTGAAAGAATTAAGCAAAGAACCACATATGACATGGAAATGATGGGCGAAGTTGGCTATACCAATGGGATTGAAAATTATTCTCGTCATATGGAAGGTAGAAAAGCCGGCGAACCACCATACACTTTGCTCGATTTCTTCCCAGATGATTTCTTAATTTTAATTGACGAATCTCACGCGACTATGCCAGAAATTCGTGCGATGTATAATGGTGACCGCAATCGTAAGAAGACTTTGATTGATTATGGTTTCCGTTTGCCATCAGCTTTAGACAACCGTCCACTTAAGTTGTCTGAATTTGAGAAACATGTAAATCAAATTTTGTACGTATCTGCTACTCCTGGTGATTATGAACTTGAAAGAACGGACCACAAGGTAGAGCAGATTATTCGACCAACTGGTTTGCTAGATCCAAAGATTGAAGTAAGGCCAATTGAAGGGCAAATCGATGACCTGGTTGGTGAGATTAACAAGCGAATTGATCGCAACGAGCGTGTATTTGTTACTACTTTAACCAAGAAGATGGCTGAAGATCTGACCGATTATCTGAAGGATTTAGGAATAAAGGTCCGTTACTTGCACTCAGATATTAAGACGCTAGAACGAATGCAAATTTTGCGTGATCTGCGACTAGGCAAGTTTGATGTCTTAATCGGTATCAACCTTTTGCGTGAAGGGATCGATGTACCAGAAGTTTCCTTAGTGGCAATTCTAGATGCGGATAAGGAAGGCTTTTTACGTGCATATCGACCATTGGTTCAAACGATGGGACGTGCTGCTCGTAATGCCAACGGTGAGGTAATTATGTATGCTGATACGATTACTGATTCCATGAAGGCAGCGATTAAGGCCACTAAGAGACGGCGTAAGATTCAGGAAGAATTTAATAAAGAGCATGGTATTACGCCTAAGACGATTATTAAACCAATTCAAGATGTAATTTCGGTTACTAAGCCTGCTAGAGATGCTAAGGAAGAAAAATCCGATAGCTTTGCAGATTTGAACTTTGATGAGTTAACAGCCAAGCAAAAGAAGAATATGATCAAGAACTTGCAAGAGCAGATGAAGGAAGCTGCCAAGAAGCTTGACTTCGAAGAAGCTGCTAACTTGCGGGATGCAATTATGGAATTGCAGTCATCATCAAGAAAGCCGAAGACAAGAAAAGGGAAGAATTTTAATGGCAAATGATAAAATTGTTATTCGCGGTGCACGTGAACATAATTTAAAAGATATTAATTTAACCATTCCTAAAGACAAGTTAGTAGTAATTACCGGTTTGTCTGGTTCTGGTAAAAGTTCTTTAGCATTTGATACGTTGTATGCCGAAGGTAGACGTCGTTATGTACAATCACTGTCTAGTTATGCTAGACAATTTTTGGGCCAAATGGATAAGCCAGATGTTGATTCAATAGATGGCTTAAATCCTGCTATTTCAATTGACCAAAAGACTACTTCACATAACCCTCGTTCAACTGTAGGAACGGTTACTGAAATTAACGATTATTTGCGTCTTCTTTGGGCTAGAGTGGGTCACCCAATTTGTCCTAATGATGGCACTTTAATTGAAAGACAATCCGTTGATCAAATGGTTGATCGAATTATGGCGCTGCCCGAAAGAACCAAGATTCAATTACTAGCTCCTGTAGTTCGTGCTAAACGCGGTGAACATAAGGAAGTCTTCAAGCGAGTTCAACGTGCCGGATATGTCCGTGTCATCGTTGACGGCGAAATGCATGAGATTGGCGAAGAATTTAATCTTGAGAAAAATAAGCGTCACTCAATCGATATCGTGGTTGACCGTTTAATCGTTAAAGACAGTATTAAGTCTCGTTTATTTGATTCAGTTGAAGCCGCATTGCGTTTGTCAGATGGTTACATGAACGTTGATGTCATTGGCGGCGAAATGATGAACTTCTCTGAATACTATGCTTGTCCTAAATGTGGTTTTACAGTTGGTGAAATGGAACCAAGATTGTTCTCATTTAATGCGCCATTTGGTGCTTGTCCTGACTGTGATGGCTTAGGAGTAAAGCTTGCCGTTGATGAAGATTTGGTTGTTCCCGATAAAAGTCTGACTTTAGCTGAAGGGGCACTTGCTCCATGGAAGACTTCTAATTATTATTCAGAAATGCTTGAACAAGCTTGTACCGCATTGAAGATTCCAATGGACAAGCCATTTAATAAATTAACTAAGCGTCAAAGAGACATCATTTTGCATGGTTCTACTAAATCGGTAAAATTCCATGTTACTGGCGATTTTGGTGTTAATGATACAACGCAACCATTCGAGGGCGTAATGGCTAATGTTGAACGACGCTACAGACGACCAATGTCTAAATTTATGCGTGACGTAATGGGCAAGTACATGACTGAATTAACCTGTGCTACTTGTCATGGCAAGCGTCTTAATGAAAAGGCATTGGCAGTCAAAGTTATGGGCAAGGATATTGCCGAAGCTTCAGATTTGTCTATTAATAAAGCATTGGCATTCTTTAAGAGCGTAAAGTTTAGCGAACAAGAAACTGTGATTGCCAAGCCAATTCTAAAAGAAGTAAAAGATCGTCTTTCATTCTTGGATAGTGTTGGACTGGATTATTTGACCCTTTCTCGTTCAGCAAATACTTTGTCTGGTGGAGAAGCTCAGAGAATTCGTTTGGCTACGCAGATTGGTTCTAACTTGTCTGGTGTTATGTACGTCTTAGATGAACCTTCAATTGGCTTGCACCAACGTGATAATGATCGTTTGATTGCATCACTTAAACGCATGCGCGATTTAGGCAATTCACTGATTGTGGTTGAACACGATGATGAGACTATGCGCCAAGCCGATTATTTGGTAGATATGGGACCAGGTGCCGGTGTCTATGGTGGTAAAGTGATGGCACAAGGTACGCCAGAAGAAATAGAAAAGAATCCTAATTCACTAACGGGTCAATATCTTTCTGGTAAAAAGTTCGTGCCAGTGCCATTAAAACGTCGTAAGGGCAACGGCAAATTTATTACAATTACTGGCGCACAAGAAAACAATTTAAAGAATATTGATGTTAAATTCCCATTAGGTAAATTTATTGTAGTTAGTGGCGTGTCTGGTTCAGGTAAATCAACTTTAGTTAATATGATTTTGAAGCGAGCTTTAGCACAGAAACTAAATAATAATTCCACTAAACCTGGTAAATATAAGTCGATCAAAGGTTACAAGAATATCGAAAAGATTATTGATATTGATCAAAGTCCAATCGGTAGAACTCCTCGTAGTAACCCTGCAACTTATACCAGTGTCTTTGATGATATTAGAACGCTTTTTGCTCAAACCAATGAAGCAAAGATGCGTGGTTATACCAAGGCACGTTTCTCATTCAATGTTAAAGGCGGACGTTGTGAAGCCTGTCACGGTGATGGTATCATTAAAATTGAAATGAACTTTTTGCCAGATGTTTATGTACCTTGTGAAGTGTGCCATGGCAGCAGATATAATTCAGAAACACTTGAAGTAACCTACCGTGGTAAGAATATTGCTCAAGTGCTGGATATGACGATCAATGAAGCATGCAAGTTCTTTGAAAATATCCCTAAGATTCAACGCAAGTTGCAAACGATTGTCGATGTAGGTTTGGGCTATGTTAAATTAGGGCAGTCTGCTACGACACTTTCTGGTGGCGAAGCTCAAAGAATGAAGTTGGCCGCAGAACTGCAAAAATTATCTACCGGTAAAAATTTCTACATTCTTGATGAACCAACTACTGGTTTGCATACAGATGATATCAAACGCTTGCTTAAAGTGTTGCAACGCTTGGTTGATGAAGGAAACACCGTTTTAATCATTGAACATAATCTTGATGTAATTAAGAATGCCGACTGGTTAATCGACTTAGGTCCTGAAGGCGGTGATGGTGGTGGTCAAGTTGTTGCCACAGGTACACCGGAAGAGGTCGCTCAAGTTAAGGAAAGCTATACTGGTCAATACCTTAAGCCAGTACTCGAGCGTGATACGAAGTTAACCGAAGAAGCGCAAAAATAAATTAGAAGTTATCTTTTATCCTCAAATAAGTGTAAAATATGTAGCAAGGAGGATAAAAATGGATATTTTTTCAAGTTCTAGAGATAACCGCAGTTTTGACTGGGGTGCCTTTATTGCAGGTATCTTAATGGTAGTTACTTCATTTATTCTTTTGAGACACCCTGCTAAAGGTTTACATGCATTCGTTTTAATTTTTGCAATCATTTCAATCGTACAAGGTTTAGTATGGCTTGCCGGCTATTCACGTTTTAGAAGCTTTTTCTCACGTAGCTGGGTAGCACTTATTTCAGGTATTTTGGACATTATCGTTGGTATTTTGTTCTTATGCTCATACGAAGTAGGTGGCTTAACCATTGCATACTTGTTCGCAATTTGGTTCTTTGTAGACTCAATTGTGGGTATTGCCTTTTCATGGCACTTACGTGATTTCTCAGGTGGCTACTTCATCTTTAACCTAATTTTGAATATCATCAGTTTGATCATCGCAATTTGCTTGATCTTTAACCCAGTTTTAGCAGCATTAAGCTTGGTATGGCTTGTTGCCTTCTGGCTTTTGGTATTCGGAATCAACGAAATCGTTTTAGCATTTATGCATCGTTAATATTAAAAGAAGCCGTAAGGCTTCTTTTTTTTGCTGTCAAAATGAAACGCCCGGGTGTATGATATAATTTATGCAAGGAGGAACTAACGATGGCTGATGAGAAAAAACAATTATTAATTGTCACGGGGATGAGTGGTGCAGGTAAGACTGTTGTTGCTCATGACCTTGAAGATATGGGCTATTTTGTAGTCGATAATCTTCCTCCCACATTGCTAGGAAGCTTTTGGGATTTAATCAATAATTCCAATGATTTCCATAAAGTAGCAGTAGTAATTGATTTACGAGTAAAAAGTTTTTACACAGATTTATTAGATGAAGTTAATTCATTAGAGGATAACGGCAATGTCCAAGCAACTATTCTCTTTTTGGATGCTTCAGATGATGTTTTAGTAGCTAGATATAAAGAAACAAGACGTTTGCCTCCATTAGCTAATAATGGTAAGGGACGATTGCTTGATGGTATTCAAGAAGAACGTCACATTTTAACCCCAATTAAAAATCGTTCTAACTACATTATTAATACTTCTAACTTGTCTACTAAGGAATTAAAGCAAAAGTTAATTAATACTTTTAGTGATCGTAAGCGACAACCATTTTCAATTGAAGTTATGTCATTTGGTTTTAAGTATGGGATGCCAATCGATGCAGATATTGTAATGGATGTACGTTTTTTGCCTAACCCATTTTATATTCCAGAATTGCGTCCATTTACAGGACTAGACAAACGTGTCTTTGACTACGTAATGAATAAAAAAGAAACGCAAGTCTTTTATCATAAGTTGTTAGACCTGCTTGAGACGGCGATTCCTGGCTATATCAAAGAAGGAAAAGAGAAACTTACAATTGCAATTGGTTGTACAGGCGGTCAACACCGTAGTGTGTCAATTGCTCAACAACTTGCTCGCGATTTAGCTAAAAAGTATCCAGTCGATATTACTCACCGTGAAGTGAGTCGCTATATTAGAAAGTAGGCATGACAATGTCATACGGAGAAACAAGAATCGTGCGCGTTATTAAAGGCAGACGCCCACGGATAGTCGTAATTGGTGGGGGAACAGGCCTGCCAGTTATATTAAATGCCTTAAAAGATCAAAATGCGGAAATTACTGCAATCGTTACTGTTTCAGATGATGGTGGCTCATCTGGCTCCATTAGAAACTTTATTAACGTTGTTCCGCCTGGTGATATTAGAAACGTATTGGTTTCATTAAGTGATTTACCACAAGAAGAAAAAGATATTTTCCAATACCGTTTTGATTCCTCTGATGCATTCTTCTCAGGTCATGCGATTGGTAATTTGATTATCGCTGCCTTGAATGAAATGCACGGCAATATTTTTGATGCGGTTCAATCTTTATCTAAAATGATGCGAGTAGATGGCCATGTTTTCCCTGCTTCAAATGAACCATTAACCTTGAATGCGGAATTTATCGATGGCACTACTCAGTCCGGTGAAACCGAAATCACTTCTAAAGATAAGCGAATTAAAAGAGTATGGGTTACCGATACTGACTCAGATGCAAAACCTAAGGCAGTATTACCGGTTCTTGCTTCAATTATGCAAGCCGATGCCGTTGTTCTAGGACCAGGTAGTTTGTTTACTTCAATTTTGCCTAACTTGATGATTTCTAACTTGGGTGAAGCTGTTCGTGAGACTGAAGCAGAAGTTATCTATATTTGTAACATTATGACTCAGCGCGGTGAAACTGATCACTTTAGTGATGCAGAACACGTAGAAGTAATCAATAATCACTTAGGTGGTCACTATATCAATACTGCTTTGGTTAATGGCGCTAAAATTGATATGAGCAAATTCCACCCTGAAGATTATGATGCTTATCTTGAACCTGTAAGAAATGACTTTGAAGGTTTAAGAGCACAAGAATGTCGTGTAATTACCGATGACTTTATTGATCAAAGACATGGTTTAGTCTTCCATGATGGTGAAAAGGTAGCTAAGGAAATTATTAATCTGGCATTTGAAGCAATGTCACGAAAGAGAATGAAGGAAAATTAATGGCTAGTTATGCTAGTGAGGTCAAAAAGGAGCTAACTTCGCTTGAGGTGCATCCAGAGCATGCAAAAGCAGAGTTAGCCGCTTTTTTGCGGATGAATGGAGTTTTAAATCTTCATGATCATCAATTTAGTTTAGATATTACAACAGAAAATCCTGCGATTGCGCGACGCATTTTTAAATTAATCAAAGTAGCTTACGGTATTGAGCCATTGCTGATTGTTTCGCGCAAGATGAAACTAAAGAAAAATAATCAATACTTAGTTCGTCTTAATCAAAAAGTGCAAGAAATTCTGGAAAATTTGCAAATTTGGGATCCTGAAAAGGGATTAGTAACCAGAATTCCTGAACGAATTCGTAAGTCTCGTGAAGGGGCAATGTCATACTTGCGTGGTGCCTTTTTAGCCGGTGGTAGCGTCAATAACCCTGAAACTAGTCGTTATCACTTAGAGATTTATTCAACTTATGAAGATCATAATGAAGATCTAGCTAAGATTATGAATGAATATTTCTATTTGAATGCTAAAATGACTAAGAGAAGAAGAGGCTATATCGTTTATCTCAAAGAAGCTGAAAAAATTGGCGACTTTTTGCATATTGTAGGTGCATTAAATGCCATGCTTAATTTTGAAGATTTGCGGATTATGCGTGATATGCGTAACTCAGTTAACCGTTTGGTTAACTGCGATACCGCAAATATGAAAAAGACAGCTTCTGCCTCGGCTAAACAAGTTGAAGATATTCAAACAATTCAGGCAGAAAAGGGCTTAGATGATTTGTCAGAAAAATTGCAAGTGCTAGCTCGTTTTAGACTGGCCCACCCTGAATTTACTTTAAAAGAAGTAGCGGATCAGATTCCCGATGGTCCTATCTCTAAATCAGGAGTAAATCACCGCTTTAAAAAATTACATGAAATTGCGGAAAGTTTAAGAGCATAAAAAAGATCACTTCAATCGAAGTGATCTTTTTTTGCGTAATCAGTTAATGATTACTTCTTCTTGTTGACCATAATTTCGTCAATTAAACCGTATTCCTTAGCTTCTTCTGCAGTTAAGTAGTTGTCACGTTCAGTATCCTTTTGAATCTTGTCCAAAGGTTGACCGGTAGTTTCGTGTAAGATTTCGTTAATCTTCTTACGACTCTTTAAAATTTCGTTAGCTGCAATTTGAATATCAGTTTGTTGACCTTGTGCACCACCTAATGGTTGGTGAATAAGGACGGTTGAGTTAGGAAGTGCGAAACGCTTGCCCTTAGTACCACTAGTCAAAAGGATGGAAGCCATTGAAGCAGCCATACCAATTGCAATAGTAGAAACATCCGACTTGATAAAGTTCATGGTGTCCATGATAGCAAGACCAGAGGTAATAACACCACCAGGAGAGTTGATGTAAAGTGAAATATCCTTAGTGTTGTCTTGAGCATCTAAGAAGAGCAATTGAGCAATGATTGAGTTGGCCATTTGGTCATTAATTTCACCACTCAGCATGATAATTCTGTCTTTAAGCAAACGTGAGTAAATATCGTAAGCACGTTCGCCACGAGCAGTTTGTTCAATAACTGTAGGTACTAGCATAAATTTGCCTCCTAAATTTTTCGTTATATTTAATTAGCACTCATTCAAGTACAGTGCTAATTAAATCACTTCGTAATAAAAGTGTCAAATAATGAGACTTACTTGTATTGAAATTGTATTTTTGCGAGTGAATCTTATATATTATAATTACTATGTAAAACCAAAATTATGTAATATCGGAGGATAGGCTTGAAGTATACAAATAAAATTTTAACCGCTACATCTGCTGTAGCACTTAGTGTAGGTTTGTTAATGGGCTATGCTAAACCTGTTTCTGCTGCTGACGCTAACTCAGCAAGTAAGACAACAGATACTAATAGCTCTAGTGATAGTAAAAAAGCACCAGTTCAAACCAGTACTTCTTATGATTTGATGGTTAAAGTGGGTAGTGGTAGACACTACAATGTTTACAAGAAGATCAGCAATGGTAAGCCTTCTGGCAAGATCGCTGATGCAAGTGACTACCAATACGCTCATATTCAATCAGATCAAAGTATTAAGACTAGAGATAATGGTACTTATTGGCGTATTTACGTAGACGGCCGTAAGGTTGGTTACGTAAACCAAAACTATTTCACTAGAAACACAATTGCTGTTCCTAAGACTGTAAGTTTGGTTAGAAATAGCAACTACCTCTTTGATCCTACTGATGCAATCAGTTATGTAACCAACAATATGGGTACTGTGATTGATAACCAAGATGTAGATGTATCTGAAGATATGATCGACTGTACTGATCCAGGTACTTACAATGTTAAGTACAGCTATGGTTCTGCTAAGGCAACAGTTAAGGTAACTGTTAGAAAGAGCACCAAGGAAGGTATTGCCGACGCAAGCAAGGTTCAAGCTAAGTCATTTGATGGTAACTTGAAGTCTTGGAAGACTTACTATGGTAGTTCAGCTAACTATGTAACTAAGACTGACTTTGCTCCTGATAAGTCTAAGCATACTTATACTAGTGATGGTGGTAATTTAACCTTTAAGACTCGTTTCTTCCAACCAGTTTTATTGAGTGTTGCTAGAGACATTAAAGATGACGACTACATTAACCGTGTAGGTCACATTCCAGAAGGTATCACGATGTCAAACGGCTGGCTTTACACTAGCTTGCTCAGCAGTACTACTATTACTGACGGTCACATTGTGGGTTACAACTTGAACAACTTGACTAACGCCTTTAATGGTCAATACTTACTTGATATGTCACAAAGCAAGTTTAACTCATATGTTAAGAACATTAAGGTAAGTCCTTATATTCCAATTGGCCACGGTCAAGCTATGGGTTCTACCGACAAGTACGTCTATGTATTGAACAACAATAATAAAGTTTCATACAAGAGTAACTTCTCAACTGAATTAGTTCAAATCCGTAAGAGCGACATGTGCATCAACAAGATCTGGACTATTAAATGCTGGAACGGTAGTGAATCAGAAGGTCGTTACTTCCAAAACGGCGTAATCGTAAGTGATAACAAGATGTACACTACAACTTACAACAAGGATGACGATCAAACTGAATACTGGGAATTCAACCGTAAGGGTGACAACTGGTATCCAACTATTGTAGGTGCAACTAAGGGTGGCATTGTTTCAAACACTTACACTCAAGGCTTCACTTATGATCCTAAGAACAACAACTTCTACATTGCATTTAACGATGTAATTGCTAAGATTGCCAAGAACGGTGAAGTTAAGGATACTTACCAATTCCACACTGGTCGTGAAATTGAAGGTATCGCAGTAGCCAACAACAGACTTTACACTAACTTGGCACAACGTGCAGAGTTGCTTGAAAGTAGTCAAACTTTGACTAAGTAAAATTTAAGATATAAAAAATAGCGATGATTTTAATCATCGCTATTTTTTTATGCTTTAGTATTAGTTGGCTTGAGCATCTTGATGTTTCTTAATTGTTGGAAGGATTAAACCTAATGCAATTAAAATGATTGGAGTCAAGATGTTTAAGAGCAATGTGAATGGATCTGGTGAGTAAATACCAAAGATACAACATGCAGCAGTAACTACGAAACACCAAATACCAGCAGTGTAAGCTAAACCTTGATGTTTAGTCATTTGATAAGTAGTTTCAAACTTTTCTTGGTGCTTTCTTAAAGCAATGTAAGCTGTGAATACCCAAAGGTAACGAAGTGGCATAGTAGTTGAGTTTAACTTAACCAATTGAGCCATAACAGCTTGTGCGTTAGGTACAAGGGCTTGAATTGCGATCAAACCACCTGACAAGATAACTACCATCCAGATACCGTTGATGTAGGCACCGTGTTTGTTAAGCTTGAGCAAACTCTTTGGAATAAATTCCTTAGCTTCTTTACTACCTAGAAGCATTCTAAGTGGAGCATCGATACTAATTACCAAAGTTGAGAATTGGCCGATTACGTTACACCATGAATAAATGTACATGAATAAGCCACCAACATGGTAATATTCACCAAGCTTTTGGAATGCCATGTAGGCACCGTTTGAAATGTATTCGTTAAGGTTAGCGTTAACTACCTTAGGATCAAACATCAATGCCATGGCAAAAGTACCTAAGATAGCTGAAACCATAACCATGATTGCAAGAGCCATCATTGCCTTAGGGAAGTTCTTTGATGGATCCTTAACCTTATTTACATAAGGAGAAATCTTTTCACAACCACCAACGGCAAATACCAAAATTGAAAGTGAAGTAAAGTACTTAACATTAAATGTTGGCATTAAGTTCTTCCAATTGAAGTTGATGCTGTAAAAACCAGCATGTGGGTTGATAGCTGGAGCTGCGAACATCATGATAATGAATAAGATTGACATGATGAACATTGAAGAACCGGCAACAGTAGCTAAGCCTTTTAAAACTGGAATACCACGACTGGCAACCCAGCAGAAGAACAAGAAGACAACTAAAGTTGCAAATTGAGTCCAAGCAGTAGGTAAACCATCGTACCAATGAGTATTACCAAAAATACCCCAGGCCATGGCTCTCAAACCACCGGTACCCTTACTTGAAATATAAACAACGTGGCAGGCCCAGTAAGTCCAACCAGCGTAGTAGGCCCATTTGGCACCCATTGTGGCGTTAACCCAAGATGAAACCCCACCTTCAGCGTTTTTGAAAGTGGCACCAAGTTCACCAACCATCAGTGCATAAGGAACAAAGTAGAGAAGGAACATTACGATCCAACTGAAGATGACCTTTGTTCCATCAAAGTAGACGTAGCCGTTAACAACGTTACCAAATCCCCCATACGGTAGAGAAGGCCATCATTGCCAAGGTCGTCCACATCATCTTTTTAGGATTGTTTTGTGATTCAACCATAAACTATATCTCCTGTATTACTAAAATATTTATGTGAACTTTTTAATTATATAACAATAACGGTTGCAAAATTTTAATGTTAATGCTACTCTCATAAGAATTTAACGCCTTATTTTTGGGTAGCTGATCACTTATAAAGGTGCTTTTATGAATATTATTTTTTAATGTAAAAGATAAAATGATCTTATATATTTTTAGTAAGCGTCAAATAACAGAGTGTATTGAAAAAACCGTTCTAGTTTGATTTTCTAGAACGGCTTTCTTCTCATATTCTCTATTTACACATCTTTTGAATCTCTTTTTGCCATGGCAAATAAGCTTCTAGTGCCTCCGAGTTTAAGCTCTCCTCGTTAGGCAGCTTTTGAAGCAGGTAATTTAAATATTTTTCTGGATCTAGTCCATGTCTTTTGGCTGTTTCAATCAAGCTCAAAATGATGCCGCTCGTCTGTGCACCGACAAAACTTTGCGAGAACAGCCAGTTCTTGCGTCCCATCACCAGCGACTTGACAGCACGTTCGGCCTTGTTATTAGATAGTTCCAAACGGCCATCGAGCAATACATGTTCAAAGGTTTCCTGATGTTTTAAGGCATAATTGATTGCACGGCCGAGTTTGGAGCCGGGCAATACAGAAATCTCCTGCCGCCTGCACCAGTCAAAGAAGTCTTCCATTAGCGGCTTTAACTGTTCCTATCGGGTTTGATATCGTTCTTCGCTGCTTAAATGTTCCCATTCTTTTTCTAGACGGAACATTTGCGTGCAGTATTTCCAACCCTGTTTGGCAATTGATTTATCAGAGGCATTTTGCGCTACCGCTTCAAAGAACTTTCTTCTCACATGGGCCCAGCAGCCAACTAGGGTAGCTTCAGGTAATCGCTGGTAAGCCTGCCACATGTCGCAATGCAAGAAGCCGAACCCAGGCTATGGTTTAGCGGTGCTTTAGGCACTACAGCCTTAATGATTTTGTCGTTCAGGTTTTTACTGCTGCAGTATAGGCACTTATAAGCATGTTGGATATGATCCAGCCTTTTGATCTGAGCCGGGATAAACAATAATTCTTTTCTTACCGGGTAAGCCGCTAGTAGATCTGCCTGTTTCTTTTGATGAGCCTGTCTTTTATAAGTAATAGTCTGAACGGCGGCATCGGGGACGCTCTCCGTCATCCGAGTCTTGTTTTTCCTCATCAAACAGGTTTAGCTGGCCGCTTAGCGGCATTTGTTCCGATGACTTGCCATAACGCTTTTGCGTTAAGTAAGCTACTTGTTCACGGAGAAGCTTGATCTCATCAGTTAGATTCTGAATAGTAGTTGCTTGTTGTGCAATAATCTTTTCCAAATTTTCTTGTGACATGAGTTAAACTTCCTCCTAAATTTATTAGTTAAAAGAATATCAAAAAAGCGTGCGATGTCAAGTGTTAGTAGAATTCGCACGCTTTCGTGTTCTTTATTTTGGGATTGATTGCGAAGCCCTTCATTAGCCAGTCGACCTGCTCAGAAGATAAAGCTTGAACTTCATTTTGATTCCTGGGCCAGTTCAATTTTCCATTTTCAAATCTTTTGTATAACAGCCAAAAACCTTGTCCGTCCCAATAAAGGGCTTTGAAGCGGTCCTTGCTTCCGCCGCAAAAGAGGAAGACTTTGCCGCTAAAAGGATCAAGTTCAAACTGTTCTTTGACTAAAGTTGCTAGTCCATCAATGCCTTTACGCAGATCCGTCTTGCCGCAAACGATATAGACTTGCCCTAAGTCACTGAGCTTAATCATGGCAAGACTTTCTCAAGCAGCTTATTCATAATTTCAGTATCTAAACTACTGTAGAAGTTCAGTTCTAAGTCATTCTTCTTTAAACTAAGCAACAGATTATTGCGTGGTGGACGAGCCTTCTTAGGTTTAGAAGAGTGGCCAAGTGCCACAATGGGTTGTTGTTTTTCGATCATATTCTTAATCTCCATTAAATTGATGAGATTAGAATACCTGAAAAATACGGACTAAAAAAGATACTCGGTTATATGACGCTTACTATTTTTATACGCGTGGTGCTAGTTAAATCGTTCTAGACAATATGCCATATTATAAGCTAAA
>ERZ791908.839-NODE-839-length-25571-cov-2.502508_pt1 | contig 25571 bp, 20 predicted proteins | sample MGYA00510144_ERZ791908 | MGnify/ENA primary metagenome ERZ791908 (study PRJEB30046, sample SAMN00792105) | human gut metagenome | study: EMG produced TPA metagenomics assembly of the A metagenome-wide association study of gut microbiota in type 2...
ACAAAGTGAGTCTGTGGAAGATCAGGAAGATACAACAGAGAGCCAGCAGTCGGAATCAGTGGCAGAACCAGTAGCAGAATCAGAAACCGAACCTGAACCTGTGGAAAATGAAGAAGAGCCGGCAGAGATTCTGCAATCAGAAGCAGAGACTGAGACTGAATCCGTAAAAAATGCAAAAGAGTCTGATATGAGTGATGAACAGTCTGCATTGCTGAAAGAAATACAGGCGGAACCGGATGACGAAGAAGAGTCAGGTCCGGGAGATGAAGTGCAGGCAGGAGTGGATACTGAGGATCAGAGAGAGCCTGCTGCAACAGAAGAAAAGCTGCCACCGCAGGAAGAAATGGAAATTGATCTGTCAGATCCGGATGCCATGGGCTTTTTGCAGGATATCCGAGAAAAGGAAGATACTAAAGAAAGTAAGAATGAAGATGATGCAGTTAATGAAATAGAGGAATTGCTGCGGAAATCCGATAATCACGAGATGGTGGATGAAGAGTTGAATCTGCCGGGAGAACAGGATACCTTATTATCAGGTCTGACAGGAGAAGATGGTCTGGAACAGTCAGATCAGGATGAAGTCGAGAAGGGGGATAAGTCTGCGAAAAAGAAGAAAGGTCTTTTCTCTTTCTTTGGCAAAAAGAAGAAAAAACAGGAAGGTTTGGAACAGGCTACAGACGATATATCTGATGCAGAAGTGGCTGCAGAAGGAGCAACAGAAGCAGGCGAGGAAGAAACAGAACCTGTTGCAGATGGAGATGTACATAATCTTTTGCAGAACCTCTTTGGAGAAGAAGGAACCTCTGCTGAGGACTTTTTACAGCAGGAAGAAACTGTAGGAGAGCAGGTAACGGAAGCAGCAGGTAAAAAAGAAAAGAAAGAAAGTTTCTGGAAGAAACTTGGAAGCGCGCTGTTTGAGGAGGATGAAGAAGAGGACAAACAGGAAGAGCAGGAACCGGAAAAGAAGAAAAAAGATAAGAAGGGGAAGAAGAAAAAGAAAGTTACGGATGCATCAGACAACCAGGGAATCTTAGAGGAACTGGACGCAGAAGGTGCGGATGGCAAAAAGGGAAAGAAAAAGAAGAAGGATAAGAAGCCTAAAAAAGAAAAGAAGGCAATACCAAAAGAAGGAACGGAAAAGGAAGCAGACAGTAAAAAGCTTCCAATCAAGATGGTTGTTCGTATCTTTATTTTGGCATTTTCTATTCTGGCTTTATTGCTGATCGTTGTAGAAATTATTCCGTCCATGTGGACAGCTGCAGATGCAAGAAATGCATTTTATAAGAAAGAATATCGCACTGCTTTTGAAGAAATGACCGGAAAGAAACTTTCCAAAAAAGATCAGAGATTGTATGAAAAGGCAAGGCTGGTAGCGTCCATGCAGCAAAGATATGATGCATATACTTCTTATACAGCCCTGCAGATGCCTGTGGAGGCACTGGACAGTCTGCTGTCAGGTTATTTGTTCTGGCAACAGGAAGCAGATGCCATCACAGAATATGATGCGACAACGGAGACGGATGCAGTGAAGTATCAGATACTGAATACCTTATATGATACTTATCAGCTTACGGAAGATGATGTAAGGCAGATCAATGCACTGGATGATTATGATTATACTGTAAGGCTGGAAGAACTGACAGGAAGCCTGAGCCATAAAAACAGTAATGCACAGCAGGCAGGAAGTACTGCTGTGACAGGAGATGCACAAGCTACAGATACTACAACACCTGCAGAAGACAGTACGAATGATGGTACTCAGGAAGATCGTGTCAGTGATGCGGCAGATATGACGCAAATGCAGGATATATTACCGGAGGAGGAAATAGAATGATCGCAATAATCGACTATGATGCAGGTAATATCAGAAGTGTAGAAAATGCACTTATTGCGCTTGGAGAAGAAGTTGTCATCACCAGAGATCCCGAAATTTTATTGCAGGCAGAAAAAGTAATATTGCCGGGGGTTGGAGCTTTTGGGGATGCAATGGAAAAATTAGATGCCTACGGACTGGTAGATGTGATCCATCAGATCGTGGAGAAGAAAATTCCGTTTCTTGGCATTTGCCTGGGACTGCAGCTTTTGTTTGAAAGCAGTGATGAAACACCGGGTGTAGAAGGTCTGGGTATATTAAAGGGAAAGATCGTGGCAATTCCACATGACAAAGGATTGAAGATTCCGCATATTGGATGGAATTCCCTTTCGTTTCCAAATGAAGGAAGACTGTTCCGGGGACTAAGTGAAAATGCATACGTTTATTTTGTGCATTCCTATTATTTACAGGCAGAGGAAGAAGAAATTGTAAAAGCAACGACGGAATATGGTGTGACGATCCACGCATCGGTAGAGAAGGATAATGTATTCGCCTGCCAGTTCCATCCGGAGAAGAGTTCCGCAGTCGGCAGGAAGATCTTGCAGAATTTCCTGGCTATCAACAGGGAGGATAACTGATATGCATACAAAACGAATTATCCCATGTCTGGATGTTAATAATGGAAGAGTGGTAAAGGGTATTAATTTTGTGAATCTGATCGATGCAGGGGATCCGGTGGCGGTAGCAGCGGCTTACGATGCTGCAGGAGCAGATGAACTTGTGTTTTTGGATATCACAGCATCTTCGGATCACCGCAATACAGTGGCAGATATGGTGCGCAAGGTTGCGGAGCAGGTGTTTATTCCGTTTACGGTAGGCGGTGGCATCCGGACAGTGGACGATTTTAAGGCAATCCTGAGAGAAGGAGCCGACAAGGTTTCAGTGAATTCCGCAGCAATCATGAATCCGTATCTGATTTCGGAAGCGGCAGAAAAATTCGGCAGTCAGTGTGTTGTTGTAGCGATTGATGCGAAGAAAACGCCGGATGGGTATCATATTTTCAAAAACGGTGGTCGTGTCGATATGGGCATTGATGCGATTGAATGGGCAATGCAGGCAGACAAGCTGGGCGCGGGAGAGATTCTTCTGACCAGCATGGATTGTGACGGTACGAAAGCCGGATACGATATTGAACTGACAAGATTGATCTCAGAAAATGTTTCCATCCCTGTGATCGCTTCCGGCGGAGCGGGAAAGCTGGAGCATTTTTATGATGCATTGACCGATGGAAAGGCAGATGCAGCACTGGCTGCTTCTTTATTCCACTTTAAAGAACTGGAGATCAGACAGGTTAAGCAATACTTGAAAGATCGTGGAGTTCCGGTCAGATTATAAATTCGGGATCATGCAATAGCAAAAGCGAACTATAGTATAATGTTTGATTTTACTGAGAAAGAAGATAGAAAAATGGCAGCGATCAGTAATGACTGGCTTGCACCGCTTACACCGGAATTTGCAAAGCCATATTATAGAGAATTATATAAAAAAGTAAAAGAAGAGTATGCGACTCATATGATCTTTCCGCCATCCAATGAAGTGTTCAGTGCGTTTGAACTGACACCGCTTGCTGACGTCAAGGTGGTGATTCTGGGACAGGATCCGTACCATAATGTGGGACAGGCGCATGGTCTCTGCTTTTCTGTAAAACCGGATGTGGAAATTCCACCTTCTCTTGTGAATATTTACAAAGAACTGCATGACGACCTCGGCTGTTATATTCCTAATAACGGATATCTGGTGAAATGGGCAAAGCAGGGGGTGCTGATGCTGAATACAGTACTTACGGTCAGGGCGCACCAGGCAAATTCACACAGAGGGATTGGCTGGGAAGAATTTACCAATGCTGCGATCCGGGTATTGAATGAACAGGACAGACCGATCGTATTTATTCTTTGGGGCAGTCCGGCGCAGCGCAAAAAGGAAATGCTGAACAATCCGAAGCATCTGATTCTGGAGGCACCACATCCGAGCCCGTTATCTGCATACAGAGGATTTTTTGGCAGTAAGCCGTTCAGTCAGACGAATGCATTTTTGGAGAAAAATGGTTTGACGCCGATTGACTGGCAGATTGAGAATCGATAGATTTTATCAGTAATATCGACTCCGCAGGGTTGACAAACAGTAATATTGTGTTATAGTGTTCCTGTACAGAACTACTAACCAAGGGGCGAAGGACATATGATCGAAAAATTAATGTTATTTGGACTCACCAGACAGGAAGCGACGATTTATATCTGCTTATACCAGACAGGTCCGCTGACCGGTTATGAGGTGGCGAAGGATACGGGAATATCAAGATCAAATGTGTACAGCGCACTTGCAGGATTGGTAGAAAAAGGTGCAGCCTATAAAATGGAAGCGGCAGCAAATAAATATCTGGCTGCTCCCGTGGAGGAACTTTGTGAGAACAGAATGCGTCTGCTAAAAGAGGCAGAGGGCTATCTGAAAAACAATCTGCTTCCTGTGGAAGAGGAAACAGAAGGGTATATCACAATAGAAGGCTATCGGCATATTCAGGATAAGGTCTATGCAATGCTGCAAAAGGCAGAAAAGCGTATTTATTTGTCTTTATCAGCACCGGAGCTTGTTTTCTGGAAGGAAGAACTGCAAAAACTTGTGCTGCGTCAGATCAAAGTAGTGATCCTGACGGACAAACAGGTAGAGTTACCAGAAGGTATCACAATATACCTTTCGGATCAGAAAGTGGCGCAGATCCATCTGATCGTGGATTCCAAGCTTGTACTGACAGGTGATTACAGTGGGCAGGAGTCTGATACCTGTCTGTATTCCGGACAGAAAAATCTGGTCAGTGTTTTGAAAGAGGCATTGCGTAATGAGATCCGCCTGACGAATGTGATAGACCAGCAGAAGCAGACAGCTTCCGTATAGTTAGCTGCAAATCATGTCAATTAGGAGGATATTATGGCAGTCAGAATTGGTATTTTAGGGTATGGAAATTTAGGAAGAGGAATTGAGTGTGCAATTCGTCAGAATCAGGATATGGAGCTTGTTGCAGTTTTCACAAGAAGAGATCCGCAGCAGGTGAAAATTCAGACAGAGGGTGTTTCAGTATACAAAGTAGATCAGATCGCAGAGTTTCAGGATAAGATCGATGTGTTGATGCTTTGCGGCGGAAGTGCAACGGATCTGCCAAAGCAGACACCGGAATATGCAAAATACTTTAATGTAATTGACAGTTTTGATACACATGCCAATATTCCGCAGCATTTTGCAGATGTGGATGAGGTAGCAAAGGCTAACGGACATGTTGCAATGATCTCCGTAGGCTGGGATCCGGGAATGTTCTCTTTGAACCGCTTATATGCAGCATCTATTTTGCCGGAAGGAAAAGATTATACATTCTGGGGAAAAGGTGTCAGTCAGGGACATTCTGATGCCATCCGTCGTGTAAAAGGTGTAAAAGATGGTAAGCAGTACACAATTCCTGTAGATGCGGCATTAGAGGCTGTCAGAAGTGGAAGTAATCCTGAGCTTACTACCAGGCAGAAGCATACAAGAGAGTGCTTTGTTGTAGCAGAAGAGGGTGCTGATCTTGCACAGATCGAGCATGATATAAAGACAATGCCAAACTACTTTTCTGATTATGATACAACGGTACATTTTATTTCAGAAGGAGAACTGAAGAGAGACCACAGTGGTATCCCACATGGTGGATTTGTGATCCGTAGCGGCAAGACAGGTCTTAATAAGGAGCATAATCACATTATCGAATACAGTCTGAAGCTGGATTCCAATCCGGAATTTACAGCATCTGTTCTGGTTGCATATGCAAGAGCAGTATACAGAATGAAACAGGAAGGCATGAAGGGCTGCAAGACGGTATTTGATGTAGCACCGGCTTACCTCAGCCCAATGAGCGGTGAGGAACTGCGTGCACATCTGTTATAATAGAAATAGAAAAGACGTCAGGAGAAGAAAATGGATAAAAAACCTTTTGTAACAAAACAGCAGATCGAAGAGATCACAAAAACATATCCCACACCATTTCATATTTATGATGAGAAGGGGATCAGAGAAAATGCAAAAGCAGTGAAGGAAGCATTTTCATGGAATCCGGGATTTAAAGAATACTTTGCAGTAAAAGCAACGCCGAATCCATTTTTAATTGATATTCTGAGAGAATACGGCTGTGGCTGTGACTGTTCTTCCATGACAGAACTTATGCTTGCAAATGCGATCGGCTGTGAAGGAAAAGATATCATGTTCTCTTCCAATGATACACCGCCTGCAGAGTTTGCATATGCTGCAAAGCTGGGAGCAACGATCAACTTAGATGATTTTACACATATTGCATGTCTGGAAGAAACACTTGGTAAGCTGCCGGAAACTATTTCCTGCAGATTTAATCCGGGCGGCATTTTTCAGATGAGCAACGGTATTATGGATAATCCGGGTGATTCCAAATATGGTTTCACAAAGGATCAGTTATTTGAAGGATTCCGTATTTTGAAGGAAAAGGGTGTTAAGAACTTTGGTATTCATGCATTCCTTGCCAGCAACACAGTAACAAATGAGTATTATCCGATACTGGCAAAGCAGTTGTTTGAACTGGCAGTAGAACTGCAGAAAGCAACAGGTGCACATATTTGCTTTATCAATCTTTCCGGCGGTGTCGGAATTCCGTATACACCGGATAAAGAACCAAACGATATCCGCGTGATCGGAGAAGGCGTGCATAAGGTATATGATGAGGTATTGGGAAAAGCCGGTATGGATGATGTGGCAATCTACACAGAAATGGGTCGTTTTATGATGGGACCGTATGGTGCACTTGTCACACAGGCGATTCATGAAAAGCATACGTATAAGGAATATATCGGAGTAGATGCCTGTGCGGTCAACCTGATGCGTCCGGCTATGTATGGCGCATATCATCATATTACGGTACTGGGCAAGGAAAATGAGCCTTGTGATTGTGTATATGATGTCACAGGTTCTCTGTGTGAAAATAATGATAAGTTCGCGATCGACAGAAATCTGCCAAAGATCGATATGGGTGATTATCTGGTGATTCACGATACCGGAGCACATGGATTTGCAATGGGTTACAATTATAATGGTAAGCTGAAATCAGCAGAGCTTCTGCTGAAAGAGGATGGCAGTGTACAGCTTATCCGCCGGGCAGAAGAACCAAAAGATTACTTTGCAACCTTTGATTGTTTTCCGATTTATAAAAAACTTGGATTTTAATGATCAGAAGACCGAAATCTCAGAATTGCTATGATTGTTATGATTTTCAGATGGGTCTTGAAAATCTATCGTAGATATGCTAAACTATATTTCGGCTGTTGGAATACAGCCGAAGATAAGCCGGTGTGTCGGAATGGCAGACGATGCAGACTCAAAATCTGTTGGGTGTACGCCCGTGCGGGTTCAAGTCCCGCCACCGGCAGTAATGTATAAACCCCGTAATTTCAAGAAATCTTGATTTTACGGGGTTTTTCGATATCTCTTTCTATGCTGAATTAGTAAAAATATACCTAAAAAGTATATAAAAATGAAGGAAGTAGAGCGGGGCACTATTTTTCACGTCTATTGCAAATGTTCTTTTACATAATCCCGGATGAAGAAGTTGTCCTCAGGCATCTGACAGCCTACGATGTAGAGACCTTCATTGTCTGAACATCGGATTGTATGGCCTTCAACGACATCATGCTTTGGCAGGTCGAAATCATGAATCTTGACAGAAACAGTGATATCTTTATGCTTTGCAAAGTAATCGTCATGTGTCAGGAAAGCAAATCCGTTGGCACTGATGTTATCCAGCTTGCCTTCGATGACTTTATTTTCGCTGACAATTGTAATACTGCAGCGGTTCGTCAGATCCATACGGGGATATTTCCGGCGGTTGTTGATCTTAGGACGGGATTCAATCTGGATCATATAAGAGGAGCTGTCTTTTCCGGCAGATGGAGAAAGCTTTGCGTGATTCCAGCAGTACAGTACATTACCGACTGTTACCTGTAGCTTACACTCAGCAGGATCTGATAACTGTACGGATTCAGGAAGGGAAACTGTCAGGGTATTATCTTTTTGCGCTATGATCTCACCATGGTAGCTTGTATGCTCGTCAAGGAACACGGCCAGTTTCATACCCGGCTGGATATCCTCTGTTCCCATGAATCCACCAATACCGAGCTCGCACATCAGTGCTCCGATTACTTTTTCAATAGAATCAATATTTTCGGCAGATTCTGTGTATTTGCTTACCATACGGCTGCTGATTTCATTAGAGTCAGTAATGTGGTCTGTCATATCAGATACAATATGCGTAACCTGCTCCAGATTGTTGACAAGATGCAGATTGGAGGTTTCGACCTCCTTCATGGCAGTGTCGATCACCTGAATGTTATCACCAAGCTGTTTTGCATCGGAAGCAATCTGCGTGATGTTATGACCGGCAAGTGTGACCTTATCAAGCGTAAGCTGGATGAACTTTAAGGTTTCCTCCATAGCGGATGTCATCTTGTCGGAAGTTTCTTCCAGATGGGTAAGTGCCTGCCAGATCTGACCGGAGGAAGTTTTTGTTTCATTGCTTAAGGAACGGATCTGATCTGCAACAACAGCAAATCCACGTCCTGCGTCACCGGCTCTGGCAGCTTCGATAGAAGCGTTCAGTGCCAGAAGATTGGTCTGGTTGGAGATATTTTCAATCGTTCCGGTTTCTTTCTTTACCATTGCAAAGTCATCTTTAAAGTTCTGCAGGGTCTGTTCGATCTCACCGGAAAGCTGCGCCATTGTATTTGTTGTGGCAACAAGATTTTCCAGATCCGCAGAGCTTACCTGTGCATGCTTTTCGGAGGTAGCGGTCAGAGCTACCATCTGCTCGATCATTTCAGCAACATGATTGACCTGGGAACGGATATCCGATGTCATATCGTTGGAAGAATTGGTGCTGTCCTGCAGCATGACATTGTTATCCTGCAGCTTGTGCAGACTGTTTACAACGATGCTGGCTCCGTGTGTATTTTCGGAAGCAAGCTCACGTACGACAGTGATACCGTCCATGATCGAATTACATGCCTGTTTGACCTGCTCGACAGTTGTGATCACACGCTTCAGATCTGCCTTAATACTGTCAGTCATGGCACCGTCCGATTCATTCAGATGCTTGATGGACATGACATAGCAGATGTAGCAGAGGACAATACAGGAGAATTCCAGCTGATAATCCTTCATATTGGTGGCGGAATTATAACCGATCATGATCCGGTAAGCAGCACTGCCTACAATGATCAGAGAGTTTGCAATACCGCATGTAACCATAAATTTCTTATTTTTATACAAAACCAGAAGGCTTGTTACCGGAAGAATATAAGTAAAGGCGATCGGAGATTCCGTCGTACTGACAACGTAGGTGTAGAAGATGCCATATCCAATGACCAGATTGTATTTATACAGCTCTGTTGTGAATCCTTTGACGCGCAGCAGGATCTCTCCGATAAAGATCGGAAGCCAGCAGAGCAGCAGAAATACAAAATAGTAAGGGGCAGTCCGCAGCCCGTTTGCAACGTCGCTGCCATAGTTGGCGGAAAGCAGAATAGCAAAGATCAGCCAGATTTTACGTGCCCTTCGGTTGGCTTTTTCCTTAAAAACAGATTCATCGTAATTCATAGGTACCTCCATGTTGTGTGGCAGACAGTGTCTTAAAATAGTCGGAAATGGCTTTGATCGTTTCATCGCTTTCTTTTAAGTCCGGTTCAAAGACGGAGAATGCATGGGTCAGTTCTTTTTTCTTGGGAAAGTTCAGTAAACTGTGAACAACACCCTGGCGGGTCATTGCCTTTTCATACTGCAGGGTATAATGCTGCAGATGGTCATTTCGGCTTGTAACAAGAAAGCAGGGCGGAAGTGCTTTCAGGATATCCGGATGCTCCGGATTGACATAGGGAGCAAAGGCTCTTTTTTTATAGCCTTTTCCATATAAATAGGAAGGCAGGAAAAGCCCTATCTTGTCCCGTTTATTGGTATAAAACATACCACTGATCAGCCCAAGTGCCTGTATGGGAAGTGCAGATGGTGTTATATGCGCAGCAGCTGCTACCTTTTGGCTGTTCTGCATTGCAGTGCAATAGGTCAGCAGGCAGGCACCGCCACTGTCACCGACAGCATAGATCTGCTGCGACAGTCCTTTTTTGGCAAGATCCTTCCGGATATATTCCATGGCAAGAATAACATCGCTGCACTGATCAAAAAACAGACAGTCGGGAACCAGCCTGTACTCAATGCTGTAAACCAGATAGCCCAGCTTACTGAGCTTGGCACAGAAGTAACGGTTAAATTCCTTGCAGCCAAGTAACAGTCCACCACCGTGCACGTTCAAGATCACGGGAAGTTTCTGATCTGCTGCATTTTCCGGCTGGTACAGATCCAGCCTGTGGGCAGGCAGCCCGTCCTCTGCATAAGGAATGTCCTCTAGCACGGTAACACCGCTGCAAAGTGTATATTTTTTATCACGCGCCGGGAGATCTTTCTGGAAATCTGCCCGTTGTTTATAAAAAGCCTGTTTTATAAATTGACTCATGTTACAAAAACCTCGTTTTATATGCTGTTGAGCATAGAATTTCTACCCATTATAATAGGCTATTTTTCGACGGTATTCAACAAATTTTTAAAGCAATGGAAAGAATACGGGAAATCGGGTATAATGACAGTATGTACAGGGCGCAGAAGTATGTGTCCGTGAACGAAAACGGCGTAAAATGGTATACAAAGGAGAAATGAAGGATGAACAAACATATAGAAGACGCGATGGAGATCAGAAATGAACAGCCGATGGTATGTAACTGCGCCCAGACGATCCTGCGGGTGTATGCAAAGGAGCTGGGGCTTTCACCCGAGCAGGCAGAAAAGCTGGGCAGCAACTTTGGCGGCGGCATGAAATGCGGCGGAACATGTGGCGTGATCACAAGCGGGCTTTTGGTACTTGGAGGCAAAGGAATCGAATCGGCTGCTAAAATCGGCGAATTCCGCAGACGGATCGCAGAAAATCATGAGGGCATGACGGATTGTAAATTGCTTTTAAAAGCAAATGCAGAGCGGGGCGGCAATAAAAAGGAGCACTGCGACGGTATGATCCGGGAAGCGATTACGCTGATCGATGAACTGGTAAGTGTATCAGAAAATAAAAAATAGTGTCAGGATTAACACATAATTCCGACATATGCTACAGTACCGGAAATAAAATTAAGAAATTTCTGATATGCCGATATACAAAAGAGGAAGGACAGAATATCTCATGCAAAAAGAGAAAAAAGCCAATTCCATGGATATGATCCACGGAAGTCTTTGGAATAAAATATTATTATTTGCACTGCCGCTGGCTGCAAGCAGTATTTTGCAGCAGTTGTTTAATTCCGTAGATACGGCGGTGGTTGGACGGTTTGCCAGCAGTCAGGCACTTGCGGCAGTTGGCAGCAACAGCTCCCTGATCTCTTTGATGATCAATTTATTTCTGGGTGTATCCCTGGGATCCAATGTTGTGATCGCCCATTATATCGGGCAGGGTTCTGAGAAAAATATTAAGGCAGCAGTCCATACGGCAATGCTTGTAGCGGTTTTATGCGGTTTTTTTGTGCTCTTGTTTGGGCAGGTGATCGCAAGGCCGGTATTACTTCTGATGGGAACCCCGGAGGATGTGATCGATCTGGCGGTATTATATCTGCGGATTTATCTGCTTGGTATGCCCTGTATCATGCTTTATGATTTTGGCGCATCTATCCTGCGGAGCACAGGAGACAGTAAAAGACCTTTGTATGCACTGATCGCAGCGGGTATTATCAATACGATCCTCAATCTGATACTGGTCATCGGCTTTGGGATGGGCGTATCCGGTGTTGCCATTGCAACGGTTATTTCCAACATGGTCAGTTCTGGTATTGTACTGCATATTCTGCTGCATGAACAAGAGCCGATCAGGGTAGAACTGAAACAGCTCAGTATTGTACCGAAGGAATTGAAGAAAATTCTGGTGATCGGTATTCCGGCGGGACTGCAGGGGATGATGTTTTCCATTGCCAATGTGTGTATCCAGAGTGCGATTAACAGCTTCGGTTCCAATGCGATAGCAGGAAGTGCCGCTGCACTCAACTTTGAGTTTTTTGCATATTTTATCGTCAATGCATTTGCGCAGACGACCGTTACTTTCACAAGTCAGAACTATGGAGCGGGGGAAGTGGACAGATGTAAAAAGATATTCCGTCTGAATATGGTGTTTTCTCTTATATTCTGTGGCATGCTTTCTGCAGTTTTTGTACTGGGCAGAGGATTTTTCCTGCGGCTTTATACAACCGATGAGGCAGTTCTTGTATTTGCAGCGCAGAGGCTTTTGATCGCAACGACATTAGAGCTTCTGACCTCCACCTATGAAATCAGTGCAGGTGCCATGCGCGGACTGGGCCATTCCCTGCTTCCGGCGATCATTACCTGTGTCGGCTCCTGCCTGCTTCGGCTTGTGTGGATCGCAACAGCATGTCGGCTGGTGCACGATTTTGGCCTGTTGATGATCATTTATCCGATCTCGTGGGTCATTACGGGAACAGCTATGCTCACCGCTTATTTCTGTATCCGTAAAAAATGCTTTAAAAGCCTTGGCAGGTTTTGACGTATGTAGGCAGGTTTGCTATAATAAAAACTGGTGATTTTATGGACTGTAAAGAAACAGAACGAAGAATATCCCGCTTTCTGGCAAATGATCTGACAGGACGGGAACTCATACAATTTATAGAACATGTGGAAAGCTGTGAGTCCTGCAAGGAGGAGCTGACGATCCAGTATCTTTCTTCCGAGGGTATTGCGCGCCTGGAGGAAGGGAAAACCTTTGATCTTGACCGGGAGTTGACAGAGTATATGCATACAATGGTCAGGAAGTACAAGCTGCGCCGGAAGCTCCGGTTTGGCATATTAGTGCTGGAAATACTGGCAATACTGATCATTGCAGGGGTATTTGCCTACGCATTACTTTAATTAAAGAAGCAAGAGGGTATTTATGAGCGAAAAATTAGTACTGATCGATGGCCACAGTATTTTGAACAGGGCATTTTACGGAGTCCCGGATCTGACCAATACAGAGGGGCTGCATACAAATGCCATTTATGGCTTTCTGAATATCATGTTTAAGATCATAGAGGAAGAGGATCCGACGTATCTGGCGGTTGCTTTTGACTTAAGTGCGCCGACCTTCCGCCATAAGATGTACGATGCCTACAAAGGGACGAGAAAGCCAATGCCGCAGGAACTTAGGGAGCAGGTTCCGGTCATGAAAGAGGTGCTTTCCGCCATGGGAATTCTGACAATGGAGCAGGAAGGCTTTGAGGCGGATGACATTCTCGGTACGATGGCAAAACGTGCGGAAAAAGAAGGCATTCTGGTAGCACTTGTGTCGGGAGACAGGGATCTGTTGCAGATCGCTACGGATAAGATCAAGATCCGCATCCCAAAGACAAAGGGCGCGAGAACAGAAATAGAAGACTATTATGCAAAAGATGTGGAAGAAAAATATCATGTGAATCCGCAGCAATTCATTGAGCTCAAGGCACTGATGGGCGATACGGCAGATAATATTCCGGGCGTTCCGAAGGTCGGAGAAAAGACAGCGACCGCTTTGATGGAGCAGTACGGAAGCATTGAGAATATTTATGCGCATCTTGAGGAGATCTCCAAAAACAGCATCAGGACATCGCTTGCTGAAAACAGAGAGCTTGCAGATCTGTCTAAAAAGCTGGCGACGATCGATATTGATGCGCCGATCCGCTATACGCTGGCAGATGCTAGAACCGGCAATTTCTATACGCCGGAGGCTTATGCCTATATGAAAAAGTTAGCCTTTAAAAATATGCTCAGCCGTTTTGATGCACAGGACAGGCAGGAATCGGATGTCAGGGAAAATCTCTGCATCACAGAGATGCAGAAGACAGAGGAGATTTTTGCTCTCTGCGAAAAAGCGGAAAAAACTGCTTTTTATGTGCTGGGAGAAAGCGTGCTGCTTTCCTGCGGGCAGGAGAATTATTACATTCCCGCGCAGGGCTTTTTGACATTTGCTTATTTACAGGGAAAGCTGCAGGAACTGTTTGAAGCCTGTAAAAAGGAAGGGCACCTGCTTTTAACATTCGATGTTAAGAAGTTTTATGGACTGTTTACAATGGAGCGTGCAGACGTCAGCTGCTTCTTTGATACAAAGCTTGCGGCGTATCTGCTCAATCCTTTGAAAAGTGAATATACACCGGAAGATATCGCGCAGGAATACAGAAATGTAATGCTGATGGATTATAAGCAGCAGTTCGGGAAAAAGTCTGTTGCAGAGAGCATGGAAACAGAGGAAGAGAAGTTTACGCAGTATGCGGGCGGGCTGATCCAGACAATCTATGACTGCTATGAAAAACTGACGGATGCCCTTTCACAGACAGCTATGAAAGAGCTGTATGATGAGATTGAAATGCCGCTTACTTATGTGCTCTATGCCATGGAAAAAGAAGGCGTGATCGTACAGAAGGAAGAATTAAAGCATTACGGTGGGCAGCTGGCAGAAAGGATCGCTGTTGTAGAACAGCGTATTTACGATACGGTCGGTGAGAAGTTTAATATCAATTCGCCCAAGCAGCTTGGCGTGATATTATTTGAAAAAATGCAGCTAAAAGGCGGCAAGAAAACAAAGACAGGCTATTCCACAGCTGCGGATATCCTGGAAAAGTTAGCACCGGATTACCCGGTTGTAAATGATATTCTGGAATACAGAGGACTTACAAAATTAAAATCAACTTATGCGGACGGACTGGCGGATTGTATCGCGGAGGATGGCAGAATCCATACAAGCTTTAATCAGATGATCACGGCGACGGGACGTATTTCTTCCACAGAGCCGAATCTGCAGAATATTCCGATGCGCATGGAGCTGGGGCGTCTGATCCGTAAGGTATTTGTACCAAAGCCGGGCTGCGTATTTATGGATGCGGATTATTCCCAGATCGAGCTGCGTATCTTAGCGCATATGTCAGAAGATGAGGAGTTAATTGAGGCTTACCGGATGTCTGAGGATATCCACAGGATCACAGCCTCCAAGGTATTCCATACGCCGTTTGAAGAAGTGACGGATCTGCAGAGAAGAAACGCAAAGGCAGTCAATTTCGGTATCGTATATGGGATCAGTTCCTTTGGACTGAGTCAGGATCTGAGCATCAGCCGGAAGGAGGCAAGTGCTTATATTGAACAGTATTTTGAAACATATCCCGGTGTAAAGCGTTTTCTGGATAATTGCATTGCCAAGGCAAAGGAAACAGGCGAGAGCCGTACGATGTATGGCAGACGCAGACCGATCCCAGAGCTTTCCAGTTCTAACTTCATGCAGCGTCAGTTCGGTGAACGTGTGGCGATGAATGCGCCGATCCAGGGAACAGCAGCTGACATTATGAAGATCGCCATGATCCGTGTCTATGATTCACTTAAGCGAGAAGGGCTGAAGAGCCGCATTTTATTACAGGTGCATGATGAACTGCTTCTGGAAGTTTGGGAAGATGAAGTGGAGAAGGTACGGGAGATACTGATGCGTGATATGAAGGGCGCAGCAGAGCTTTCCGTTTCACTCGAAATAGATGTACACACAGGAAAAAACTGGTACGAGGCAAAATAATATGAAACTGATCGGTGTGACCGGAGGTGTCGGTGCAGGCAAATCGCAGGTGCTTGGCTATATCCGGGATACGTATAAAGCAAGGATCCTTCTGGCAGATGAAGCTGCCAATGATCTGAAAAAACCGGGCATGCCCTGTTATGAACCGGTGATCGCAACACTTGGCAGACAGATTCTGCAGGAAGATGGAACAATCAATAATAAAAAGATGGCAGAGGCAATCTTTGCATCGTCTGAAAAACTGGCACACATCAATGCGATCATCCATCCGGCGGTGCGTACTTATATTATGGAGCAGATCCGGCTGGAAAGAGAAAGCGGAGTCAATGATTTTTTCTTTCTTGAGGCGGCGCTTCTGATCGAAGAGCATTATGATGAAGTTGTGGATGAACTCTGGTATGTGTATGCCAATGAGCAGGTTCGTTGCAAACGGCTGAAGGACAGCCGTGGTTATTCGGACGAAAAGACAGCTTCTATTATCAGCAGGCAGCAGCCGGATACGGTATTTCGCAGCAAATGTGATTTTGTGCTGGACAATTCCGGTGATTTTGAGAATACAAAACAGCAGATAGATGAGAAATTGGGGGTATACCTGTGCAAAGAGCAGACAGTAAGCAGCATAAGTTGATCTATGGTCTTGATATCGGAACGAGAAGTATCGTAGGTACAGTCGGCTATATGGAAAAGGATCATTTTGTGGTAGTGGCACAAAAGGTCAGAGAGCATGAGACGCGTGCCATGCTCGATGGGCAGATCCATGATATCGGTGCAGTCGGTGAAATGATCCGGGATGTGACAGATGAGCTGGAAAAGGAACTGGACATCACGCTTTCTCAGGTCTGTATCGCGGCAGCAGGCCGTGTTTTACAGACTGTGACGACTTCTGTGGAAATCGATCTGGAAGGTGAAAAGCTCATTACAAAAGAAGATATTTTTGCACTGGACTCCTATGGCATTGAAAAGGCATATGAGGAGTTTCAGAAAGAAAATGAGCTGGATATGAAGTTTTACTGCGTGGGCTATACGGTCATGCGCTACTATATGAATCATTATCCGATGAGTAATCTGGAAAATCATAAGGCAAAGATCATTGCAGCGGATCTGATTGCAACTTTCCTGCCGGATGATGTAGTGGACGGACTTTACAAAGCCGTGGAGCTGGCAGGGCTTGAGGTTGCCAATCTGACACTGGAGCCTATTGCAGCTATGGCAGTGGCAATCCCGCAGATGTACAGGATGCTGAATATCGCTCTGATCGATGTCGGCGCGGGAACAAGCGATATCTCCATTACAAAGGACGGCAGTATTGTAGCATATGGTATGCTGCCTGTTGCAGGGGACTGCCTGACAGAAGATATTGCCAGACATTGTCTGGTAGATTTTACAACGGCAGAGATGATCAAACGCGGGATCGAGCATAGTGATACGGTGGAATATAAGGATATTATGGGACTGCCTCAGACGATCAGCAAAGAAGAAGTACTTTCCGTCTGCTCTGACAATCTGACAGAAATGGCAGAACAGGCAGCGGACAAGATCATGGAGCTGAATGGTGATAAGCCGGTCAGCGCAGTTTTTGTTGTCGGCGGCGGCGGAAAGATCGAGGGCTATACACAGCTTGTGGCGGACAGACTCGGTATTGCCAGAGAACGTTGTGCGCTGCGTGGGGAAGAAGTGATGCAGAAGATCGACTTTTTGCCGGGTGACATCAAAAAGGATTCCATGCTCGTGACACCTGTCGGTATCTGTCTGAATTATTATGAGCAGAGCAACAATTTTGTGTTTGTGACCTTGAACGGAGAACGTGTCAAATTATATGATAACAACAAGCTGGCGGTAGTGGATGCAGCTATTCAGGCGGAGATCCCAAATGATGCACTGTTCCCGAAGCGCGGGGAATCACTGACCTTTACCTTTAACGGAAAGCAGAAGGTGATCCGCGGAGAACGGGGAGAATCAGCCGTGATCCTTCTGAACGGAGAACCGGCGGATATCCATACGCCGATCCGCGGGAATGACAGGATCGAGATCAAAGAATCCACAGCCGGCGTGCCGGCTGTGATGGAGCTTGGAAAGTTAACAGAGTACAACCAAGAGATCCATATTACCGTGAACGGACAGAACATTACGCTTCCAAAGTTTGCCTCTGCAAACGGAGAATTGCAGTCGGCATTTTATCAGATCCGGGAAGGTGACGAGATTGAACTGCTGAATTATTATACAGTGCAGCAGGTAACAGAGGTTATGGATGTGATGCTGGATCCTGCCATGCAGATATTGATCAATCATGAACCTGCGGATATGGATTCCAAGGTCTATGATAATTTTACGTTGGAGTGGAAGCTGGCAGAGGAAAAAACGGCAGAAACCAAAGAACCGGAGCAGGAAGCAGAAGCAGGGACAGCGGTGGAAGCAGCCGCGAAAATGGAAGCAAGTTCAGAGCCTGTGAAGCCGGCAGAAGAAGTGCAGGCAGATGCAGAGGCCGGAGGACAGGAGCAACCTGACAGAGCAGATGTGCAGGAAAGCAGAAAAACGAGCAGACCGGGCGGCAGTATGCTGGAAAAAGCAAGACAGTCCGCACAGCAGATAGCCGATGCGCCGATAACGGAAGAGGTAGAGGAAGAACTGAAGCAGATGCGGGCGAATGCAGCGGCAGAACGGATCGCAGCATTTGCAACAGCCTATAACAGCGGTCAGGGTATGCCACAGCCTGTGCAGACACCACAGCACGAACAGCTGAAACCCGTACAGCCACCGGTGCAGCAGATAGCGCAGGCGCAACAGGAACCGGTATCACAAGTAGAACAGACGCCGCCTGCACAACAGAAACCGGTACAGGCGCAGCCACCGGAGCAACAGACAGTGCAAGTACAGCCATCGGCAGATGCCATCACTGCAGTGACTGTTACGGTAAACGGCGAAAAGCTGACATTGACGGGCAAGAAAGATTATATCTATGTGGATGTATTTGACCACATTGATTTTGATCTGTCAAAGCCGAAAGGCAAAACAGTGGAAACACTGATTAACGGAAGAAAAGCACAGTATGTAGAACCACTGAAAACGGGTGATGTGCTTGATATATTCTGGAAGGACTAGAAATGAGACTACTTAGTATTGCGAGTGGAAGCAGTGGAAATTGCATTTATGTGGGGGATGATACAACGCATATCCTGATCGATGCGGGGATCAGCGGAAAGCGGATCGAAGCGGGACTGAATTCGATCGGGGTCAGCGGCAAGGATCTGGATGCGGTTTTTGTGACGCATGAACATATTGACCATATCAGCGGGATCGGCGTGTTGTCCCGCAAGTATGATGTACCGATCTATGCAACAAGCGGAACGATAGCAGGCATCAGTACGACACGTTCGGTCGGAGATATCGATGACCAGTTGTATCAGGTTATACATAAAAATGAGAATATCACGGTCGGCGGGCTTCTGATCAAAGCTGTTCCGATTTCGCATGATGCGGCGGAGCCTGTCTGCTATACGATCACAAACGGAAAAAGTCATGCAGCGATCGCAACGGATATGGGCTGCTATACAGAGGAAATCGTAGAAAATCTGAAAGGCATGGATGCCATATTGCTTGAGGCGAACCATGATGTCAATATGCTGCAGGTCGGTCCGTATCCCTATTATCTGAAACAGCGTATTTTAGGAAACAAAGGTCATTTATCCAATGAAATGGCAGGAAAACTTTTGTGTGAGCTTCTGCATGATGATCTGAAATATGTCCTGCTCGGACATCTGAGTAAGGAAAACAATCTGCCGCAGCTTGCGCATGAGGCAGTAAGGCTGGAGATTACGATGGGGGAGTCCCCCTATCAGGCAAGTGATTTTGATATTACGGTAGCAAGCAGAAGTGAACCGACAAGACTTTTGGAGTTTTGATGATGCATTTGTCAAGAAAGACTTGCAAGAACAGATAGGAAAGTTTAAGATGATGTAGATAAGTTTGTTACAGAAGCAGAAGAGGAGAAGAAAGCATGAAAAAAACGATTATTACTGTAGTTGGAAAAGATACGGTAGGTATTATTGCAAGGGTATGTGCATATCTGGCAGAAAAGCAGATCAACATTCTGGATATTTCCCAGACGATCGTATCCGGTTATTTTAATATGATGATGGTTGTAGACAGAACAAATGCCACCAACTCCTTTGGTGATATGGCAGATGAGATGGAAAAGGTCGGAGAAGAGATCGGCGTTGTGATCAAATGCCAGAGAGAAGAAATTTTCGACAAAATGCATAGAATCTAATAAGGAGAATACCCATGATTAATCGTGTTGAAGTAAATGAAACAAATGAAATGATCGAAAAGGAAAATCTGGATGTGCGTACTATTACGATCGGTATCAGCCTTCTGGATTGTATCGATGCAGATCTGGAAAATTGTAAGAAGAAAATCTACAGCAAGATCAAGCAGACGGCAAAGGATCTTGTTGCAACAGGAAATGAGATTGAAAGGGAATTTGGTATTCCGATCGTAAATAAAAGAATCAGCGTTACGCCGATTGCTCTGATCGGTGGAGCCTGCTGTCATAAACCGGAAGACTTTGCGCAGATCGCGGTTGTACTGGATGAAGTGGCAAAGGAAGTGGGGGTTAACTTTATCGGCGGGTATTCCGCTTTAGTATCCAAGGGTATGACGAAGGCGGATAAAATGCTGATCGAATCGATTCCAATGGCACTATCTTTTACAGAACGTGTCTGTAGCTCCGTTAACTTAGGTTCCACCAAGACCGGTATCAACATGGATGCGGTCAAGCTGATGGGCGAGATCATCAAACAGACGGCAGAATATACAAAAGAAGATGATTCTCTTGGCTGTGCCAAGCTTGTTGTATTCTGTAATGCGCCGGATGACAATCCGTTTATGGCGGGTGCATTCCATGGTGTAACAGAAGCTGATGCGATCATCAATGTCGGCGTATCCGGACCGGGTGTTGTCAGAACAGCACTGGAAAAGGTACGTGGCGAGAATTTTGAAGTATTATGTGAAACAATCAAAAAGACAGCCTTCAAGGTAACAAGAGTCGGACAGCTTGTAGCAAAAGAAGCTTCCAAGATGCTGGGCATTCCTTTCGGAATTGTAGATCTTTCTCTGGCACCGACACCGGCGATCGGAGATTCCGTAGCAGATATCCTCTGTGAGATCGGTCTGGAATATGCAGGAGCACCGGGCACAACAGCGGCACTTGCGCTTTTGAACGATCAGGTAAAGAAGGGCGGCGTTATGGCTTCTTCTTATGTAGGCGGCCTGAGTGGTGCCTTTATTCCGGTCAGTGAAGATCAGGGTATGATCGATGCGGTAACAGCAGGTGCGCTGACGATCGAAAAGCTCGAAGCAATGACCTGTGTCTGCTCCGTTGGTCTTGATATGATCGCTATTCCGGGCGATACAAAAGCAACGTCCATTTCCGGTATTATCGCAGATGAAATGGCGATCGGTATGGTAAACCAGAAGACAACAGCAGTCCGTATCATTCCGGTGATCGGAAAAGGCGTGGGAGAAAAGGTAGAATTTGGCGGACTTTTAGGCTATGCGCCGATCATGCCTGTCAATCCGTATTCCTGTGATGCATTTGTAAATCGCGGCGGACGGATTCCGGCTCCGATTCACAGCTTTAAGAACTAGAGTATAAAAAGGGAGAAATGCAAATTTGCATTTCTCCTGTTTTTTTATAGTTTAAAGCTTTATGATCGGTCTTGTATATTCATTCTGCATTTCTGTCTGATACTTATCCGCGATAATACTTTCATAAATATGAGCCGCTAAAATGTCATGGTGGAACTGGCGCTGCGCAAGGTCGGTTGCTAGTTCTTTCCCATCGGAAACCTTTGTAATGATCGGAATAGAAGTGTACTGGTGCAGGGCTTTCATCACGCCCAGACCGCCGATATCCTCCCGGAAGCCGAGTACTCGTGCATAAAATACAGTACCGTTGTTGCGATAGGCATACAGATCTGATTTCTTCAGATTCAGCAGGATATGACAGAGCATACGGCTGACTCTTGCATAAGTCACATTTTTAGATTTTAAAATGTCACAAAGTGTTTCGTAATCATAAGATTTATACAGATTTTTTAAAATTCTGTCGGAAAGATCTTCGTTGATATCGACGAAACGGCTGTAGCCTCTGGATTCCTCCACAAGCAGCTTGTATTTCAGCATCGCTGAAAAATCGCGTGGAAAAACAGGAAATGTTTTTTCATAATTTTCCGCCATAATGTCATACACATTGGATGGTACCTGATCGCGGATCAGCTCTAAAGAGCCCGGTGTATGTAACGCCTGTCTGAGGGCGAGCGAAGAACTGAAACTGTTGCTGAAGCGGTAAGAGTGATAATCAGCACCTGTGCGCTGGATGGTCACCGGTTTGATCTTACTGCCACGGCGGATGATACTTTTGATATATTCAATACCAAGAATGTTGTTTGGACTGCCTATGATATTTTCATTGGCTGCAAATTCCGGCATACAATGTACAAGTGCCGTATTTCTCGCAGTAGGGTATGAGCGTCCAATCGCAAGCTCTGCTTTTAAAGTCTTTTTATAAGCTTCCGGCTCGTCTACAAGAACCTGGGCAATGGGACGGAGCATGTCAATACTGCCGCATTCACTACCAAAGCAAAGCGTATCCACGATACCAAGACTGTCCAAAAGGGCAACTGCACCGTCTGCAAAATATTCTGCACTGGCGCAGGCGTAGCAGCTTGGCAGCTCGATCACAACATCAGCACCGTTCATCAGTGCCATACGTGCCCGGGCATATTTATCCATGATGGCGGGGGTGCCACGTTGCGTGAAGTCACCGCTCATGACAACAACAACGGCATCTGCACCGGTTAATTTTTTAGCCTGTTCAATATGGTAGGCATGCCCTCTGTGAAAAGGATTATATTCTGCGATAATTCCTGTAACCTTCATATCGAATCCCTCCGTTTACCAAATAATATCAAGTCTTTTTTACAAGCTCCCCAACTGTATCATAGGCATGATTTTGTGAGATTGACTTCTGTCATCTCCTTTACATACTAGTAACTATATCATATTAGTGCTTCGTGCACAATCATTGCAGCGTTATTTTCTTGAGAAATTGTTTAAATTGTATGATATTTTGCACAAAAAAAGAGGTGGATTTCCTTGTACTTCAAAACACCTTCGATTATAATATAAACAAATGAAATGAGCGGAAAGGAGACCGAGATGTCTTACATAGATCAAATCAAGGAAAAAGCAAGAGCGGATAAAAAAACGATCGTATTACCGGAGACAAATGATAAGCGTACATTGATTGCAGCGTCCCATATTCTGGAAGAAGGAATTGCGGATATTATTATGATCGGTGATGAAGAGACGATTAGAGACGGTGCCGGCTGGCTGGAAGTAGAGCTGGATGGTGTGACAGTAGTCAACCCACAGACGACCGACAAGCTGGACAAGTATGTAGAACTTTTATACGAAACAAGAAAAGCAAAGGGCATGACAATGGAAAAGGCAAGAGAAACACTGCTGAATGATTATCTGACCTTTGGTGTTATGATGGTAAAAGCAAACGATGCGGATGGCATGGTAGCAGGCGCCTGTCATGCAACGGCAGATACGCTCAGACCTGCGCTGCAGATCTTAAAGACTGCGCCGGGAGTAAAGCTGGTATCCGGCTTCTTTATCTTGGATGTACCGGATTGTAAATATGGTGCAAACGGTACGTTCTTATTTGCCGACTGTGGTCTGAACCAGGATCCGAATGCGGAAGAACTGGCTGCGATCGCAGAGTCCTCTGCAAAGAGCTTCCAGTCGCTGGTCGGGGCAAAGCCGATCATTGCCATGTTGTCCCATTCCACAAAGGGAAGCGCAAAGCATCCGCTTGTCGATAAAGTGGTAGAAGCGACAAAGATCGCAAAAGAACAGTATCCGTATCTTTGTATCGATGGCGAGCTGCAGACAGATGCTGCACTTGTTCCGTCTGTGGCAAAGTCAAAGGCACCGGGCTCAGAAGTGGCAGGTAAAGCCAATGTACTGGTATTCCCGAATCTCGACTGCGGCAATATCGGTTACAAGCTGGTACAGCGCCTTGGGAAGGCAGAAGCTTACGGCCCAATGCTGCAGGGTATCGCAAAGCCGGTCAATGATCTGTCCCGTGGATGCTCGTGGGAAGATATTGTTGGTGTAGTGGCACTGACGGCTGTACAGGCACAGCTTGTGTAATCGGATAAATAAGTATTGCATCAATTTTATGTTCCATAAAAAGAAAGGCTATGTGAGATTTTACATAGCCTTTTTATATAATGTCATGCATCTATGATGCATGATGTAGCCTCGCTCATCTGCGAAGCAGATTTTGTAATTTACTGCCCAGTCAGTTCCAGACAACTTAAAACTGTAAGAAAATAACTGCTCAGATAAAAACCAAAATAATACATGAAAAACATGGCAGGTGCTGTCAGAAAGATAAGTATAAGTTGTGGCAGCGTCAGCAGGATCAGAACGATGCAAAGCACATATCTGTCTACGGATCCATGCTGCTTCTTCCTTGCGCGGAGCACTGCAATACAGTTGGAAATAAACAGTACCAGCAAAAAGATCACACCGGGTATACAGTTGTAAAAGACCGGAAGCATTGCATTTGTCCTGATATTATCCTGTTCATAATGGCGGCAGGCAAGGAAAGAGATCGTTTTTTCACGAAGAGCCTGTCCGAAAGGTGGGTTCATAAAGGCAAAATAGGATTTGTAGTCGTTGCCATAGTAGACAAGTTTGTTGATCGCATCAATACATTCTCCCCCGGGATGATTGATATAGTCCGGATACAGACCGTTCGTATAGGCGAATGTCTGCCATCTGTATTTCAGGAATTTATCCGGATTATAAATGATGAGCCGCAGGGAAGCCTGCATAAAGCGGTTTAAGGTTCTTTTTGGCAGGACGTCATCGATGTTCCAGTATTGACTGATATTTCTGACGCTTGCTGTACGGCGGAGCAGAGGTGCATCCACAAGCTCGTTGATCGTCATAACATCATCATAGACGCACGGACCTTTTAAATCCTCTACTTCCGTAAATAAGTTTGCAACCGGATTTAAGACAAGGGAGATTGGATATTTATTGCTTCCATTTAATGCAATTTTGTTTGGCACATTGCAGAGTACAAAGAAAATAAGCGATAACACCAGCATACAGGCAGCCTGCTTCAGATGCATTTTTTTCAGAAGTAAAAATGCGAGGGGCAGGAATACGACCAGATAAATAAATTCGCTGCGCCATGCACAAAGAAGTCCGGTCAGGGCAGATAGGACCAAAAGCCATTTGCCGGAAAAACGGTCTGTTTTGGTAAGATAGTAAACTTTTGCAAGGACAAACAGAAAGATCCAGCCAACCAGCGTGGCACGCAGGGTAAATAAGTTGCCGTCGATGACAGGCAGCAGGATAAACGGCAAAAATAAGAAATATCGTTTTTTGCCGGAAAGCACAGAAAACAGATCATGCATGATCACAGAAAAGATCGTGCAGATAAGCAGAATCTGGATAAAGGTAATGGATGCCATGGAAGGGAAAAACAAAAGGGCAACCATATAAAACAGGCTTGTAATACCGGACTGCGCACCGGACATGGTAAAGGAAAGGGCAGCACGGATCACATAGAATTCGTCTCCCTTAAAAATACCCGGCCATGTCAGCAGCCAGAAAACGCCAATAAACAGGAAATATCCGATAAAAAAAAGAAAATAGGAGAGAAAGGTTTTATTTTTCTTCCCTATATAATAGAGGGTGTGTGTCAGACAAAGATAAAAGAAAATAATACGGCAAGCAGGACAATAACGCCAATGTAAAGCCGGGAATGTTCTGTCCAGGTAAATGTAACCAGATCACGCCCTTTGACCAGTAGAATATGGAGGATAGTCAGAAAAAGAGAAAGAAACGCGAAAGCCGGTTTCAAAATCGTAGCTTTTTTGGAAACACTTGTTGTCATCATAAATCTCCTATAATTTACATAATTCAGCTGCTTGCAGATGTATTACGTTCTGCCGTATTGATCAGTGA
>ERZ791908.843-NODE-843-length-25477-cov-2.895248_pt1 | contig 25477 bp, 29 predicted proteins | sample MGYA00510144_ERZ791908 | MGnify/ENA primary metagenome ERZ791908 (study PRJEB30046, sample SAMN00792105) | human gut metagenome | study: EMG produced TPA metagenomics assembly of the A metagenome-wide association study of gut microbiota in type 2...
TCATAATCGAATGAAAAATTGTAATAGCAATCTAACATTGATACAATCCTTTTAATTATGTCATATAATTTAGTATTCCAGTTCACTTTGTCAGTATACCAAAAGAAAAAATCACCCTCCAGCAAATTTTTAACTCCACGCAGATTGAAAAAATAACCATCTTCCAAAATCTCCATGAAATTCCTTAAGTCCTCTGAAGTAACTTTTGTCAAATCACTAAAGTATTGTATATTACTATCATCTATCTGAGATAAAGATTTGATAGCTATTAGTTTTACTATTATTGCATAAGATGTTTGAAGTGAATATAGTGCCCTATGCTCTGATTCTGTATTATCAATACTCAAATCAAATATTGCACTCAAATCTTCTCTCCTCTTACGAATATCATCACTTTGCCCTTCATCATTCTCCGAAAGATGAAATAAAACCTCCCATTCCCTAAAAAGCATTTCTGTTTTTATTGAGGTATCTTTATTAACCATTTTCATCAAACACCTGCAAAGCTCTACTGTTATTGAATCATTATTCGTGATGACAAAATCATCTACAATATTGGTTGCATCAAAACTTTTATAATACGAATAAATAATTCCTTTTATTATCAATTCAAAATCTTTTTTCTCAAATGATTTTATAGGGGTATTTATGAATTTTTTTGAGCTATTATCAAAGTATGAATATTGAATTTCCACTCCATCTGTTAAGATTCCACGGCATATAATCTTATTGTCTTTTAATTGATTCAAGTAGTCATTTAATTGAGATATTGCCTTTTTTTTCTTTGACTGAGTATTGAAGTTGGAATGATGCTTATATTCTATAACAAGATTATTTACGACAGCATCCATACGCCCAGAAAACTTAAATTTGTATGAAGCTCCTTCTTCTTTATTAAAAACAACATCAAAGCCGAATATACTTGATATTAAACTATTAATTGAATTTTCAAAAGAAGAAGCCAATGTTGCTTCATTCTTCGATATAGAAATTTTAGAGCTTAAAGATATAAACTCATTTTCTAATTTATTCTTATATGCAATAGAATCAAAACATGGATCAATTCCTTTATCTTTTACCGCAAAACCTTTACTAGCCATTTTTATTCCAATATTAATGCTAAAACATTTTATCGAGTTAATATTTCATCTATAAATATTCATACAAATTCGTCGAATTTGAATTTAGAGAGGAAAACGATGCAAATGTAGTCATTATGACTACATTCTCCAAGTAATTCAAGCACTATTATCGTATTCAATCAGATAATACTATTTATCTTCCTTTATCAGATGGCATAAATCGGGATCGCTCTTTATGCGATTGATTTCATCCTCGACAATCTGCCAAACTTCCTGCTTGACCCGGTTATAATTTGCCTGTATTTCTTCCTGCATATGGTCGTTCCCGTCCTCGTCCCTAAATTCTATGATTTGGGGCAGCTTCTTGTAGTTGGCAGTTTCCCGTTTCACTTGCTCGTTATCCACCACAATTTCCGCATGGAATATTTTCTGTTCTATCCTTTCATCGAAATTGTCGCTGACCGCACCCACAAACATACCCTGCGTTAAGTTGGATATTTTACTGGGTGGTATCAGGCTATCCATTTGCGTACTGATAGAGGTTGATTTATCATTCCGGTTGATAGTCATGCTTTGGCGTTTTTGCAGTACCTTTCCGAAACGGTCGCTTAATGTTTTTGCTGTTTCAGAAACCACCTGACCAGAAAAGATATTACCCACCGTATTTTCGATAACTTTGCTTTCTTTGTCCCCATAGTCCCGGCGTAACTGGCTGAAATCCTGAAAGCCCAAACAGACCGCTACCTTGTTGCTTCGTGCCGTTGCTATCAGGTTATCCAGTCCTCGAAAATAGATGGTCGGTAATTCATCAATAATTACAGAACTTTTCAGTTGGTGTTTCTTGTTTATAAGCTTCACGATACGGGAATTATACAAACCCAAAGCACAGGAATAGATATTTTGACGGTCGGGATTGTTGCCTACTACCAAAATTTTAGGTTCTTCCGGATTGTTTATATCCAGTGAAAAATCGTCCCCTGTCATTACCCAATATAAAGCCGGGCTTATCATACGTGAAAGCGGAATTTTAGCACTTGCAAGCTGCCCCTGAAGCTGGTCTTGGGCGTTGGATTCCCATGCGTCCATGAACGGTGAAAGGTAGTTTTCCAGTTCGGGATAACTGGTTAAAATCGTAAATGTATCAGAGTATTTCTTATTCAGGAACTCGATGGCGTGTGGGAATGTACAATACTTTCCACCCTGATAGATTTTCAAAAACCACACAATAGAAGCCAGTAAGATAATCGGACTTTCCACAAAGAAGTCCCCTTGCTTGCTTATCCAACTGCGGTTAAGGTTTAACATGATTGTATAACTGGCTTCGTATGCGTCTGATATGTCCGTCATAAATGCCGGATTTATCGGGTTGCATCGGTGGCTTTTACGTGGGTCGTCAAAGTTAATCATGTAGAATTTCGGTTGTACCTTATACCCGTCTAAATGGTTGATTAAGTGATTGTAAGCTATCTCCGAAAGGTCAGGAAATTTGTAGTCATAAATATAAACAGCAAAGCCTTTTTCGATTTGCTGTTTTATATAATTATTGACTATCGCATACGATTTTCCTGAACCGGGTGTACCTAAAACCATGCTTGCCCTGAACGGGTTTACAATGTTTATCCACCCATCGTTCCACTTCTTTTTATAGTAGAACCGGGTCGGCAGGTTGATAGAATATTCGTTTTCAATCAGGCGTGTTTCTTGTGCGAAACTTTCGTTTTCCAAATTAAAAACATCATCCATCAGGTTATTTTTCAACAGGCGGGAAATCCACACTCCGGCTGCCAATAACGAAAGATACCCGGCTGTCATGGTAAAGATATACAATGCCGTGTTTGCCGCCAATGGTAACGGCAAAACCAATAACCACCAGTTCAGGAAGAACAGGATAAAACCGATTGTCAGGAATACATAAATCTTATTCCATGTGATTTTTTCCTCTTTCACTCCCTTTGTTCCCAAACAGGAAAGTGCAAGGAATACCACTGAAAAAAGTTTGGTATATAGGATATTGGAGAACAGCCCGGCGGTACGCTGGAAGTTCAGCAGGATTTTATCGACTACTCCGATATTGATACCCCATTCCCTAAACGACTGATAACAAAACCAATAGATGTTTATCACTACAAATAAAATACTGATTGCCCGCATAAAGTCCATGACCTTTGCAAGTCCTCTTAAATCATCTTCATTCTGCATAATTGAAATTTTTATAGTTATTAAATACGTCTTTGTTTCTTCTTCTTTTTCTTCTTGGGTGGCGGAACTTGGCTGTTGTCGGGTGGCGTATCGTCCCCACCGGATAACAGGCTGAACAGTCCCGCAATGGTTTTTCCTGTATTTTCAAGGTGTCCGGTAGGGTTAAATTCCGGCGTGTGTTCCTGCGTTTCCTGTTTGCTGTTTCCCGACAAAGTACGGGAGTCGGAAAACAGGTCGTTGAACACATTGGCGGAAAAGTCCTTTCCCAACCGTGAACCGTTCAGGACGGTACGGTTTTCGTGGTCGATAAATGTTACACCGTATATCCTGCCTGTATCGTTCTGCCGGAAAAGAACATCTATGCCTTTCGCTTTCAATTCCGTAATAAGCTGTTCCCGGCTACGGGCGGATTTCATTACTGCCCCAACCGTCCGGCGGGTACGCTCTTTCAGGTTCTTGTCCTGAATGTCCTTTGCAGATTTCTTGATGTGTCGCTGGATGGCTTCGTAACCTACCGACTTACCCAAAGAGGAAGATTTGAACGGGTTTCCCTGCTTTTCTCCCTTGTCATTGGTCGCCGAATAGACAATGCCGTTATAGGGTTTTCCGTTCACTTCCCCTTTCACTTCTTCCGCCTGTACATTATATATAGATAGCAACGCTTTGTATTCTGTGAAACTTTGGAAACGGTAGCTGCTGGCAAGGGCTTTCACCGTATTGGCTAACTGGTGCTTTACGTCCCCTGCCCGGTAGTCCACCTTTTTAAGTTCCGGGCGGTCGGCTGACTGTTTCTTTTCTGCCGGATGCAGACCGTACTTCTGTTCCAGTTCACGGGTGATTTGTTTGCTACGGACATGCTCGAACTTGTCATTTATCTTTTTTCCTGTATCATCTACCCGGATGGAAACGATATGTATATGATGCCTTGCAATATCTTCGTGCTTGTAAACCATATACGGCTGGTTGCCGTACCCCAACTTATCCATATACTCTTTGGCAATATCCGCCAACTGGCTATCGGAAAGTACATCGTCCGGGTGCGGGTTCAGGGAGATATGGATAATCGGCTTTTCCGTTTTCAGGTCTGCGGGCAGGTGCATATCGAAACATTCCATACATCGCCGGATGCTGAAATTTCCGTCCTCGCTTTCAAACATACGGTTGCTTAAAAGTACCTTCCCCTGCTCTTCATCCACCTTGTTTTGGTTGTAGGAAAGCGCACCGAACAGGGAACTGCCTACGCTTATCTTTGCAACCATCTTGTTTCAAATTCACGGGTCAGTTCAATAATTTGGCGGTTCAAGTCGGCAAGTTCTATCGTTGCCTTTTCCAGTTTATAGAGAAAAGCGAGAGCTTTCTTCTCTGAAAAATTGGTATTGAGAGCCTTTATCACCTGATTATAATTCACGGCGATACCCCTGTACTGGGAATATAAAGCGGTCAGCCGGGTATAATATTCTACCGCCGCCTTGTCTATTTTAATCACTTTGAACGGTTCTCCGAAGATACGGGCGGTGATAAAATGCGCTTTCGTGCGCATACCGGACTGGTCGAACAATGCCAAAAAGCGGGCGTGGTCTATCGCATTGAAGCTGATAGAGTACCGGAACACTGCCGGGTCTGCTTTGGGCTTTCGTCCTGCGCCACCCGGACGGGACGCATTTTCATTTTTCTGTTTCATGCTACATTTTTTTTAAAGGGTTACGACTTCGGAGTGACCCTATCCCGGCTTCGTCCGGGCAAGGCGTTCAAAGCTGCTGAAAGAATTTCAAGCTGCTTAGAACACACCTTGCTATTTGCCAGTGCAAATAAAAATCCGCCTACGGACGGATTGGAGTTAGCGGATATTGGAACGCTCCCGGCGGCGGGGGCTTAGTTAGCCTGACCGATACCTTTCGGTTGCAAAGTAACAGGTATTAAAAATGCTGTGAAATAGCGGGTTATAGGACAAATAAGGACAAACGGGGACATTTGAGGACACATCTCGAAAGAGGTTGTTTTTCTACGTTTATTTGTCCCGGATTTAAGAAAGAAAGCAATATGGATAGATGGATATATGTAACGGAAAGCAGACGGAAAGAAAGCGGTTTTGAAAACTTGAAAACAAGATTTCAAGATTGCAATCTTTCAAGAAAGCAGGAAAGCAAACCGGATGGAATGATTGAAAGGAAACGGTCATTCAATCGGGAAAGCAAACTTTCTGCAAAGAAAACAAGATGTCTTTGCAGAAAGATAACAAGAAACAAGGAAAGAGAAAAAGAAGCCATTCCGGCTTTCGAGCTTTCAAAATGGAACGAAAGAAAACCATCCGTCAATCTGTACGGATGGAATGAAATAAAGATGTATCACAAAAAAGAATTATTACAATGAAGAAAGAAACCTTGTATGTGGCTTTCTCCACCCAAAAGGGCGGGGTCGGCAAAACAACATTCACCGTTTTGGTGGCAAGTTATCTGTATTATCTCAAAGGGTATAACGTGGCGGTCGTGGATTGCGATTACCCGCAGCACAGTATCAGTGCCATGCGCAAACGGGATGCCGAACAGGTGAACGGTGACGATTATTACAAACAGCTTGTTTTCAACCAGTTCAAAGCGCTGGGAAAGAAAGCGTACCCGGTGCTGTGTAGTTCACCGGACGAAGCGATAAAAACGGCGGATGAATTTCTTGCGTCTGCCGGGGCGGATTATGATGTGGTCTTTTTCGACCTGCCCGGAACGGTGAACAGTGAGGGTGTTATCAATTCGCTTTCAGGGGTGGACTACATTTTCACTCCCATAGCCGCCGACCGGGTGGTATTGGAAAGCAGTCTTTCCTTTGCGGTGGCTATCGACAAACTGCTGGTAAAGAATGAAGCGTGCCGACTGAAAGGGCTGCACCTGTTTTGGAACATGGTAGATGGGCGGGAAAAAACAGACCTGTACACCCTGTATGAACAGACCATCGGGGAACTGGAATTACCCCTTATGAAAGTATTTATCCCGGACACCAAAAGGTTTAAAAAGGAACTGGACGCACAACGTAAAACCGTGTTCCGTTCTACGCTGTTCCCGGCGGACAAACGGCTGGTAAAAGGCAGTAACATGGAAGAACTGATAACCGAAATCGCATACCTTATAAAACTGTAACGATATGGCAAAGCAAAGCGGCGGGAAACCGCAAATTGACGAGGATTTTATGAAAGAGATTATTTCACAGGGCTTGCCCGTGAAAAAACAGGAAACACCATTGGTAACAGTGGAAACACCGGATAAGCCGGAAACAGTGAATAAGGAAGAAATCAAGGCAGAACCAAAGGAAGAAAAGGCGGTGAAAGAACCTGCCCGCCGGAAAAAGAACACTCCGGGCGATTACCGGGAAACCTATTTCATGCGGGTGGATTTGACCGACCGACAACCGTTATATGTCAGCCGTACTACCCACGAAAAGCTAATGAAGATAGTAACCGTTATCGGCGGACGCAAGGCGACCGTGAGCAGCTATGTAGAAAATATCCTGCTCCGGCATTTCGACCAGTTTCAGGACGAGATAAACGAACTGTACGAAAGCAAATTTGAAAAGCCGTTCTGATATGTTGAAATGGTTTATTATCGGAACACTCCTGTATTACGCCGTTCTCTTATGGCGATACCGGGATAGCTTGGGAACATGGTTCACGGGTGGAAAAAAGCAGTTGGAGCAGCCCAAAAGCAAACCGACCGTGAAAGCCGGAAACGGTGATTGTCTTGTCGGTGCAAGCCGTTACCGGATGGGACAAATGAGGACAAACGGGGACATCTTAGGACACCTTTCAAAAGGGGGCGATAATGCTTCTATATTTGTCCCGCAAAGCGATGAAACGGTGGAAGAAACGCCTGATAACAAACAGGTGGAAGATGAAAATACTGATACCCTACAAGCGATTGAAACCGAATTTGAAATGGAATTTGAAACGGAAGATACGGAAGAAACGGACGTTTCGGCAGATGAAATCGAAGCGGAAGAAATCGCCTGCTACATGGGTGACGGTGAACCGGAACTGGCGCAAGGTATCACACTGGGTGAACTGGCGCAAATGGTTCAGGTCATTCAGATAAAACAAGCGTCCGACACGGAAGAACGGCAAGTGGTTCAAACCATCTGCCGGACGGAAACAAACCTGTTTCATTCGCTGGTGGAGCAGATTAACGGGGGCAGGTCACGGGTGGCGGAACTTTTACAAAAGCATGAGATACCCGTACCCGCTACTGTCCCGGCTGCCGGAAATGATGAAATGGCAGCCTTTGACATGAACGATTTTCTTTAATGGTAAACTTTAAATAATAAAATGATGAAACAAAGAGATTACGGTTAAGACAAACCTTTCTAAACACTGGGGAACACTCCCCACAACCACAAAAATTCAATTATTAATCACTCCGCCGGGCGGACTATCCAACCGTCCGGCAATTTAAAAATCAATGTATTTATAATGAAAAAGAAAGTTCTCTTTTCGGCAGTCGCTCTATTGGTTGCATCCGCTACGTTTGCACAAGGTAACGGCATGGAGGGTATTACAGAAGCTACCAACATGGTAACGTCCTATTTCGACCCGGCAACAAAATTAATTTACGCCATCGGTGCGGTGGTGGGCTTGATTGGCGGCGTGAAAGTCTATGGCAAGTTTTCTTCGGGCGACCCTGACACCAGTAAAACGGCGGCTTCGTGGTTCGGTGCTTGTATCTTTTTGATTGTCGCTGCCACTATCCTACGTTCATTCTTCCTCTAAAGAAATGGACTATGGCAGACTATCCGATTAACAGGGGGATAGGCAAGCCAGTTGAGTTTAAAGGGTTGAAAAGTCAGTATCTTTTCATTTTTGCGGGCGGGCTGTTAGCCCTGTTCGTGCTTTTCATCATCATGTACATGGTAGGCATTAACCAGTGGGTGTGCATCATCTTCGGCGTTACTTCGGCAACGTTGCTTGTATGGCTCACATTCCGGTTAAACGAAAAGTACGGGACACACGGGTTAATGAAATTGTCCGCACGCAAAGGCCACCCTTTCCATATCATCAACCGAAAAGCCATATCCCGATTATTCCATTTAAAACAAGCATCGAAATGAGAAATATATTAAAAGCTACTACGCTGGAAAACAAGTTTCCACTGTTCACGGTGGAAAACGGGTGCATCGTTTCCAAAGACGCCGACATAACGGTGGCGTTCCGGGTGGAACTGCCGGAACTGTTCACCGTCACGGCAGCCGAATACGAAGCGATACATTCCGCTTGGAACAAGGCGGTAAAGGTGCTGCCCGATTACAGCATCGTTCATAAACAGGACTGGTTCATCAAAGAAAACTATGCGCCTGACATCCAAAAGGATGATTTGAGTTTCCTTTCCCGTTCCTTTGAACGGCATTTTAATGAAAGACCGTTCTTAAACCATACCTGCTATTTGTTTCTGACGAAAACGACAAAGGAACGTAGCCGGATGCAGAGTAATTTTTCTACTCTTTGCCGGGGCTTCCTTGTCCCCAAAGAGATAAAGGACAAGGAAACGGTTACAAAGTTCCTCGAAGCGGTGGGGCAGTTTGAAAGCATTATGAATGATAGCGGTTTCATTACCCTTACCCGCCTGACTTCGGACGAAATCACCGGGACAAAGGAAACGGCGGGTATCGTGGAAAAATACTTTTCACTCTCACAAACAGACACTACCACATTGAAAGATATTCAACTGAACGCCGAAGATATGCGGATAGGTGACGATATTCTTTGTTTGCATACTCTTTCGGATGCGGAAGATATGCCGGGCAAGGTGGGAACTGATACCCGCTATGAAAAGCTATCCACCGACCGGAGCGATTGCAGATTATCTTTTGCTTCTCCGGTGGGCGTGTTGCTCTCCTGTAACCATATCTATAACCAGTACATCTTCATTGACGACCATACGGAGAACCTGAAACAGTTTGAAAAGATGGCTCGCAATATGCACTCCCTTTCCAAATACAGCCGTGCCAATCAGATTAACAAGTCTTGGATAGAGGAATATTTGAACGAAGCACATTCACAGGGGCTTATCTCCGTGCGATGCCATTGCAATATCATGGCTTGGAGTGACGACCGGGACGAACTCAAACACATTAAAAATGATGTGGGGTCACAGCTCGCACTTATGGAGTGCAAGCCACGCCACAACACCACCGACACGCCGACCTTGTTTTGGGCGGGAATACCCGGCAATCAGGCGGACTTCCCGGCGGAAGAAAGTTTCTATACCTTTATCGAACAGGCTCTTTGCCTGTTCACCGAAGAAACGAACTACAAAAGTTCGCTTTCTCCCTTTGGTATCAAGATGGTGGATAGGGTAACGGGAAAACCGTTGCACATTGATATTTCAGACCTGCCCATGAAAAAAGGTATCATTACCAATCGCAACAAGTTCATACTTGGGCCGAGTGGTAGCGGCAAGTCATTTTTTACCAACCACATGGTGCGCCAGTATTACGAACAAAATGCGCACGTCCTGTTGGTTGATACCGGAAACAGTTATTTGGGGCTGTGTGAAATGATAAATAGGAAAACGCACGGGGAAGATGGGATTTACTTTACCTATACCACCGAAAACCCGATAGCGTTTAATCCTTTCTATGTGGAAGATGGGGTATTCGATATTGAAAAGAAAGAGAGTATCAAAACGCTTATCCTGACCCTTTGGAAAAGGGACGATGAAGCACCCACACGGGCGGAAGAAGTGGCTTTGTCAAATGCTGTAAGTTCCTATATCGAACTGATTACTAAGGATAGTTCGGTTACTCCTTGCTTCAATACATTCTACGAGTATGTGAAAAATGACTACCGGGCGCACCTGCAAGAAAAGAACGTCCGGGAAAAGGATTTCGATATAGACAATTTCCTGAATGTATTAGAACCTTACTACAAAGGGGGCGAATACGACTACCTGCTGAACTCTGACAAAGAGCTTGACTTGCTGCATAAACGCTTTATTGTCTTTGAGTTGGATAATATCAAAGACCACAAAATCCTGTTCCCGATTACTACAATTATCATCATGGAAGTATTTATTTCCAAAATGCGTAAACTAAAGGGTATCAGGAAATTAATATTGATAGAAGAAGCGTGGAAAGCGATTGCATCGGCGAACATGGCGGACTATATTAAGTACCTCTATAAAACAGTTAGAAAGTATTTCGGCGAAGCGATTGTAGTTACGCAAGAGGTCGAAGATATTATTTCCTCGCCCATTGTAAAAGAGAGTATTATAAACAATTCCGATTGTAAAATACTACTCGACCAAAGGAAGTATCTTAATAAATTCGATAGCATACAGAACCTTTTGGGACTGACCGATAAAGAGCGTTCACAGGTGCTTTCCATCAACCTTGCCAACCATCCCAACCGGAAATACAAGGAAGTTTGGATAGGCTTAGGCGGTACACAATCAGCCGTATATGCTACCGAAGTGAGTTTGGAAGAATATTTTACATACACCACCGAAGAAATGGAAAAGATGGAACTTTTTGCCTTGTCCGAAAAGTTGGGCGGTAATCTCGAACTTGCTATCAAACGACTTGCTGAAAGCAAGCGCAATCCCGAAAAATAATCAATTAACAATTTAAAAATCATTCAGTATGAAACATTTAAAATTCTTGTTTCCGGTGCTGTTATGCACCTTGTTACTGGGGCTTTCTTCCTGTAAGGAAACAAACACCGACCGTCTTAGGGCGATGCGTGGTGACTGGGAAAGCGTGAAAAACCGTCCTGCGTTCTCTCTCTTTGAGGAAAACGGGCATTACCGGGTAACGACCTATCGAAAGACCTACCGGGGGACTATCCAAACGGAAACCTATCAGATTTCAGAACAAGACGGAAACCTGTTCATCGAAACGGGGCTTTCCGTCCTGCTGACCTATGATAAGGAGAACGACCGGATTCTGCTTTCACCCGGCGGAGAATATAAACGGAGTAACCAACCAATAAAGAAGTAAGCGTATGAAAACAAAGATTATAATGCTGCTCGTAGTATGCAGCCTGTTTGCCGGAAAGGTAAACGCACAATGGGTGGTGAGTGACCCCTGCAACTTGGCGCAAGGGATTATCAATGCGTCAAAGAACATCGTGCAGACATCATCCACAGCCCAAACAATGATAAAGAATTTTCAAGAAACGGTAAAGCTGTACAATCAAGGCAAGGAGTACTACGATGCCTTAAAATCAGTGCATAACCTTGTCAAAGATGCACGGAAAGTACAGAAGTCTATTCTGCTTATCGGTGAGATTTCCGACATCTATGTGAACAGTTTTCAGAAGATGCTTTCGGATGAAAACTATACGCCGGACGAACTTTCAGCCATCGCCTACGGCTACACCCAACTGTTGCAGGAAAGTTCCGATGTGCTGGAAGAAATGAAAAGCGTGGTGAACATCAACGGGCTTTCCATGTCGGATAAAGAACGGATGGACGTTATCGACCGGACGTATAACTCCATCAGGAACTACCGGGATTTGGTGAGTTACTATACCCGCAAGAATATTTCTGTTTCCTACCTGCGGGCGAAAAAGAAAAAGGACACCGACCGGGTAATGGCTCTTTATGGTTCGGCGGATGAACGTTACTGGTAACTTCAAATAAATCAAAGATATGTTATTAGCAATCGAATTTGATAACCTGCATCAGATTTTACGAAGTCTGTACACGGATATGATGCCGCTATGCGGGAACATGGCGGGGGTAGCCAAAGGAATAGCGGGACTGGGGGCTTTGTTTTATGTGGCTGCCAAAGTATGGCAGTCGCTCGCCAGTGCCGAACCGATAGACGTTTACCCGCTTCTGCGTCCCTTTGTGATTGGCTTCTGTATTATGTTCTTTCCCACTTTCGTACTGGGTACGATTAACAGCGTGATGTCGCCAGTAGTCAAGGGGTGTAACAATATGCTCGAAACGCAAACTTTCGATATGAACGCCTACCGGGAACAAAAGGACAAACTGGAATATGAAGCGATGGTGCGCAATCCGGAAACGGCTTACCTTGTTTCGGATGAAGCATTTGATAAACAGATTGACGAATTGGGATGGTCTGCCAAAGATATAGCCACAATGGGCGGTATGTACATGGATAGGGCAGCCCACAATATCAAGCAATCCGTCCGGGATTGGTTCAGGGAACTTTTGGAACTGCTCTTTCAATCGGCAGCCCTTGTGATAGATACTATCCGAACCTTTTTCTTGATTGTCCTTTCCATACTGGGTCCGATAGCCTTTGCCATCAGCGTGTATGATGGCTTTCAGGCGACACTGACCCAATGGCTAACAAGGTACATTTCCGTTTACCTGTGGCTGCCCGTTTCAGACCTGTTCAGTTCCATTCTTGCCCGAATACAGGTGCTTATGTTGCAAAAGGATATTCAGGAGCTATCAGACCCCAATTTCATACCGGACGGAAGTAATAGCGTGTACATAATTTTTATGCTGATTGGTATCATCGGTTACTTCACTATCCCCACTGTATCGAACTGGATTATTCAGGCGGGCGGAATGGGTAACATGAGCCGGAATATAAACAGTGCAGCTAACAAAACAGGTAGCGGAGTTGGTGCAGTAGCCGGAGCAGCAACCGGAAACGCTGGCGGCAGGGTCGGCGGTAAACTAATCAAAAGTAACCAATAATTAAAAATCAAGATGGAATTTAAAAGTTTAAAGAATATTGAAACCAGTTTCAAACAGATACGGCTTTTCGGTATCGTGTTTGTCGTTATGTGTACCCTGATAACGGGTTATGCCGTTTGGAACTCCTACACGTTTGCCGAAGCGCAACGGCAAAAGATTTATGTGCTGGACGGTGGTAAGTCGTTGATGCTTGCGCTTTCGCAAGACCTGACACAAAACCGTCCGGTCGAAGCAAGGGAACACGTGAAGCGTTTTCACGAACTCTTTTTCACATTGTCACCGGATAAAAACGCTATCGAAAGCAATATCAAACGGTCGCTGTTCCTTGCCGACAAGAGCGCATTTAATTATTACCGTGACCTCTCGGAAAAGGGATATTACAACCGTATCATTTCGGGCAATATCAGCCAGACCATACAGATAGACAGCGTTTCTTGCAATTTCGATGTGTACCCGTATGCGGTGGCTACCTATGCCCGCCAAATGATTATCCGTGAAAGCAGCGTGACGGAAAGAAGCCTTGTCACCCGTTGCCGGTTATTGAACGCCGTAAGAAGTGATAATAACCCGCACGGCTTTATGATGGAAAGTTTCGAGATAACGGAAAACAAGGATTTGAACACCATAAAGCGGTAAGCCATGATACGGAAAATTCTCTCTCCGGTGAATCAGGTAATTACCCATGTGCAGGACTGGGCAGATGAAAAACTCCGCCGCCTGTGCGGGCGCATGACACCGGAAATAAGGCTGGCGGTAATCTTGCTTATGCTCCTGTTCTTCGGCGGGCTATCCATCTACTTTACGGTATCATCCATTTACCGGATAGGAAAAGAGGATGGCGAAACCATACGGATAGAACACATCAGGCAGTTGCAGCTACAAGGTAAAGACAGTACGAACATTTTTAATCAGTCAGACAATGGAAGAAAAAGAAGTGAAAAATGAAGTTCCCGCACCGGAAACGGACAGGAAGAAAGAACCTGAAAAACAGGTAAAGGAAAAAAAGGAACTGACCCCACAGCAGATACAGCAACGAAAAAAGATGCTGGTTTACCCGCTTATGGGACTGGTTTTCTTGGGGTCTATGTACCTGATTTTTGCACCGTCCGATAAGGACGAAGCAAAGGTGGAAAACGTGGGCGGATTTAATGCCGATATTCCGCAACCCAAAGGGGACGGGATAATCAGCGATAAAAAGACAGCCTACGAACAGGAACAAATGGAGAACAAACAAGCAGACAAGATGCGCTCCTTACAGGATTTTGCCTTTTCGCTGGGAGAGGAAAACGGGAACGGGGAAGATTTGACCCTGATAGATGATGCTCCGGCAGAAAAACCGAAAACCAATGTAATAGACTTCGGGGCGGGTGCGCCGAACAATAGCCGTTCCTCTATCCAGTCTTCGGCGGCAGCTTACCGGGACATGAACCGTCAGTTAGGCAGTTTCTACGAAACACCGAAAGAGGAAAAGGAAAAAGAGGAACTGAAACGTCAGGTGGAAGAACTCACAGCCCGGCTCGATGCGAAAGAAAACGGTGCGGGCAACATGGATGAACAGGTGGCTCTTATGGAAAAGTCCTACGAACTGGCGGCAAAATACATGAACGGACAGAACGGGCAAAGCATACCACTGCAACCGGGACAGATTGTACAGGTCGCACCGTCCGCACCTGTTCAGGGCAAAGGAAATGCCACACCTGTAAAATCGGTATCGGACAGGACGGTTTCAGGATTGCAGCAACCTATGAGCAACGCCGAATTTATCGCCGAATACAGCAAGCCACGCAATTACGGGTTTAATACGGCGGTCGGCAGTGGTTATTCGATGGGAAAGAACACTATCCGGGCGTGTGTTCATAACGACCAAACACTTATGGACGGGCAGACCGTCAAGCTCCGGCTGTTAGAACCGTTACAGGCGGGGAATGTAATTGTCCCGAAAAATAGCCTTGTTTCAGGAAGTGCCAAAGTGCAGGGGGAACGGCTCGACATACTGGTGTCCTCGCTCGAATATGCGGGTAACATCATTCCGGTGGAACTTGCCGTTTACGACAGTGACGGGCAAAAGGGGCTTTCCGTCCCCTCGTCACTGGAACAGGAAGCGGCAAAAGAAGCGATGGCAAACATCGGGGCGGGACTGGGTACGAGCATTTCCTTTGCGCAAAGTGCCGGGCAGCAGGTCGCAATGGATATTACAAGGGGCTTGATGCAGGGCGGTTCACAATACCTCGCTAAAAAATTCAGAACGGTAAAAGTACACCTGAAAGCGAACTATCAGGTGATGCTTTACGCCAAACAGCAATAATCTATTTATCAATTATCAACCATAAAAATTTCAATCCAAATGAAAAAGTTAATTATCATGTTCGCCCTACTCTTGGGCGTGGTTTCAATGAAAGCACAAAGTAACGATTTGTATCAGGGCATTACAAAGAAGCTCCCTTACCGCCAAATGGTGACACCTTACGGCGTACAGGTGACGTTTGCAAAAACAGTACACCTTATTTTCCCGTCTGCCGTTAAGTACGTGGACTTAGGCAGTAACTACATTATTGCCGGAAAAGCGGACGGGGCGGAAAATGTTGTCAGGGTCAAGGCTACAACAGAGGGCTTTCCCGGTGAAACCAATTTTTCCGTTATCTGTGAGGATGGTAGCTTTTACAGTTTCAATGCAAAATACGCACATGAACCGGAAATGCTGAACATCGAAATGAAAGACTTCTTGGAGAATGAGGACACCACCGACTTTTCACATACCCGGATGAATATCTATTTCCGTGAACTGGGTAACGAAAGCCCGCTTTTGGTAAAGCTGATTATGCAGTCCATCTACAAAAACAATGACCGGGAAATAAAGCATTTGGGATGCAAACGGTTCGGGGTGCAGTTCTTGGTAAAGGGCATTTATTCGCATAACGGGCTGTTCTACTTCCACACACAAACAAAGAACAGTTCAAACGTGCCGTTTGATACCGACTTTATCCGTTTCAAGATTGTGGATAAGAAAGTAGCCAAAAGAACGGCGATTCAGGAAACCGTTATCGACCCGGTGCGGAGCTATAACGAGATACTGGTTATCGGCGGCAAAAGTACCGTCCGCACCGTGTACACCGTTCCGCAGTTCACTATCCCTGACGATAAGATATTAGTTATCGAACTGGTGGAAAAAAACGGGGGCAGACACCAAACTATCCGGGTGGAAAATTCGGATGTAGTGGCGGCAAAAGTGATTAACGAACTTAAAATCAAATGAACATGAAAAGGATATGTTGTATTATATCCCTTTTTGTGCTGTGCCTGACTTTCAACCAGGCACACGCACAAAGATGTCTGCCGGGAATGAAAGGCTTGCAGGTTACGGGCGGCATGGCGGACGGTGTTCACTGGAACAGTAAAAGTGATTTTGCCTATTACTTCGGGGCTGCCATGAGTACCTATACCAAAAACGGGAACAGGTGGGTTGTCGGCGGGGAATATCTCGAAAAGCATTACCCCTATAAGGATTTGCAGATACCCGTAAGCCAGTTTACAGGTGAGGGCGGTTACTATCTGAATTTCCTTTCAGACAGAAAGAAAACCTTTTTCCTTTCGCTGGGCTTGTCTGCCCTTGCCGGGTACGAAACAAGCAACTGGGGCGACAAATTGCTGCCCGATGGCTCGACCCTGACCGATAAGGACGGTTTTGTTTATGGTGGTGCGCTGACGCTGGAACTGGAAAGTTACATTACCGACCGGGTGGTGTTCCTGATTAACGCAAGGGAAAGATGCCTGTTCGGTTCTTCAGTCGGAAAGTTCCATACACAGTTTGGCGTGGGACTGAAATTTATAATGTGATAAACTAACCTATTATATATAATGTATATGAGAAATGTAATTTATAAGATGCTAACAGGGTGCTACATGGTGGCTGCCTTGTTATTGGTGGGTGCGTGTAGTGACAACGTGGATATACAGCAGTCTTACCCGTTCAGTATCGAAACGATGCCTGTTCCGAAGAAATTAAAGGTAGGTGAAACGGCAGAAATACGCTGCCAGCTTCACCGGGACGGACGGTATGAGGAAACAAAATATTTCATCCGCTATTTCCAACCGGACGGGGCGGGAACGCTGAAAATGTCCGATGGGACGGTTTTACTGCCGAATGACCTGTACCCGCTTCCGGGTGAAACATTCCGGCTTTACTATACTTCCGCATCGACCGACCAGCAGACGGTAGATGTATATTTTCAGGATAGTTTCGGGCAGTTGGAGCAACTTACGTTTTCATTTAATAATGATAACAGTAAAGAAGAATAAACCTTTTTGAATGAATGTGCTAAGAAACACTCAATCTTTTTATTGTTGAGTGTTTCTTATTGATTACATTTGCATAATGTGCGTGGATATGTGGTTGATGAAATTTATATTTTGTAATAAAAATAATAATGTAATGGACGAACTTATTGACAAACTTTATGCAATTATAAAAGACTATCGAAAACAAGATGGTGATTTTATGAGTAAGGAGATTATAGAAAAATGGATAAATCAATTTGATGAAGGAGATCGAGTTTTTTTATTAACAGAATTAATTCTTATTCTAGAAAAGCGTTATATCACAAGGGATCATTTTAAAGAATATTTAAAAACCACATTCTTTAGAGATATAAAAAATGTAATGAATGAAAAATTTGGAAACGAAGATATTAAACAAATTCTATCAAGAAGTCATTTTATTAATCATCAGCCAGAAGGAAAAAGCCAAAAAGAAATTATCAAGTTATTTGAAGAAGTCATAAATGATGAGTTAGAAATGACATTAGCTGATTGCGAAAAAGATACACCTCTCTGTTTTATTTATCTAGATGATATACTCTGTACTGGTGATACCATTTTTAAGGGGATTGCAGAAAAAGAAGGTTGGCTCAATAAAAAAACAATAGATAAAGAAAAAACAAATATTCCTCTTTTTATAGTATTCTATTCTATTCATACATTTAACAGGTTCAAACTAGATAGTCGAATTGGATATGCTCAAAAGGGGCATAAAATCCAGATTTGGTATTTTTGGCAAGATGAGCATGAAATCGATAACAATTATAATGATGCAACATCTAAACTTCAGTATATATATCCAGCAGAAGATACTGATCTGTTAATCCTAAATTGTAAAAAACAAATAGAAGATAAAATAGACAAATATTGTAAAGAAAATGAATATAAGATACCCGAAAGCCATTTCTTTAGATCGAAAGAAAGTCCAAAAGAAGAAACCTTGTTTTCAAGTCCAGAAAACAGGGATAGATTTGAGACTATAATATTAAAAAAAAGTATAGAGATTTATAATAAAGCTAATTCTAGCGAATTAAGAATGCGACCTCTAGGCTATGGGTTAAACACAGACAAATCATTTGGTTATGGAACATTGTTATTTAGTTGGAGAAATGTTCCATTCAATACTCCTCTTGTTTTTTGGTATGAACATAAAGGGTGGAGTCCTTTGTTCCAAAGGAAATGGAGTACTTATAAAACTCCATTAACAAAAGTATTAGAGTTTATCCGCATAAAACCGAAGTCATGAAATATCGAAAAGACACAGATGATAGTAGAATATATCCGATAGAAAATTCATGTATCTTCAAGAAAAATGATGGTGAGTATGGTGGGCTTTCTAATATGGCTAGTATATTTCCATTAGAAATTAATGGAATGAAAATTAAATCATCCGAAGCACTTTACCAAGCATGCAAATTTCCAAACAATAGTGACTTGCAAAAGAAAATAATTACAACAAATAGTCCTTTTACTGCAAAGATGTACGCAAAAGGAAAAGATACAAGGCCTGATTGGTTTGACATTAGGATACAAGTTATGAGATGGTGTCTTAGAGTAAAATTAGCACAAAACTATCATTCATTCGGCAAACTACTTGCTATGACTAAAGATAATAATATTATTGAATATTCAGATAGAGACACCTTTTGGGGAGCTAAGAAAATAAATGAATTTGAGCTTAAAGGAATAAATGCTTTAGGAAGATTATTAATGGAGTTAAGGCAGGAAGTACAGACAAAAAATACAGATGAAATATTAGTTGTACCTCCTCCATTAATTATAAATTTTAAATTATTAGGAGAAAATATTGGAACAGTTGATATGAGAATAAAATACAAGAATCTAAGTTCGTAGAATTTAAGAGAATTAAAAACAGGTTTCTTTGCTACTTTCTTTCCCGCTTATGCTCATGAAAGAAAGTAGTTCGCTTAGATTTCTCCTGTCGGATTTTCTTTTTATTTTTGAGTTTTCAGTCATTCGTCCCGCTGCCTACGACATTCTTCAAGCGTTTTAGCCAGTGTAGAAAACAGATTGCCGTTAAAATGACGATAATCATACTGACAATAAATCTGTCCTCTGAATGCGCCTAAACAGCATTTTACATATTTTTCTTCTCCCGGTGTTTGGGTGATGCTTACCCCGTTTTTGTTTAAAGTTTCCATATCGTTATAATTTATAATGAGTTATCAGATAATTAAAAGCGAAAGCAACACAATGAAAATAAACGCCATACAAAACAGGTAAACGGCGGATATAAACAGCCGGAGAACGAACCGGAGAATAAAAAAGCCTATGATTAGGGCTATCCACATTCCGGCGGTGCTGGTGGCTACCTGATAGATGATAAAAGCCAATATAGACCATCGTAAAAAAGTCGTTATCTTATTATATACTTTCATTGTCTTGGTGTGTTGTGGGTGGATTGCTCCACCCGGTTAGTAATCAGGCACAACGGAAAACAAAACCGTTATCCATCCAGTAATCAGTCATAAACAGGTCACGGGCAAAAGCCGAATAATCAAAGTAGGTCTTTGCAAACTCCGGCAGGTCGTAACATTCCTCTACGATTTCATAGGCGTAATCTTCCTCGTCTTTATATTCTCCTTGATATTCGTCCTCAAAAGAAGAAATAAGGTCGTCCGCATCTTCTTCGCTTATATCGCTGTTGTGGTGGTCGCACCATACGAAAAACGCTTCCTGTTGGGTTTCGCTTAGTTTTTCGATGGCATCCCGAAGCTCAAAGAACTTATCGGAAAGCCAACTTTCGGAAATCAGGGCTTCCGGGATATTCTCGTAATCCTGAAACATAAATTCCGGGTCTTGGTCGTCCTTGTGCAGTTCCCGGCACGCTTCCATAAATTCGTCCTTGTCCGAATAATCGGAAAGGTCTAACCACTTGCCGAAAAGTGAACCACTGTTATACTTGTTGTAAGTACCTACATAAACTCTTGCTTCTGATAATGTTACTGCTTCCATGACTTTTGAATTTTAATTGTTTACATCGCTTGTCGCCCACCACATAAATTTTTCCTTTAACTGAATGGGAACATTGTCTTTTCAAAGGTTCGGGACTGGTACAGGGCAAATTATTATTTATGAAATACTACCCGTAGGTGTGGAGATTTCTAAAAAATAATTTGAACAGTAACAGGCACGGATATACACATTGACAATGTTCCAATCAGTTTTAGGGAAAATTTTTCTCTTGTTTAAGAGGATAGAAACAAAAGCCATCAGGCTTTTTGTATTGGGTAATGAGAGAGTAAAAAAAGGGCTTATAAAAGCCCCTCGTCTGTGAAACTGTAATAGCTTTCTTCTGTCAGGATGATATGGTCTAACAGGTGTAAATCTAAAACTTTGCAGGCTTCATTTATTTTGGTAGTTATTTTTTTATCCGGTTCGCTCGGACGTAGATTGCCCGATGGGTGGTTATGTGAAAGGACTATACCCGAAGCATGGACTTTTAAGGCTGTTTGCAGGATGATTTTCACGTCCATTACTGTTTCAGCCATACCACCTTTAGAGATAAGGGAAACGCCTAAAGCCTTATTTGCCCGATTGAGGAACATTACATAACTTTCTTCGTGGTGTTCCATACATTCGGAATAGAAAGGTTTTAAGTAAGAATAAGAAGTTTCAGAAGAGAGTATTTTTATTCTTTCGGATGCTTTTACATTGTCTTTATAAGAGATAGTGATTTCCGGCATAGTAAATTCTGTTGTTTTCATAACACTTGAATTTTAAATTAAACAATAAGAAATTTTGCCGGACACCCACAGTTTGGCGGGGACTTCAACCTAATCTTTTCAAAAAATACGACCCGTAGGTGTGGAGATTTTTTAGAAAACCGGAACGGATCGGATTTGGTATTTGTCCCCGCCGGGCTGTAACTTTGCTAAAATTTGTGATTGAGATACATTACTTTAGGGAACTAAAAAAGGGGTATCACTGGTGACACCCCTTAGACAACCGAATACCTTAAACAGTTATTCGTCATAGGTTCTATATCCTATCGGTTTGCGTGGCTTCGGTTCGGGTTTGCTTAATAACTGGGTCAATGCTTGGTACACTTCGCTGAATTGTGCATCCGTACTCTGTTCCAGTTCTTCGATGCGTTTAAGAAGTTCCTCGTAACCGATTGACATTTGCCGCATGAGGACGAAAGCACGCATGATGGAAATATTCACCTTAACGGCTGTATCACTTCTTAGAACGGATGAAATCATGGCGACCCCCTGCTCGGTAAACACGAAATTTTGATAACGAGAGCCACCCCATCTTGAGGTCACAGTTTGTGACCTCAAGTTAGTTTCATCATCTGCTCCTTTCTCTAAGGTTGCTATTTGCGACCTTAAACATTCAGTTTCTTCTTTGGTAAGTTCAAACATAAAATCGTCCGGGAAACGGTCGAGATTACGTTTTACAGCCTGTTTCAAGGCTTTTGTTTCCACTTGGTAAAGTGCCGCAAGGTCGCTATCGAGCATAACCCGGTAACCCCTGATTTCATAAATCTTGCTTTGGATGATTTGTAAGTCCATAATTTTTTTATTTAGATATTTATAATGTTGTTCTCTTTTAATTTCTCTGAAACTGTCTTCATTGCTTTGTATAGCTGAAAGTCTGTGATTTTGGAATTGCCTTGTACTTTTCTTCCTATAAGTTTATTTACTATCGAAGTTTCTAAATCGTTACCCATTATGATAGTACAAATGAATGTGTGTCTTGCAAAATTAAAAGTAAGATGTTTCTCTAATTTACATTCTTTACCTACTTCTTTAAGATAGTAATTTGTCTTTTGAATACTGGGTACAGGCAGTAATGAACCTGTTCCATTTGAACTGTTCCTATATTTTTCTATAATAGTGCGAGATATGTCTAAAAGTGGTATTTTTATCGGGGTATTACTTTTCTGCACATATATCTTTAGCCAATATTTCCCATCAGGAGTAATGACCAAATTGTTAATTGTCAGATTTTTAATGTCATTATAACTTAATCCGGTGAAGCAGGAGAAAAGAAATATATCCCGGATTTTATCTAAACGTGTTATTGTAAACCGGGCTTTCAGGATAAGATTAGTTTCTTCCAATGTCAGGGAAGTATTTTTGATTGGTAGCGATTTCATATATCAATTATTTATAGGATTATTAATATGTAGGTAAATAGGAACTTATCACAAACTGTGATAAGTTCCGGAGCGTTATACAGTAACAAGGCATTTACTGTTGAGCTTTTGTGCCAATAGTTCCATGTCATTGCTCAATTTCGTGTCTATTACCTTTGCGTAGATTTGAGTTGTCCGAATATCAGTATGACCTAACATCTTTGAAACACTCTCGATGGGCACGCCATTAGCCAGTGTAACAGTCGTAGCGAATGTGTGCCTTGCAAGGTGCACAATTTAAGCAAAAGCAACGGAAAGAGAAGATGAGAGAAATGAACTGCAAGTGGTTGAGAATGAGCAATATTTCATAATTCTGCCAATTGGCTGCAAAGCAAAGCCGAGCAGGATATTGAGTTATTTCAGTTACCAAACCGTTAGCGGTCAGTTACCGAAACCAACACTGCTAACGAGGTGAAAAACAAATAGTTTGTCACCAGTGTTTGTTGCACTGTTCTGCACAACTTTCAATGACAGAGAATGCTTACTGATTGATTATTTTTGCAAACTAAAAAAGTAAGCAGATGAAAGTTGAAAAATTCAAGGTGCTGCTCTACCTCAAAAAGAGCGGATTGGACAAGAACGGTAAGGCTCCCATCATGGGACGCATCACCCTCAACCGAACAATGGCGCAGTTCGGTTGCAAGTTGTCATGTACGCCAAAGTTATGGAATCCACGTGAGAGCAGACTTGACGGCAAGAGCAAGGAGGCTGTGGAAGTGAACGCCAAAATTGACAAGCTGTTGCTGGCAATAAACTCAGCCTACGAGTCACTTGTGGAGCGCAAGACGGATTTTGACGCAAAAGCGATAAAGGATCTGTTTCAATGCAGTGCAGACACTCAGATGACCTTGTTGAAGCAGCTTGACGCCATCATTGCGGACATTGAGTCAAGAATCGGCATCGACTACAAGAAAGGCACGCTTCCAAACTACCAGTACACTCGCCTGACATTGGCATTGTTCGTCAAGAAGCGTTATGGAACTGACGATGTGGCATTCGGTGAGCTTGACGAGCAGTTTATCCGTGAGTACATGGACTTTTGCTTGGACGAGAGAGGTCTTGCACTTGATACAGTCCGCCACTATCTCGCCATCTTGAAGAAGACCTGCCGAATAGCTTTCAAGGCAGGACACTCCGAGCGTTATCATTTCATGCACTTCAAGCTACCTCAAAAGAAAGAGAATCCACCAAAGGCATTGACACGTGAGGACTTCCTAAAAATTCGTGACCTCGAAATACCAGAGCGAAGAAAATCGTTGACTTTGACCCGTGACCTTTTTCTTTTCGCTTGCTATACAGGCACGGCTTATGCCGATACGGTTTCCATCACGGAAGAAAACCTCTTTCGTGATGAGGAGGGCAGCCTTTGGCTGAAATACCATAGAAAGAAGAACAAGATGCTTGCACGTGTGAAGCTGCTGCCAGAGGCGCTTGCCATGTTGGAGAAATACAAAGACCCGACAAGACCTACTCTTTTACCGCCACAGGAATTTCGAGTGTTGAGAGGTAACATGAAAAGTCTCCGAGTACTATCTGGCATAAGTATGGATTTGGTCTATCATGTTGGACGGCACAGTTTCGCATCGCTCGTTACGCTCGAAGAAGGTGTTCCAATAGAGACTATCAGCAGAATGCTTGGTCACAACAACATTCAGACCACGCAAATCTATGCACGTGTCACCCCGAAAAAGCTATTTGAGGATATGGACAAGTTCATCGAAGCCAACAAAGACTTCAAGTTTGCCCTGTAATATTTTCACAAAATAAGAAAGGAACATAAAAATGAGAAGTACATACAAGCAGTTTTATTATATCAACCGTGGCAGAGTAAAGGCAGACGGAACCACATCTATATTTTGCCGTATCACGATTGACGGCAAAGTGTCAGCCATAGCAACAGGTCTTTACTGTGCTCCCGAAGAATGGGACACGAAAAAAGGTGAAGCCAAGAATGCAAGAGTGAACGGACAACTGCAAGCGTTCAGACTAAGAATTGACGAAACCTACGAGCTGGCAACAAAGGAAAAGGGCATCGTTACCGCCGAGATTCTGAAGAATGTTATTGTTGATGCAAATACTATCCCGATGACATTGCTTGCCACTGGCGAGGAGGAGCGTGAACGCCTTAGGCTGCGCTCCATCCGTATTAACTCAACATCTTCTTATCGCCAATCTAAGACATCGCAGCTCAACTTGCGAGAGTTCATCGGGTTACGAGGAATGAATGACATTGCATTTGAAGATTTGACTGAGGAATTTGGCAAATCTTATAAGTTGTTCTTGATTGGCAAAGGGTATAGTGCATCCAATACGAACCATAATCTTTGTTGGTTGCAACGCTTGGTTTATATCGCTGTTGACAGAGGTCTGCTGAAATTCAATCCACTGGAAGATGTCGGATATGAAAAGAAAGGCTCACCAAAGCGTAGACATATATCCAGAAATGACTTGCTGCTCATTATGGAGACTCCTATGGAAGATAAGGCTTTGGAGTTGGCACGAAGAATGTTTGTTTTCTCCAGCCTTACAGGTTTGGCTTATGTCGATTTACGTAACCTGTATCCACACCATATCGGGATGACGGCAGACGGTAGAAAATACATCCGTGAGAAAAGAGCAAAGACCAACAACGAAGCGTTCATTCCCTTGCATCCGATAGCTGAACAAATAATGTCGCTATACAATACAGCGGATGATAGCAAACCTGTTTTTCCTCTTTCTTCACGTGATTCCATGTGGTTTGAATTTCATTCACTCGGTGTGGCTTTGGGTATAAATGAGAACCTTACCGCACACGTTGCAAGACATACATTCGGAGTAAACATGGTTACTTCGGGCATATCAATGGAAAGCGTTGCCAAGATGATGGGACATTCCAATCTGCGAAGCACCCAAATCTATGCCGTTATCACCGATAACAAGATTTCCATAGACATGGACAAACTGATGCAACGCAGAAAAACAAAAGAAACTGACCAAAAGAGAAATAAGGAGAACGAAAAATGAACAGAGGTGTTATAACTATCAGCGAGAGCGGAACGGTATCCATGCCGACCGATACTGTATGG
>ERZ791908.848-NODE-848-length-25368-cov-19.872358_pt1 | contig 25368 bp, 18 predicted proteins | sample MGYA00510144_ERZ791908 | MGnify/ENA primary metagenome ERZ791908 (study PRJEB30046, sample SAMN00792105) | human gut metagenome | study: EMG produced TPA metagenomics assembly of the A metagenome-wide association study of gut microbiota in type 2...
CCGTGCTCACCAACCTCACCTCATCCCTGTTCGGCACGTTCGGTACCGCGTTCCTCGGTATCGTGTTCGTCATCGCATGCCTCAACGTATGCACCGGGCTGATCTGCACCTGCGCCACCTACTTCCATACTCGATTCCAGACCGTCGCCGGACGAACGCTGAGCTACCGCACTTGGCAGATCATCTTCACCGTGTTCAGCTTCATCGTGTCCAACGCCGGGCTGAGCGCGATCATCAAAGTCTCCGTGCCGGTGTTGTCCGCGTTGTATCCGATTGCCATTGTGCTGGTGTTGCTGGCGCTTACCCATAAGAAGCTTGGCGCGCGATTCCCGCGTGTCTACTTCTGGACTGTACTGCTGGTGGGCATCGCCTCCTTCGCCACTTGCATCTCCAGCATGGCCGCCGTCTTCGGCGGTTCCATCGGTTGGCTGGACGCGGCACTGGCCATGCTCCCCTTGCAGCAATACCAACTCGGCTGGGTTATGCCGGCCATCATTGGTTTCGCCATCGGCATCGCCGATGCTCCCCGGCGGTAGTTGCCCGGTTTGTACGGAGTTTGACGGTCGGCCAGTGATAGCGGTTGTCATGTTAGCTGTCACAGCATCACGCCTATAAAGCGGCATACAGAATTCCTGTATACTGCTGGCCTTCGCTCATCTACTATAGTCATACTGACATCATCGATAACGGCATAAGGCGGGGTGCGTCATGAACACCAGTGATAGGCAGATAACGGAAACCGACCGGAATCGCGAGCTTGGATTGATTCCGGCCATGGTGATGGCGATCATTGCGGCGCTCAGCGGTGCTGGCGTATCGTTCGCGCCACTATATGAGCGAATCTGGGGCGGCATGATGCTGCATCCGAACTGTCCGACGATTGGCAGAATGACTTATTATCTGTCTGGCCAGGCAACTGGTGATTACGGAGCCTGCGTCACCTCGCCACTGTGGTTTCTGGCGGTGACTGCGCTGAGCGTCGTTGCAATCATTTGTCTGACTGTTGCAGGAGTACAGGGCTTTGCTCGTCATCGTCTTCGCACGGTCATCTGTGTTTTTCTTGCGGCAGTGGCCGTTGCGTTCATATTGGTGCTGAGCGCGAATACCAAAATTGTAATGTTGTGGGCGATACATGCGGCAACGTGGTTGGTTTACGCCATACTTTCCGCCTATTCGCGCAACAGCACTAGTATCCAGCAGCAGCATATAGCCGATCTGACTAATCTGACGGGTTCGGATAAGTCTGCCTCCGAGCGCGGTGGTTGGTCTCTGGTGACGCGGCTGCTGCTCGTGTGGCAAATTGGCGTGATGCCGGTGCTCGTCACCGAATACTCGGTGTCCGATGAGGTCAATTCCACCGGCGGTGTGACCATCGCTTGTGGACTTGGACTTGCGGCATATGCGCTGGTGCATCTCATCTCTATCGATATTCCACGAGATAACGTTGGTTCAGCACTGCCGACGATTCGCGATATACGACCTGTATCTGTGCATAAGCTGTTTCGGGTTATCAGTATCAATGCGTCTGCCGTAAGTCATGTATCGGTTCCTCTTGGCCTGTTTTGGGCAGTAATCACATTTCTGACCTACAGTTACGGCACTGGCGGCCATACCGATTTTTGCCCCGCGCTGGCAGCAACGAACAATGCAGGACTTATTGCTGTTTGCACCGGTTCAGGACCTCTCATCGTACTAGCCGTTTTGCTGTACGTGCTGCCAATATTTTCCCTCGTCTCGGCCATCGCAACCGTTATGGCTACCACAGGCAGCATGAGCAACAGTCATAATTCGGCTAATTCAGCTGGTTTTCAGAATAAGGCCGCGATATTCTACCTGCTGTTAACAGCTGTACTGTCCGCCACTGCGTTCATCATCGCCTTCACCTTGGCATAACCCGATTCAGTTGCAGGTATAAAGGTGCAAGTTACGGCGCACAATCGGCTCTAACTTGCACCTTTATACCTGCAATCGCATAAATTGCCCCTTATTACCTGCAATTTCCGCTCGCAAAACGGCCCTTTATACCTGCAATCTATGGAGTTGAGCCCGAATAGCGCTGTTCAGATACTCCAAATCGGCCCTTTATACCTGCAAACCATACGAATCAAGGCCGGCTTCATTGTCATTGCAGGTATTTTGGTGCGAAAAGACCTCATGTGGAGACGGTCCCACTCGGGCTCATATTTTTATTAGTTTCGGCGTTACGCCCCCACGCTCAGTCGATGGCATCGACAATGGGATGTAGATTTGCAGAAAGACGGGGTGCGTCGATGGTTACGGTGCCGTACAGTTCGTCGACATCGATATTCATATAAAGATATGCCGACGAGTGCGCATTAGTGGACTCGTCGGCATTGAGAAAATCAGCTCTGCCAGTAGTAGCTGAGGAAGTCGGAGAGCTTGTTGGTGGCATCCTTGAGCACTTCGATGCGTGGCAGGTAGACGATACGGAAGTGATCCGGCTCGTGCCAGTTGAAGCCGCCGCCGCGCGTGATGAGAATGCGCTTGTCATGCAGCAGATCGAGGGCGAACTGCTCGTCGTCATGTACGTTGAACTTCTTGATATCAATCTTCGGGAAGATATAGAACGCGGCCTTCGGCTTGACCGCGGTGATGCCCGGAATGGAGTTCAACGCGTCATAGATGTAATCACGTTGATCATGGATACGGCCACCGGGCACGATATAGTCGTGCACGCTCTGATGGCCGCCCAGCGCGGTCTGCACAATGGACTGCGCGGGCACGTTCGAACAGATGCGCATGTTGGTGAGCATATTGATGCCCTCGATGTAATCCTTGGCGATGGCCTTGTTGCCCGACAAAATCATCCAGCCCACGCGGTAGCCGGCGATCATATGCGACTTGGACAGGCCGGAGAAGGTCACGCAGAACAGATCCGGAGCCATGGAAGCGATGGAAATATGCTCGAGCCCGTCCATAACCAGACGATCGTAGATTTCGTCGGAGAAAATCATGAGCTGGTGCTCACGCGCCAAGTCGACAATCTGCTGCAGCACTTCCTTTGGATACAGCGCACCGGTCGGATTGTTCGGATTGATGAGCACGATGGCCACAGTACGATCGGTGATCTTCTTACGCATATCGTCGATATCCGGGTACCAGTCGGACTTCTCGTCGCACAGGTAATGCACGGCGGTGCCGCCGGCGAGATTCACACAGGCGGTCCACAGCGGGTAATCCGGAGATGGCACGAGCACCTCATCGCCACTGTCGAGCAGCGCGGACATAGACAGGTTGATGAGCTCGCTGACACCATTGCCGGTGTAGATGTCTTCGATGGTGACGTTCGGAATGTTCTTGAGCTGTGCATACTGCATGATGGCCTTACGCGCGGAGAACAGGCCCTTGGAAGCCGAATAGCCTTCGGTTTCAGGCAATTGTTGCGCCATGTCGTAGACGACCTCGTCCGGCGTACGGAAGCCGAACGGTGCAGGGTTGCCGATGTTGAGCTTCAGTACGTGGGTGCCGGCCTGTTCCATGCGGGCCGCCTCATCAACCACTGGGCCGCGAACATCGTAGAGCACGTCATCAAGCTTGTGTGATTTGCCAAAGGTACGGCGGCGAGCAGCAGGAATTTCCATTTCCGCCGACGTGGGGGCTCCGCTCGGTGTGTCAATATGGGAAGCGGGTTGTGCGTCGGAGTTCAATTTTGTTTCCGAGGATTGGCCACGAAGCCAGTTCGCATCGACATCAAGTTCGTCAGCCAGAAACAGCAGCACATCCTCTCGCGGCATGGTCTTGCCCGCAACATATTGGCTGATGTGGCTTTTGCCCATCTTGACACCGCGGCGTTCGGCGGCGTGCACCAGATCTACCTGCTTCAATTCCCTACTGTTCATCGCATTGCGCAGTCGTTCCGCAAACACCGATACGCTCATAGTCCTATGCCTCCAAACGGAAGTTCAATTGTCTTGTTGAACAACGGTTCAAAGCATACGCCTAGTTCAATATGTGTTCAATTTTTGGCGTGTTTACAGTGTTCGAACGGCACAGCAATTATCGAAGCTGTGACTCGATCCACTGAGCGACGCCATCCTCGTTGTTAGGAGGGCAAATCTCGTCGGCGATGGACAGCACTTTTGGATTCGCGTTGGCCACGGCCACTCCTCTGCCAGATTCGCTCATCATATTGATGTCGATGAGATCGTCGCCGAAGGCCGCAGTCTGCTCAAGCGGGACATCGAGACGATCGCACAGCAAGCGCAGCGCATGCTCCTTGTTGGCCTGAGGATTCATGAGCATCCACATCACGCCTTCGCTGATGGAGATGTCGAAGTCCGGCGGAATCAGCGCACGCAGCTCGTTCCACTGTTCAGGTTCGGGGAAGATGGTGATTTTGTCCGCCACGCCTTCGGGCACGTCGTGGAAGTTCGTGTATTGGAAGGCCTGAGTTTTCCAATACACGCGCACATCGAAGTTGGTGTAGCGCACGTCGTTCATCACGATGCCGAGCTTCAGGCCGGGCATGCGATCGAGCAGGAACAGACAGACTTCGCAGGCACGCCGTGAGGAGAAGCCAATCTTGATCAAATGGTTCTCATCGGCCGGCGTGGCACCTGAGGTGAGCAGGTCGAAGTCGGAGTGGGCCGGGTCGAAATCGATGAGGGCGCCGTTCAGATAGATTACGGCGTCCACCGGCAGTTTTTCGGCGAACTGGAGACCGGTACTCACCGGCCGCGCGGTGGCGATGGCGAATTGCATTCCGGCATCGTGCGCGCGGTTGATGGTGTCGATGCTGCGCTGGGTAATGAACCGGTCCTCGAATACCTCGGCGTCGTGCAGCAACGTGCCGTCGAGGTCGGCGACCAGCAGTCGGGGTTGTTTCGGCGTGATGGCGTCGAGAATCACAGCAGCCCCTCGCAGTGTTCACGCACGAGTTCGGCGGAATGGTGCAGTTTGGCCCGCTCGTCCTCGCTCAGATCGAGTTCGACGATCTCGTTGGCACCATTGGCGCGCAGTTCAGTGGGGACGCCGAGGAACACGTCATGTTCGCCGTATTCGCCGTCCAGCAGGGTGGAGACGGGCACGATGCGGCGTTCGTCCCACAGGATGGTCTGTACGATGCCGGCCACGGTGGAGGCGATGCCGAAGTTGGTGCCGCCCTTGGCCGCGACGATCTCATTGCCACGGGTGCGGGTCTTCTCTTCGATTTCGGTGGTGGACACAGAGGCGAAACGGTCTTGGTTGTCGGCCAGGAAGCGGGCGAATGGCTTGCCGCCGAGCGAGACGGTGGACCATGCGGTGAACTGGGAGTCGCCGTGCTCGCCCATCACGAAGCCGCCCACGTTGCGCGGGTCAAGGCCGGTCTCTTCGCCGATGATGGTCTTGAGACGCGAGGTGTCGAGCGCGGTGCCGGTACCGAGCACCTGGGTGCGAGGCAGACCGGAACGTTTCCAGGCATACCAAGCCATCACGTCGACCGGGTTGGAGACCATGACGATCACGCCGTCAAAACCGGAGGCCATGACGTTGTCGACCACTTCGCCCACAAGACCCACGGTGAAGCCGAGTTCGGCCATGCGGTTGGAGTTGGCCGGCGGCTTGCGGCCCACGGTGATGACGACGATGTCCGCATCCTTGCAGTCGGCGTAGTCGCCGGCGCGCACCTTGACGTGGCGGTCCTGGAATTCGCTGCCATCATCGAGGTCGCGGGCCTCCCCCAGGGCCTTGGCGGCGGAACAGTCGATGAGCACAAGCTCATTGCACAGGCCGTGCGTGACGATGCCGAAGGCGGCGGTGGCACCGACCTGGCCGGTGCCGACGATAACGACTTTGTTGCGGTTCATAGTGACCATGGTGATGTCCTTTCGTAATACTCGATAGAACGCATACGACCCATGACCGACGGTAACGGTCATGGGTCGCGAGCGACAAGTCTATATGGCGTGCAAGCCGATCAGCCGAGGTTGAACTTGGTCATCATGTCGAGGCCGATAATCAAGGCCACCCACACCAGAGCGATGATAACGGTCCAACGGTTCAGGTTCTTTTCGGCGACACCGGAAGTACCGGCGTTCTGGGTCAGACCGCCGCCGAACATGTCGGACAAACCGCCGCCCTTGCCCTTGTGCATAAGGATGAGCAGGGTCAGCACGAAGCTGAGCAGCACGACGATGACTTGCAGCGTGATCTTAAGAGCGGTCACAGGGTACCTCCGGATTGATTGGACTGTTGACCAGCATAGCGCACACACGGGAAAACCGTGGTATTAGTTCCGTGATTTCGTGGATTTCAGTGCCAGTCGAGCGATTTTGGCGAGTTCCTCAACGTCCAGGGCCGCCCCTCCGATCAGGAAGCCGTCAACGTCGGGCTGGGAAATGAGTTCCGCCGCATTTTTCGAGGTGACCGATCCGCCGTACAGGATACGTACGCTATCGGATACCTTCGTGCCAAAAGTGGTCTTCAAATCGTTGCGGATGGCGTTTGCGGCATCCTGGGCGGATTGCGGAGTGGCCACCATGCCGGTGCCAATGGCCCAGACAGGTTCGTAGGCCACGATGAGTTTGGCGGCTTGTTCTTCGTTGAGATCGCGGGTGACGTCACGTACCTGGCCCACGGCGAAATCGAGTTCAATGCCTTGACGTCGTTCCTCGAAGCTTTCGCCGACGCACAAAATCGGCTGCATGCCGGCGGCGAGCACAGCACGTACCTGATCGACGATATTGGCGTCATCTTCAGGATGGTATTTGCGGCGTTCGGAGTGGCCGACGATGACGTATGAGCAGCCAAGATGGGCGATCATGTCCGCGGACACATCGCCGGTGAAGGCACCTTGGGTGGTCACGGAAACGGATTGTGCGCCGTAGGCGACATGGAGCTTGTCGGCTTCGACCAGCACCTGCACGCTGCGCAATGACGTGAACGAGGGGAAAAGCGCGACTTCGCAGCGTTTAAAGTCGAAGTGAGCGTCACGCAACAGCCATACCAGCTTCTGCACGAAGTAAGTGGCTTCAAGATGGTCGAAATTCATCTTCCAGTTGCCGGCCACCAACGGAATGCGTTTGGACGCCATATGTTTCCCTTCTAAAAACGTAGCTCCCCTCAAGGAGGGGAGCTAGAAAATGGATTACTCAAGCACCTTCAGGCCAGGGAGCTCCTTGCCTTCGAGGAACTCGAGGGAAGCGCCACCACCGGTGGAGATGTGGGAGAAGCCGTCCTCCGGGAAGCCGAGGTTGCGCACGGCGGAGGCGGAGTCGCCGCCACCGACGATGGTGAACGCACCGGCTGCGGTGGCGTCGACCAGACCCTGGGCCACGGCCTTGGTGCCGGCGGCGAACTCAGGAACCTCGAACACGCCCATCGGGCCGTTCCACACGACGGTCTTGGAGTCGACGATCTTGTCGTGGAAGAGCTTCTGGGAATCCGGACCGATGTCCAGACCCATCTTGTCGGCCGGAATGGCATCGGCGGCAACGACTTCCGGAGCAACCGGGGTGTCACCGGCCGGGAAGCCGGCGTTCACGACGACGTCGGTCGGCAGCACGAGCTCAACGCCGTTCTTCTCGGCGGTCTCGATGTAGCCCTTGACCTTCTCAAGCTGGTCCTCTTCAAGCAGGGAGGTGCCGACCTCGTAGCCCTTGGCCTTGAGGAAGGTGAACACCATGCCACCGCCGATGACCAGACGGTTGGCCTTGTCGAGCAGGTTCTCGATGACGCCGAGCTTGTCGGAGACCTTGGAACCGCCAAGCACCACGGTGAACGGACGCTCCGGGTTCTCGGTGGCCTTGGACAAGGCCTTGACTTCCTTCTCGACCAGCAGGCCTGCGGCGGCCGGCAGATCGGCGGCAACGTCGTAGTTGGAGCCCTGAGCGCGGTGGACCACGCCGAAGCCATCGGAAACGAAGGCCTCGCCGAGGGCGGCGATCTTCTTGGCGTAAGCGGCGCGTTCGTCGGCGTCCTTAGAGGTCTCCTCCGGGTTGAAACGAACGTTCTCAAGCAGCACAACGTCGCCATCGTTCATGGCGGCGACCTTGGCCTGAGCGTCCTCGCCGTAGGTGTCCTTGGCCAGCGGCACGTTGGTGCCGAGCAGCTCGCCGAGGCGGGCGGCAACCGGGGCCAGGCTCAGCTCAGGAACGACCTTGCCCTTCGGGCGGCCAAGGTGGGCCATGAGGATGACCTTGGCGCCTTCTTCGCGCAGGGTCTTGATGGTCGGCAGAGCAGCCTTGATTCGACCGTCATCGGTGATGGTGGTGCCGTCCAGCGGAACATTGAAATCAGCGCGAACCAGAACGCGCTTGCCCTTGAGATCTCCAAGGTCCTTGAGTGTCTTCATGAATATCCTTTCCTTGACGAATTTCACGTCAAAGTGGCCAATTTTGCCACTTTGCATATTACAGGCATTCCAGAACAAAACACCGCATTCGTCTGATGACTGAATGCGGTGTTTCGTAAGTCGTTGCATATGCTGGACGATCTTGACGGTTTGCCTCTTACCGTCCTTCGGCAGCCCGGGCCTTTTCGGTTTTCTCGGCGAGCTGGAGCAGTCGACGGATACGGCCTGCGATTGCATCCTTGGTGATCTGCGGTTCGGCAATCTTGCCGAGCTCCTCGAGGCTCTTGTCCACGTGGTCGATGCGCAGCTGGCCGGCCTGACGAAGATTGTCCGGAATGTTGTCGCCCAGCACCTCGAAGGCATGCTGCACCTTCTCGCTGGCCTCGGCGGCGGCTTTGGCGGACCTGCGCATATTGGCATCATCGAAGTTGGCCAGACGATTGGCCTTGCCGCGGGCTTCGCCGTCGGAACGCTTGCCGGTCCATTCGCGGGCGGAACGGGTGGCACCCATGAGCTTGAGCATGCGCTCGATGGCGTCGGGATCTTTGAGCGTCACGCGTTCGGAACTGCGCAGGGTGCGATGCTTGGCCTGAATGCCGAGACGACGGGCCACGCCGCACAGGGCCATGGCGGCCTCTTCGGTGGGGCAGGCGATTTCCAAGAAGCTTGCTTTACCGGGGTCGGACAGGAAGCCACGGGCCATGAAAGCGCCACGCCATGCGGCCTTGATCTGGGCGATGGAGCCGTTGACCACTTCGGCGGGAAGTCCGCGCACCTGCTGCTTGCGGCGGTCGACCAGACCGGTCTGCAGCGCAAGGGCCACCACGTTGCGGGTGACAAGCACCACATAGGTTTCCACCGGACCATTCGGAGTCTGGCGGGTCAGGTGATTGACCTCTGCCTCATGACCGAATACGTTCTTCAGGGTGTTTTGAAGCCACTCGGCTGCATCCAATGAGGTAAATACGGCTTGAATCACATACGCGTTTTGCACAGGACGCAAACCACCGCCAAAACGAATCATGGCCGCTGCTTGGGCCTTGATCGCGGCAGGTGAGTCACCTTCAAAGGCAGCCAACTCGCTTTTAACATCGTCCAGAAGAGCCAAAGATCCAACCTCCTACAGTCCCGTTCTTCTCAATGCCTTAGGCGCCTCGGCCATCAAGCAGTCGGAAGCCATCGGCTTTCTGTGATACCTAATCTGGTGGACAACCGAACCCGTTTGATATATATTTTGGGCTTTGTTTTCTCGCAGTGTGGTCACTCAGGATGAGCGTCGATGGTGTTGTTCCCGTGCCGAAACGGTGACGTTCAGGCCGTGTGCGCGTAGTCGGCGAGCCAGTTCTTCGCTCATCGCGACCGATCGATGCTGGCCTCCGGTGCAACCTATGGCAATGGTCACAAAGTGCTTGTCTTCCTGGGCATATCCTTCGATGGCCGTTTCAATGGCGCGTTCATAGGAATCAAGGAATTCCTTGGCGCCTTTGCTGGACAGCACATAGTCGGCGACGGGTTTGTCGGCTCCGGTAAGCTCGCGCAGGCTGGGCACCCAGAATGGATTGGGCAGAAACCGGACATCGGCCACGAAATCGGCATCTATAGGCATGCCGTATTTGAATCCGAAGCTGAAGATGTGCACGGCCACGGTGGTGGGCCCGGATCCCAACATTGTCTCGTAGAGCTTGGTGGATAGCTGATGGATGCTCAAGGAACTGGTGTCGATGACCCAATCGGCCCGCTCTTTGAGATTATCCAGTAGATGGCGTTCCTCGAGAATGCCATCGATAAGACGGTTGCCGTGCTGCAATGGGTGCGGGCGGCGGACGGATTCGTATCGTTTGATAAGTATGTCGTTGCTGGCATCAAGGAAAAGGATGCGGGTTTTGACACCGAGATCATCCAAGTGGCCGAGCACGGCTGCCAGATCGTCAAAGTAGCTGCGGGAACGTACGTCAATGACTGCGGCGAGCTTGTGAACGCCGCTGTCTGACCCGGAGGTCGTCATCATATCGACAAGAGGAACCAGCAATTTAGGCGGCAGGTTGTCGACTACGTACCAGCCCATATCCTCCACCGAATCGGCGGCACGGGAACGGCCTGCGCCGGACATGCCGGTGATGAGCAATACCTCGAATGCGTCGGCCGGATTGGGCTGATTATCCGCAGCGGCGGAATCGGAATGGGTGTCGACCTGATTTTCCGAATCGTGGATGGAAGATGGCTGACTCATCACAATGCCTCCTCGAGCGCGTTGCGCATCGCGATTTCCAGATGATCGTCCTCGGTGGTGGTGCCTTGCAACCGCTTGTCGGCGTCGCTGGGCGGATCGTCGTCCCATATGCCGGTCATCAGCAGCACTTGGATAAGTGCCTGATACAGCAGCATTTCCTCGCCGCCAATGGCGCGGCCACCGTGGGCCCGCCATGCTTGCATGAGTTTGGTGGGACGTGGATTGTATACCACGTCCAGCAACAGGCCAGAATACGGTTCCGCGTGCGATTCGCTGTCTGTGTTGATGATATTCGCGATGCCGTTTGCCGCCAAACCGGGAATGGTATTGATGACATAGGTGGCGGTGCGTGCGGCGTTGAGCAGGGCCGACGTGTCGCTCAGTTCGATTTCGTCGTACGGGTTATGCGTGTTGATGAGTTTTTCGGCCACGGGCTTCAATCCGGCGTTCTTACCGGGATGTCGTGCGGCGACGGTGATATGGCCGATCTCCGGCATCATGCAGCACGCAGCCAATGCCGAGGTGGCGGTGTTGCCGTTGCCGATGATGAGGGCGGTGCCGGCGCGATCGCCCGCATGATGGTTGCCGAGCTCCCGGTTGATATGGTCGAAGGCGAGTTGGATGCCGATGACATCGGTGTTGTACAGTTTGATGGCCGGCTTTCCGTGAGGCCAGGCCGGATCATCGGTGATGTCATTCCAGTCGAACACCGCGGTGTTGGCCACCCTGAGTTCCTTGGCCCACAGGTTCTCCGGGGTGCCGTACGGCTGGATGGTGCGTTTCAGTGGCATGGTCAGGCTCAGGCCGGCCCAAGTGGAGTCGAGGCCTTTGAGGAAAGCATCAAGGTCATCCTCCCCCACCTCGTGCTTGTCATACAGCCAATCATTGAGATTCAGCGACCGGTAGGCCGCGTTATGCAGTACCGGAGACAGAGAATGCGCAATCGGTTTGCCAAGTACTGCGCAGCGATGGTTGGCCATATCCCCTCCTTGAATATCTTCTCCCATGCTAGCCGACATCTTGTCGTGGTGTTGTCACGCTACGCAATCCGTAATCGAAAATTCATGCCGAGTGGCGGCACCGGCTCCGGGAAGGAGATTATCGCGACTGTGTATGGGAAACTGTCATGGGCTGTTGCCGCACTGGCTCCCCGCAGAAGGGGAGCTGTCGCGAAGTGACTGAGGGGAGGTCCCGAAGAGAATCAGTTGAGTCTGCCTACTCGTCATGCAACGCGGCATACAACGCCTCGGCCTTGGCGTGGCCAACACCTTTGACCTGCTCGAAGTCCTCGACGCTGGCCGCACGCATGGCTTTGACCGAACCGAAATGATTGAGCAGCCGTTTCTGATAGCTCTCGCCAATACCCGGAATCTCATCGAGCGCACTGCGCAGCGCGCCTTTGCGGCGCTGCTGGCGATGGTAGGTGATTGCGAATCGATGCGATTCGTCACGTACGCGCTGCAGCAGGTACATGCCTTCGGACTGGCGTTTGAGGATGATCGGATAGTCATCATCCGGCACCCATACCTCTTCGAGGCGTTTGGCCAAGCCACAGACGGCCACATCATCCACGCCGCAATCCTCGAGAGCCTTGGCCGCGGCCATGACCTGCGGTTTGCCGCCATCGACCACCACGAGATTCGGCTTGTATGCAAAGTGATGACGATTCGTGTTCTGCTGGACCACTTCAGACAAATCGGCAAATGATGAGGCATCGGTAATTGCTGCCGGCGTCGTACTGCTGGTGCCATTTGCATCGGATACGGACTGTTCCTGCTGTTGCTCAGCCTTGGCCGCGCGCTGCTCCGCGTCGATGCTCTCGCCGGAATCCCCGGCGATATTGCCATGCTTGAAACGTCGCGTCAGCGTCTCGTAGAGCGCGGAGAGATCGTCCACTGCCCCTTGCCCGTCCTTGCCGCGAATGGAAAAACGACGGTATTCGGATTTCTTGGCGATGGCGTCCTCGAACACCACCATGGAAGCCACCTGGAAGGCGCCACCCACGGTGTTCGAAATGTCGTAGCATTCGATGCGCAACGGCGCCTGGCTCAGGCCCAGTGCCTTAGCCACATCGTTCATGGCTTGGGTGCGTGCGCCCATATCCGAAATACGGCTCATCTTGCTGCGCTGCAACGCCTGGTTGGCGTTCTCGTTGGCGCGATCCATGAGCTGCTTCTTGTCGCCTCGGGAGGCCACACGAATGGTCACCGCTCCCCCGCGCTGGTCGGTCAGCCAGCTTTCGAGTTCCGCACGACGGGACGGTTCGATCGGCACGATGATTTCGCGCGGCACCGGCGCAATGGGTGCCAGCAGATCAGCACGCCCAGTGGTTTCCTGACGGGTATTGCGCTCGCGAGTGGCTTGGGCTCGGGCGATTGCGTTCGTGGCGGTGACGGTCTGCGTAGAGCCGATGGCCTCGCGACTGGTGGAGATGGTCGCAGCGCCACCAGTCGCGCTTCGCGTGCTAGCCCACGCCAGTGAGGGCACGGCTTCGTTTTCGCCCCCGCTGACGGGGGCTGACGACGAAGTCGACTGGGGGTGGTTGTCGCCAGCCGCGTCCGAATAGACCTGCACGATGAGGTCAGCCATAAGGTCGGCGTCGGCGATGTCTTCGACCCGTTCGACGCTCCAGTTGCGTTCGCCGCGAATCGAGCCGGCACGCACATAGAAGGCGTGCACGGAGGCTTCCAATTCGTCGCTGGCAAAGCCAAACACGTCGGCGTCCACGTCCTGATCGAAGACGACGGCGTTCTGCTGCACCACGGTCTCCAGCATCTGAATCTGATCGCGCAGACGGGCCGCCTTCTCGAATTCAAGCTCGGCGCTGGCCTCTTTCATGTCGCGGGTCAACTGCGCGATATACGGCCGTCCAAGGCGTCCGGTCATGACGCCAACAAGTTGTTCGCACAGCCGTCGATGTTCGTCCGCTTCAATCTGATTCACGCAGGGAGCCGAGCATTTGCCGATAGAGGCCAGCAGGCAGGGCCGTCCGGTCAGCTGAGCTTTATGAAATACATTCGTGGTGCAGGTACGTACCGGAAAGGTGCGCAGCAGCCGATCGAGGCTGTGCCTCAGCTCCCACACCTTGGCGTATGGGCCGAAGTAACGAGTATCGCGGCGTTTGCGCGACCGCGTGACCCACACGCGGGGAACCCGCTCCCCCGTGCTGACCGCCAGATACGGATAGGTCTTGTCGTCGCGGAACTGCACGTTGAACCGCGGATCGAACTCCTTGATCCACGTGTACTCAAGCGTCAACGATTCCAACTCAGTGGCAACAACCGTCCACTCCAGACTGCGTGCCGTAAGCACCATGGTCTGTGTGCGCGGATGCAGCAGATACAGTGGCTGGAAATAATTGGTAAGCCTATTGCGCAGGTTCTTGGCCTTGCCTACATAAATGACGCGCCCTTCCCCATCGCGCCACTTATACACACCAGGCTTGGCCGGAATGTCCGAAGTCTTAGGTCGAAACAGATCACGAGAATCCCCCAGCAAAGGCGCCCCATTCGCATTCACCTTCGCCGCAGCTGCGCTTTCTTCGGCTCCTGCACTAGAGCTTTCCAGCATCAACGCCGCCGCAGTCTTGCGCCACTCGTCCGGACTATGCCGCTCGATATCGTTCGTCATAATCCTCCTCTCGCAAGTAGCAGCAGATAATTGATTCAGGATTGGGTGGGCTGGGGTGTGCGTTGCTGGACCGTAAAGACTTGGCCTGAGCAGCCCGGAGCGTGTCCAGCGACGCACACCCCAGCCCACCCAAGGTCAGCCGCAATTGAAAGGCTATAGCATCGGTTTCAGGAACTTGCCGGTCCAGGATTCGTCGCATTCGGCAACCTGCTCAGGAGTGCCCTGCGTAACGATGGTGCCGCCGCCGTCACCGCCTTCCGGACCAAGATCAATCAACCAATCGGCCTCCTTGATCACGTCCAGATTATGTTCGATGACAATAACCGTATTGCCCTTGTCCACCAGGGATTGCAGCACTTTGAGCAGCTTGTTTACATCTTCGAAGTGCAGACCGGTGGTCGGCTCGTCGAGGATGTACACGGTCTTGCCGTCGGAACGGCGTTGCAGTTCGGTGGCGAGTTTGACGCGCTGCGATTCACCGCCGGACAGGGTGGGCGCGGGCTGGCCGAGCCGGATGTATCCGAGGCCCACGTCCACCAAGGTCTTCAGATATCGGGAAATGCCGGTGTAGGCCTTGAAGAAGTTGGCTGCCTCTTCGATGGGCATATCGAGGATATCGGAAACGGTTTTGCCGTTGTACGTGACTTCGAGGGTTTCACGGTTGTATCGTTTGCCGTGGCAGGTCTCACATTCCACGTAGACGTCCGGCAGGAAGTTCATTTCGATCTTCAGCGTGCCGTCGCCGTGGCAGGCTTCACAGCGGCCTCCCTTGACGTTGAAGCTGAATCGGCCGGGGCCGTAGCCGCGCACCTGTGCTTCGGGGGTTTTGGCGAAGAGTGCACGAATCTTGTCCCACACGCCGGTATAGGTGGCTGGGTTGGAGCGTGGAGTGCGGCCGATCGGGTTCTGATCGACGTGGATCACTTTGCGCACCTGGTCGACGCCTTCGACGCGCGTATGCTTGCCGGGCACGATGCGTGCGCCGTTGAGCTTGTCGGCGAGCACCGGGTAGAGGATCGAGTTGACAAGCGAGGATTTGCCGGAGCCGGAGACACCGGTGACCACGGTGAGCACGCCGAGCGGGAAACTCACGTCGATGTTCTTGAGGTTGTTCTCACGTGCGCCTACGACCTTGAGCATCTGGGTCTTGCGCACCTTGCGGCGCTTGGCGGGCACGGCGATTTCGCGACGGTGGGCGATGTAGTCGCCGGTGATGGAACGCTTCGTCTCGATGAGGTGCTTGGCTGGGCCGGAGTAGATGACTTCGCCGCCATGCTCGCCGGCTCCGGGGCCGATGTCGACCAGCCAGTCGGCCTGACGGATGGTGTCTTCATCGTGCTCGACCACGATCAGCGTATTGCCAAGGTCTCGCAGATGATGCAGGGTTTCGATGAGTCGTTCGTTGTCGCGCTGGTGCAGGCCGATGGAAGGCTCATCGAGCACGTACATGACGCCGACCAGACCGGAGCCAATCTGCGTGGCGAGTCGGATGCGCTGCGCTTCACCGCCGGACAGGGTGGCTGCCGCGCGTGAAAGGGTCAGATAGTCGAGTCCGACGTCATTGAGGAAGCCGAGGCGCGCCTTGATCTCTTTCAGGACTTCGCCAGCAATCATCTGTGCCGAGCCTTCGAGCTTGAGCCCGTTGACCCAGGCGAGCTCGCGCACGACGGGCATATCGCACACGTCGAAGATGGATTTGCCATCCACGGTGACCGCGAGCACTTCGGGCTTCAGGCGGCGGCCTTGGCAGACCTGGCAAGGTACCTCGCGCATGTAGGACTCGTAGTATTCGCGCATGGACTGCGAGTCGGTTTCGTCGTGGCGGCGCATCAGCGTGCGCACCACGCCCTCAAAGCCGGTGGAGTATTCGCGCAGGCGACCCCAACGGTTGCGGTAGGAGACGTTGACTTTGAAGTCATGGCCGTAGAGGATGTCGTGCTTGACGTCGGCCGGCAGATCCTTCCACGGGGTCTTCATAGAGAAGCCCATTTCCTTGGCCAGACCTTCAAGGATGTGGCCGTAGTACTGGGAGGTCATCTTGGTGCCGCTCCACGGCTCAATGACACCGTCGGCCAGGGATTTATCCGGGTCGGAGATCACGAGCTCCGGGTCGATTTCGAGTTTGAAGCCGAGACCGGTGCAGGCCGGGCAGGCGCCGTAGGGGGCGTTGAAGGAGAACGTGCGCGGTTCGACCTCATCGAGTTCGAGCACATGACCATTCGGACAGCTGCGGTGTTCGGAGAACGGGCGGCGGCGCGCGGGGCTGCCTTCCTCCTCGTCCACGAAGTCGATGACGATGCTGCCATTGGCGAGCTTCAGCGCGGTTTCCACCGAGTCGGTCAGGCGCTGTCGGATGCCGTCCTTGACCACAAGTCGGTCGACCACCACTTCGATGGTGTGCTTCTTCTGCTTGGTGAGTTTGATGTCGTCGGACAGCTGCTTCATTTCGCCGTCGATGAGCGCGCGGGCATAACCGTCGGAGCGCAGCAGTTCAAGCATATCCACGAACTCGCCTTTACGGCCCTTGACCACGGGCGCGAGAATCTGGAATCGCGTGCGTTCCGGGTAATCAAGCAGGGTGTCGACGATTTGCTGTGGGGTCTGGGAGGCGACTGGCTCGCCGCATTCGGGGCAGTGCGGGATGCCGGTGCGGGCGAATAGCAGTCGTAGGTAATCGTAGATTTCGGTGATGGTGCCGACGGTCGAACGCGGGTTGCGGTTGGTGGTCTTCTGATCGATGGAGACGGCTGGGCTCAGGCCTTCGATGAAGTCGACGTCGGGCTTGTCCATCTGGCCTAGGAACTGGCGGGCGTAGGCGGACAGGGATTCGACGTACCGGCGCTGGCCTTCGGCGAACAAGGTGTCGAACGCGAGCGATGATTTGCCGGAACCGGACAGGCCGGTGAACACGACCATGCGGTTGCGCGGAATCGCAAGATCCACGTTCTTCAGGTTGTGCTCTCGTGCGCCCTGAATGGTGATCTTGAGGTCGTTTGGGATGTGCGAGATGTCCGCTACCAGCGAACCGTCATGCTCGACGAGCGGCGCTTTTTTGATTTCGCGGCTCAGGAATGAGTCGCTGGTCATCACCTTTTCCACGATGACTTCGCCGTTCTTGCCCTTGCCGGTTTTCGCGCCCGCTCCGCCAGTTGCGCGCTTTGTGCCAGTCTGCGCTGCCGCCACAATCCCCGCCTTCCGTCTCGCTGTTTTCCACGTGCATCACACCGCACGTATCAAAGCCTGCCCCAAGAATACCCGAACACACGACCAAATTCGAACACATGTTCGATGGGTGTGTCCGGCGCGGCAGATGGCACAAAACGGAACATGGTGGTAGTAGTGGGATAAGCATCGGTACGTATATACGAGGAGAATGCCATGATCAATGAGGAATACAAGGCCATGCTTGGCGGCAAATCCGTGATTCGCGAGCTGAGCGAGTATGCCACGAGCCGCGGTGCCGAAATCGGCTACCAGAATGTGTTCGATTACAGCCTTGGCAATCCCTCCGTGCCGGCCCCGAAATCCTTCGCCGACGCCATGATTGACCTCTATGAGAACGGCGACCCGGTGGCCATCCACGGCTACTCCCCCTCGCTCGGCATCCCGTCCTTCAAAGAGACGGTCGCTGAGAACCTCAACGAACGTTTCGGCATGGCATACACCGGCAACCACATCTTCCCGACCACGGGCGCGGCGGGCGCGCTGTCCCACGCGATGCGTGCGGTGACCAAGCCGGGCGATGAGATCATCACCTTCGCCCCCTACTTCCCCGAATACCAGCCGTACGTCAAGGGCGCCGGCGCCAAGCTGACCATCGTGCCGGCCGACACCGAGAACTTCCAAATCAACTTCGACGCATTCGAGGCTGCACTTAACCCGAACGTGCAGGTCGTGCTTATCAACACCCCGAACAACCCGTCCGGCGCGGTGTATTCAGCGGACACGCTCAAGCGTCTGGCCGCGATCCTGACCGCCAAGCAGGTCGAATACGGCCACGATATCTTCCTGATCAGCGACGAACCGTACCGCGAAATCGTGTTCGACGGCGCCACCCAGCCCTACCCGGCCAGCTTCTACGCGAACTCGCTGACCTGCTACTCGTGGTCGAAGTCGCTGAGCCTGCCTGGCGAACGCATCGGCTATGTCGCGGTGAATCCCACAGCCACCGACGCCGACCTGCTCGTGCCCATGATGGGCCAGATCTCGCGCGGCACCGGCCACAACTGCCCGCCGAGCTCGATTCAGCTGGGCGTGGCCAAGGTCATCGACCAGACCGCCGATCTCAACGTCTACGAGACGAACATGAACCTGCTCTACGATGCGCTGACCGGCATCGGCTTCGACGTGGTGCGCCCCAGCGGTACGTTCTACATCTTCCCCAAGGCGCTCGAGGACGACGCCGTGGCGTTCTGCATGAAAGCCAAAGGATACGACTTGATCCTCGTGCCGTCCGACAGCTTCGGCGTGCCCGGCTACTTCCGCATGGCCTACTGCATCGACACCGAGAAGGTCAAGCGTTCGATCCCCGTGTTCGAGAAGTTCGCCCACGAGGTGTATGGGCTCTGAGGGCTCAGACCGTTAGTTTCTTGAATCGTCCGGTGTCTTGAAGATGCCGGACGATTTTGTTATTCCGCGTGCATTATGGACACGAATGATTGAAGTCACTAATAACTTCGTGAAAAGGTATTGCCTTTGCGTGGAATCATCGTTGGATTGGCGAGAGGACAATCTGTCGATCATATAAAACGGAAAACATCGTGACCGCACCGAACACGCCCGCCGAAACCTCCGACCAGCCCAGCAAACCCGCCAAATCCGGCAAACTGGAGGTCTCCGACCTCATCACCATCGGCATATTCGCGGCCCTGTACTTCGTGATGGTGTGCATCGCCACGCTGGTAAGCACCCTGTTCACCGGCGGCTTCGGCTCCGTCTTCCTGCCTGCCATTGCAGCCCTCATCTCCGGCTGCGTGTACATGCTGCTGGCCGCGCGACTCGGCAAGTTCGGCGGCATCACCGTCATGGGCGTGATCATCGGCCTGTTCCTTTTCATTTCCGGACATTTCGTGCTTTCGTTTATCGCCAGCATCGTATTCCCGGTGGCCGCCGATCTCATCGCCCGCGCCGGCAAATACAAGAGCAAGGCGCTGCTGCTCGTCAGCTATGTGGTGTTCTCCTACGGCCTGACCGGCCCGATTCTGCCCCTGTGGTTCATGAAGGACGCCTACGCGGCGAGCCTTCAGGCGCGTGGCAAGGACGCGGCATACATCGATGGTGTGTTCGACAACATCAACACCGGCACGTTCTTCATCTCCATGATCGCGATTCTGGTATGCGCGATTCTCGGCGGCTGGTTCGGTCAGCGCATGATGAAGAAGCACTTCATCAAGGCCGGTATCGCCTGATGAATTCTGCCCGCCGGTTGGTGCGACTGCATCGTCAATCTTGAAACCGGCCATTTCGATGCCGATGGTTCTAACGTCGGTAACTCCATCAACTCTGCAAACTCCACCAACGTCTCTGAAAGAAACAATCAATGACTTCCGCAACCGCCACGGATTCCACGGCCTTCGACATCACTGACTGGCTTGGCGAATGGGAAAGCTTCGAGTATTACATCGACTCGGGCGACGCCACTATCCAACAGACCTGGGAAGCCGACGAACAGGCGGTGCTTGCCAACCCGAAGATGGCTCTGATGGCCGCACTCGGCATCAAAACCTTCTGGTCAATGGCCTGCTCCACCACCAGCCCGGAAAATATCATTCATATCGGCTACTGGCGTGTGAATGAGCCGGCCGCCGATTCCGATACGAGGTTCCGGTGGCTCTTGGCTGATTATTTTGACAGTCAGCTGTTGCGATTGATTTCGATGTCGGTGACGGTGAGGTTGGCCTCGTTGATCAGGTTGAAGAGGATGACTTCAGCCAGTGGACCGGGCTGCATGAAGGTGTGCTGCTTGTCTTCGGAAACGTAATCGTGGCTGTCGCGGTAGAAGGCGGTGTCGATGCCACCTGGATAGATGGCGACCACTTTGACGCTGGTGCCCTTGTATGCGGCCTGCAGACTCTTGGTGTAGCCCTTCTCACCCCACTTGGTGGCGCAATACACGCTCTCGTTCGCATTGCCACGCGTGGCGGCGGTACTCATGATCTGGGCGATTTTCACGTCGCGTTCGCCGCAGACCTTGAGGGTTTCCACGGTCCACAGGATCATGCCTTTAAGACCCTTGAGGCATTTGTCAACATCGGCGGCTTCGTAAGCGGTGGGTACTTTGAACGAGGGCTGACCGGCGTTGTTGATAAGCAGGTCGATGTGGCCAAGTGAGGCGATATCCGCCACGGATTCCTTGACGAACGCTTCATCCGTGATGTCGCCGATGTAGGCGCGGTAGGAATCAGCGGGCCATTGTGCGGTGAGCTCGGCCTGGCGTTCGGCGTTGAAATCGATGCCGGCTACGAGCCAGCCTTTGTCGATGAGCTGGCTGGCTAGTTCGTAGCCGAGGCCCAAGGCACTACCGGTGACGATGGCGATGTTCTTGCCTGTTGTGGTGGCCATGGCAGGTGACTCCTTTGCTTTTCGTTAGGTCACTCCCCTCAGCGAGGGAGCCAAGATGGGACTATTCTTCGGCAACCAGATCCAAATAACTATCATTCCAGAGGTCTTCGTCGCCGTCAGGCATGAGCAGCACGCGCTCGGGGTTCAAAGCCTCGACGGCACCCTCATCGTGGGTGACGAGCACGATTGCTCCCTCGTACTTGGCGATGGCCTTCAAGATCTCCTCGCGGGAGGCCGGATCAAGGTTGTTGGTGGGCTCGTCGAGTAGCAGCACATTGGCGCGCGAGGTGACCAGCGTGGCCAAGGCCAGACGGGTCTTCTCACCGCCGGATAGCACATGAGCCGGCTTCATCGCGTCATCGCCGGAGAACAGGAACGAGCCGAGAATAGAACGGGCCTGTGTGTTGTCGAGCTCGGGAGCCACGTGTTGCAGGTTCTCTAATACAGTGGCGTTCAGATCCAACGTATCGTGCTCCTGCGCAAAGTAGCCGATTTTGCAGCCGTGACCGTATTCCACAGAACCGGTGTCCGGTTCCTCGATGTGGGCCAGTAGACGCAGCGTAGTGGTCTTACCGGCGCCGTTGTAGCCGAGAATCACCACACGTGAGCCCTTGTCAATAGCCAGATTCACGCCGGCGAACACGATATTGGAACCATACGCCTTGGAAATATCCTTGGCCATAATCGGCGTACGACCGCACGGTGCTGGCTCGGGGAAGCGAATATCCGCCACCTTCTCGGCCTTCTGCGCCTCCGAGGTGTTCTCCAGCAGTTTCTCGGCGCGGCGCATCATGTTCTGCGCGGCCACCGCCTTGGTGGCCTTGGCATGCAGACGAATGCCTTGCTTCATCAAGCGTTCGGCCTTCTTCTCCGCCACTTCACGCTCACGGCGGCGACGCTCCTCATCAACCACGCGCTGGTGCAGATAGGCCTTCCAGCTCAGTGAATACATGTCGATCTGGCCGAGTTGCGCGTCCAGATGCCACACCTTGTTCACCACTTCATCCAGCAATTCCGTGGAGTGGGAGATGACCAGGAAGCCGCCCTCGTACTTCTTCAGGTAGCCGCGCAGCCATTCGATGGAGTCCGCGTCCAAATGGTTGGTGGGCTCGTCGAGAATCAACGTATCGGCGTCGGAGAACAGGATTCGCGCCAGTTCGATACGACGGCGCTGACCGCCGGACAGGGTGCCAAGTTGCTGTTCCATGACCTCCTGCGGTAAGCCAAGCGAAGTCGCCATGGAAATCGCCTCGGACTGTGCCGCATAGCCACCGGCCTTGTCGAAGTCCTGCATGGCCTTGTCGTAACGGTTCATGGCCTTGGTCATCACGTCCGGATCCGGGTCGGTCATTTCCTTCTCGGCCTTGCGGATACGGTTGATGATGGTGGCGATGTCACGCGCGCTCATCATGCGGTCGAGCGCAGTCTGCGTGGGATCGGAAGCGTGCGTGTCCTGAGGCAGGTAGCCAAGCTTGCCGGCAACACGTACTTTGCCGGCGGTCGGCAGCATGTCGCCGGTGATCACACGGGTCAGCGTGGTCTTGCCGGCACCGTTGCGGCCCACCAGACCAATCTTGTCTCCCTTGGCCACATGGAAATTGGTGGGATGGAGCAGGGTGCGCGCGCCGATCTGAATCTCCAGACCCTGTGCCTCGATCGCCATGCTTCACCTGCTGCTTTCCGTATAGAGTCCTGTTAAACCAACAGACCATAGTAACGGAAGCCATGAAGAAGGTGGACGACAGCATGAATGTTCATGTTTGCTATCGGCGTGACTCGGCAAACGGGCTAAAATCAATGGTGTTCGTTCGTAAGCACCGCAAAGGGGTCTGCCATGGAATACGCCGATGACGTCGATCGCCGTGAACTGTTATTGCATAGTGCCTATGACTCCGGCACGGTGCGGGATATGGAACGTCCGCTGCTGGATAAGGGCGTGCCGCTGATGCGCATGGCCGCACAGGCCACAGCCCATATTGCTGCCGGCATGCTGGATGACGAGGATCTGGCGCTCGAGGATACTTCCATCGTGCTGCTTGCCGGGGCCGGCGACAATGGCGGCGATGGGCTGTTCGCCGCCGCCGCTCTGGCGCAGGAGGGTGCCAAGGTTACTGCAATAGCCGTGGGCAAGTCGTTGCATGAGGCCGGATTCGCCGCATTCGTTCGCGCTGGCGGCAAAGTCTTGGTACTTGACCCGGCCGCCGAAATTTCCGGCTGTTCGTCCGGCTTCTCCGCTGGTGAGGCGGGCGAACGCCTGCGAACCGCGGTGTCTGTGGCTCAGCAGTCGCATCTCATTATCGATGCGATGACCGGCATCGGCATCGAAGGCGCATTGCGTGGAATCCCCGCAGCGTTGGCTTCCGCCTTGGGTCTTGACGGTGAGGTCCCTGATGAGCCGGCTCTTCCCAACCGCGAATCGTCCGGTGACTTTCCGCTGGTGCTCGCGGTGGATACGCCGTCCGGCATCGGGGTCAACGACGGTTCATTGCCCGGCCCGTACATTCCTGCTACGGTCACGGCGACGTTTGGTGCGATGAAACCGTGCGCCGTGCTGCCTCCCGCAACGTTCTCGTGTGGTCGAATCGAGTTGGTCGATTTTGGATTCGATATTGACGAGCGTGAACCTGCGGTCGAAGTCGTGAACAACACCTTTGCCGCCGACTCGATTCGTCTTCCTCGTTTTGAGGATGGCAAGTATTCACGCGGCGTGGTCGGATTGGTCACTGGTTCGCAGTCCTATCCGGGTGCCGCGGTGCTGACATCCCGTGCGGCCGCACGCGCGAATACCGGCATGGTCCGCTATCTCGGACCGGAACGTGCCCAGAATATGGTGCTTGCCGCGCTGCCGGAAGCCGTGATCGGCAAGGGACATGTACAGTCCTGGGTCGTCGGCTCCGGTGTACCGGATGCCGATGCCGATGGTGCCGGCACGGATATGCAACGCGAAACCATAGCGGCCTTGCTCAAGCATTATGATGCGTCTGCTGAAGACGATGCCGGCAATGCTTATGACATGCCACCAATCGTGGTGGATGCCGGCGCACTTGACTTGTTGCCCAAACGTGTGCCAGGGCAGGTAGTGATTACGCCTCACGCCGGCGAGATGGCCAAGTTGCTGAATCGGCTGGAAGCGCGGCAGGATGCGGCCGAACATGCTGAGCCGCGTGAACCTTACACCGTTGACGATGTGCAGATTCATCTGTTGGCTTGTGCTCTGCGTGCGCATGAGCTGACCGGTGCGACCGTGCTGCTGAAGGGCGCGGTGACCATTGTGGTGGACGAGGATCATGTCTATGTTTCTGGCAGCGCGCCGGCATGGCTGGCCGCCGCTGGTGCCGGTGATGTGCTGGCAGGTCTTACCGGTGCCTTGCTCGCCCAGCAGGATGCGTTGATTACCACAGCGGAGACCGTCGCCTCCGCGGCCTATCTGCATGGCATGGCCGCCGCAATCGCTTCGGAATCCGAGCAGCAGGGCTGGCAGGAACCGGAACTGGTGGGCCAGGAACATCATCAGCGCTTCATGACGCTCGGACACCCGATTGTAGCCGGTGACGTGATTCGCGCGATTCCCGAAGCCATCGCCGACATAATTGCGTAGTTCTTGGCCTCGCCGAATAATATGGCCTCCCTCTGATGAGGGAGGTGGGTCGGCGAAGCCGAGACGGAGGGAGAGAAAAGCCTGGCAAAGGTTGAGCCAAGAATTAAACTCCATGTACCCCAATTTGGGCAATCAACCCGTACACTAATTACAGGAACCACTGAAGATAGCCCACAAACCAAGGAGCATCATGGCCAACTCCCCCATCACCGATGTGATTTTCGACTTCTGCGGCGTGCTGCTGGACTGGAATACCCGCGCATGCCTCGAAGGTAAGTTTCCCGACGACGTGGTGAACCGTATTTGTGCCAACGATGATCCATGTGGCTTTTTCCATTACGAGGATCGCATGGATGCCGGCGAGGACCTGGCCGATATCCTGCCCGACGTCCGTCGTGAACAAGGCGATGAGCTTGCCGCGATCTTTGAATATTACATCGCGCACTATGATGACGCGCTACCCCGCACGCTGCCGGGCATGGTCGAGTTGCTCGAAGATCTCAAGGCCCATGGCTACGGCGTGTGGGGGCTGACCAACTGGTCTCACGAGACGTTCCATCTGGCATTCGAAAAATTCCCGCGTCTCGAGGAACTGCTGCAGGGCACGGTGGTCTCCGGCGTGGAGAAAATGCACAAGCCCAACGCCGACATCTACGAGCTGGCTTTGAACCACTTTGGCTTGACCGCCGGCAACTGCGTGTTCTTCGATGACACCGCCAAGAACATCGTCGGAGCCAACGAAGTCGGCATCCACGGACTTCTCTTCGAAAACGCGCTGCAGGCACGCGAATCCCTCGCCCAGCTCGGAGTACGGCTATAAACCCTTCTCCCGACTATCCCTCAGGCTATAAATAGACCTTATGACACTGCTGCAGCTGAAATACATCGTCAAAATCGTCGAATGCGGCTCGATGAACGAGGCATCCCACGCTCTGTACGTCTCCCAGCCGGCCCTGAGCTCGTCGGTCAAGGAACTGGAGAACGAGCTGGGCATCGAGATTTTCACCCGCTCCTCGCAGGGCATCGCCCTGACCGTGGACGGCGCGGAATTCCTGA
>ERZ791908.860-NODE-860-length-25175-cov-3.080693_pt1 | contig 25175 bp, 6 predicted proteins | sample MGYA00510144_ERZ791908 | MGnify/ENA primary metagenome ERZ791908 (study PRJEB30046, sample SAMN00792105) | human gut metagenome | study: EMG produced TPA metagenomics assembly of the A metagenome-wide association study of gut microbiota in type 2...
ACGGTTCCAGCCGACTGCATGCCGTAGACATAACAAGAGGGCGGGAACTAAGGTTGATGGAAATGGAATCGCCTTGATGCGTCACGCTGATTGCAATACCAAAACCATTCCGCTGCTCCCATTCATCGGGTTGATACGCGGCGTTAATAATGTCAATTGTTCCTTTCGAATCGATCGTCAGTGAATTTCCCCTGGTGGCGTCCCAGTCCCAGGAATTGCCCGACGCTATATCCCCGGCGCTCTTTCCAGTCGTTTCGGCATCGGTATAGAAATCGTCAATCGTGGCTTTGCCGTTATTGCTGAAATATCCTTTTTGGTTATTTTGAATAACTACACTCGCATCCGCGGAAATCACGATCGAGTTTCCGATCCCGCCTAACTGTACCGCGCTGCCTGCGAGCGTATCGGAACCAATCGTTATGTTGTCGCCCGTGATATTAAGAACCGGCTGAGACGGCGCTTCGGAGCCGAAGGAACCGATACTCGTGTACGTCACGTCCTGAGCGAGCGCCGCACCTGACGCGAGCGCGAGAAGGACGCCGGCAGCCGCTGCCGTGAATTTCAAGGGAACCTTCTTAGTGACTCTCTTCGTTTTCATGACTGCACTCCTTCTCCATCAAGCCCCGTGACGGATTCTTTTTCTAAAGACATCCCTGCCGCGTCTAACGCCCAGGCGGTCCGAAACACGTAAATCTGTTAACTCAATCATAACCCTGCGCTTAACAAATATTAACAAAATTGAATAAATAAAAAATTACGGGAATTTTTACTGATAAATTTGGTTTAATCCTATATTTTCAACAATAAACCGGTGTACTTGCATGAATAGAAATGGGATAAATACACACAAATATTTCTTTTCAGGGATTGATTTATTAAGTCCCAGTCAACCGATTCTGTAAAGAACAGCACCCCGAAATCTCTTCTTTGTTTCCGCGTTTTTCTCTCAGCGTCTGTCATCCATCCCGATTGAGGAAATCTCAAAAAAACAATCCCTCACCTCAAATTTTAGGTGTCACTTCAGGTTCTAATTAATAACCTATTGTTTATACAAATATTTATAAAACTAGCATTCAACGGTTTATTTTTCTGCCATAAAGAAAACCCCGCCCGGCATTGATCCGGGCGGGGTTCTGAGGGGATTCTGAAGCGTTTTATCAGAAGAGGATCTTCGCGCCGACGAGCGCCTCCACGTTCCGATAGCTCTCAGAGCCGGCCTCATAACCGACAGAGCCCCAGAGGTTCACGTTCTTCCGAAGCTTCGCCTCGAGCCCCAGCTTCACTTCGCCGGTGTTGCGGCCTCCGTCGATCCGGTCCGCGATGCCATCAAAGCGGGCACCGAAGGCCTTCGTGTCGTGGTACCAGTTGAGAGCGAGGAAGGGGTTGAACGCCGTCCCCTTCTCCCCGTTCGCCTTCTGGTAATAGAGCTTCGCGCCAAGCCTCGTTCTCACGTTCCCGGCCCCAAGCCCCTCAATCGACGTCCCGTAGGCGTCAATCACGCCGTCATCCCGGACGCCCATCCGGATCACCTGACCCTGGAGCTGGAGACGAAGCGCGTTATCCGCCCCATCCGCGGACTTCCAGTCTTTGAGCCCGAAGGCGTAGCCGCCTTCAAAGGAAAGCGTGAAACCCTTCGCGTGGTAGGACACGGTGTCGGGGGACGACGCCGAGACCTTATTCTTAAAGCGCTGCCACTGCGCCCAGACATCCGCGTACGGGCCCGTGCCGTCCGATTTCTCGTTCATCCACGTGCCGTAGAGACCGACGGAGTAACCGGACACCTTGCCCTTCGCGGAATACCCCGCGTCAGGGCTAGTCGTGCGGCTCGACTCGTGAGCGTAACCGGCCATCAGACCAGCGTGGAACCGGTGGCTGCCGGATGTCGGCCAGCTGATCACATCACCCCCGACCTGCATCACGCCCCAGTTCCCGCGGGTCGTGAGGACGCCGTCCTCCATGCCGTTCCGGGTGTGACCGCCGTGCGCCCGGATCCAGAAGCTTCCGGACTTCTCACCGTCTTTCCCGCGCATCGCATCCGCGTATTTCGCTTCGCCAAGCCGCTCCTCGAGACTCATCGAGAAGAGCGTATTCGAGGCGAGCGCGTTATTCGCGTAAGCGCCGAGTTCCGGACGGATCACGTGATTCGCGAACCCCGGGGTAGCCGGGATAATGTCAGGCAGATCCGAGGCTTCGGGCGTGTTCCCCTTCGAGGGATCATCAGCCGAGGGATTCTCGGGATCCACATCCCCCGTGAACGGCAGGAACACGAGCTGCTTCTGGCTCGTAAGGTACCAGCTGTTCTGTACCTGCTTCAGCTGATAAATATAGGGGCCGGCCCGGAGGAAATTCTTCGCGGGTTTCGTGATCGTGAGATCGGAATTCCCTTCCACCACCGCGACCCGGATGCCGTCAACCGTCTGAGCGCCGGTGCCGCCGACATTCGTAAACGTCATCTGCGCGGTGCCGGTGGCGTTCCCCTTCACGATCAGCTTATCGGTCGCCGCGGCGTCGTTCGAAAGCACCGTGTTCATCGTGAACAGGCCGCCGTTTCCGGTGAAGTCACCGTTCACGGTGAGAGTCGTACCGGTGAAGGTGTCATTCGAAGCCGGAGTCGGGAAATTCACGGTGCCCGAGTCAATATTGAGCGACCCGACGGTCCCGCTTTCTGTCACATTCCAGACCGAGCCGGAGCCATTCAGCGTGACGGGGATCGCGGTATCCGTGGCAGCCGCTCCCGAGTCGGTGTCAGAAACCGCGAGGAGCGTCATGACCTGCGTTTCGTCCTCCGCCGCTGCTTCCTCAGCCCGGGCCATAGCCTCCTGCCGCAGCACGTAGCTCCGCGGCGTCTGAAGCCCCGGATCCTTCACCATGCCGGTCCAGGTCCCGGTGACCGTGACAGAAGCCGTGCCGCCGTTTTTCGCCCAGACGCTGCCGGTCCAGTTTCCGCCATCCGTGACCGTGAGATCAGTGCCGTCAGCGACCGCGCTGCCGACCCAGGTGCCGTTCGATGTCACCGCGGCTGGCGCGGCGTTCAGCGCGAGGACGTCACCCTTAAAGGTGCCGCCCGGATTCACCGTGACAGTGAGCTTCGCGTCATCCGCCGCGAACGCGACGCCAGGTGTCCCCGTGAGGAGGTCGTTCCCGACTTCCCACACGCCGCCCTCTCCCACCGTGATATCAAGAAGCGTATCCGTCCCATAAGCCGAAACCGTGCCCCGGAGTGTCCCGTTATCGATAACGGTAATCTCAGCGCCATCCGACGCGTTCACCGTGTCGTTTGACGCCTTGAAGGAGTTATCCCAGACGCCGCCCGACTCGACCGTTACCTTCGCCTCCGTCCCGTACGACGCGTAAAGCGCGCCGGTCCAGTGGCCGCTCACGGTGCCGTCCACGCGGGTCTTCGGGATTTCGGTCTCAGATTCGGAGTCGCTTTCAGAGTCACTCCCGTCAGATGCCGGCTCCCCGCCAGAAGCCATGAGAGAGGTGAGTATCTCCCCGGAATCACCGCTCTCATCCGGATCCGTAAAGAGTGGTACCGGGTTACCGGCTGCCTCAATCGACCCGATCATCGTGCCTTCGTTCTTGAAGGTGAGGCTCGAGCCGATCGCCACGAAAGCGAGCATCGGGTCCGGCAGCGTTTCCGTTTCCGCTTCCGTCCCCTCGTCCGACAGAGCGCTCACCTCCTCGGACACCGGGATGGGATTTATCGGCATAGGCTCATTATCGGGCGAAAGCTGCCAGGTGCCGGTCTTCCCGATATTCACAGTGAGACTCGATTCCGCCTGGACCTGCGCGTCCCCGGTCCAAACGCCATGCACATTCACGGTGCCTTCACTTCCCATAGCGAGGGTCGCTGAGACCGGGCCGCTCTTCGTGCTCCTCTGCCTCACCGAGAACGGGAACGGGCTCGAAGACGCAGACGCCGCCGTCTCCTCAACCACCGGGTCGCCGGGATACCGGTTCACCCATTCGCCGGTTTCACCGATCGTAATCTCGAAAGAAGAATAATTACTCGCGGTGACGCCGCCGTAAAGCTTTCCGTCAACCTGCGCCTTGAGGTGACTGTAATCCGTGAGCCGCGCGGTCGGGAACGCGGGGCTGTATCCAATGAGAATGGGACCTGATGACGGGATAACCGGCCCCGAGACCGCTGCGCTCGCGAGGACGTTCGTGCTGATCGGGGTCGGGATGAGAGAGCCGCTGTTAAGCATAGCGTCCGGGTCATAGCGCCAGACGCCGTTCTCACCCACATTCACCTCGGTGTTCGCCCCGGCACCCGCGTAAAGCGTCCCGACCCACGCGTTATTCACGTCGGCCTTAAAGGACAGCACTTTATCCTCGAGCCCCGTATTCCGGCGCGTTATCTCAGTCTCCTCCGCATCGCTCTCTCCAGGGTCTGACACAGCGGACGCGAGTATGTAGGAGTTGCTGGGGAGTGGGGTCGGGATCAGCGAGGAGGTATCCCAGTAAAGCGCCATCGCGCTTCCGGTCCAGGTGCCGTCAACCTTCACCTGCATCTGGCTCCCGTCCTCAACATCAGCCGTGACCATGCCGCCTTCGTTGGAATACGGATTAAAGTAAATGGGGCCTACCGATACCCGGAGGCTTGCCTCGAGAAGGCTGTTCACGTTGACATTCCCGGAGTCGTCATCCCGGTAGTTTTTATCCGTGGATGACGGCGCGAGATAGGTCCAGGTACCGGTCTTTCCGATGGTCACCTCCATCGCGGAGCTTTTAGACAAGACCGCGCTTCCGTACCACGCTCCGTCAACCGTCACGTCCGCGTGACTGCCGTCCGCGAGATAGGCCGTTACCGGGGCGTTGCGCTTCGGGTAAAGCATCGTAAGCGAAGTCAGAGAAGCGTCTGAATCGGAGAGCGAAAGATCGTCAAGGGTGACCGTCGTGAATCCGTCACTCGCGCTCGGAACCGACATGAGAGATACCGAGGCAGCGGCGACGCGGCCGCCTGTGCTGCCGTAGCGCCAGACGCCGCCTTCATTCACGGTGACAGAGGAGTCTGAAAGTCCTTCCGCTGTAAGCTCACCGGCCCAGATGCCGTTCACCGTGGCGGTGAAGGACTTCACGCCGTCTTCAACCCCGGACTTCGGCTGAGTTTGAGACGCGGTCTCCTCCTCGCCCCCCGTGCTTTCAGTCCCTGACTGATCGGCGATAAGCATGGTCGTGATCGGGGGGTCAGACCAGTCCGAACTGACGCGCTCCGCGTAAGACACCTGAGCGTTCCCGTCCCATCGGTCGTTAACAAGAATCGTCGCCGTGCCTTTGTCATAGATCACGGCGTCGCCGGTCCAGACCGCGACGGGGAAGTCGTCTTCCGACGCCTTCTTTTCCGCGATCGTGATATCGAGTTTCGAGCCTCTGCCTTCCGCCCTCGCGTCGCCATCCCAGGAGCTGTTCGCCGTGACCTTGAGAACCGCGTTCTGCGGCTCGAGACCATAGTACGAGGATTCCTGATCCTGGGTCTGAGTCTCAGAGGGGAAATAGACCTCCGCGTCACCCTGCCAGTCGCCATTCGCGGTGATGGTCATGGAGGACGCAAGGGGCGCGCTGTACCCCGTCATAACGCGCTTTCCATTCTCATCCGTGCCGTATTCTTCGATCGGAAGAAGGCTGGAAAGCACCGCATCGCCATTCCAGCTGCCGTCAAACTGGAGTGAAGTCTGGCTGCCGCCGGCTCCCATGAAGGATCCCATCACATCCGTGCCGGACCCGGCGGTCTCCTTGAACTGGGAGTCCTTCCCGTAGACATAAGCGATCACCTCACTTGAGCGGCTCCCCTGCCAGGAGCCTCCCTTGAGATTCACGGTGACGGAGCCCCCGGGACCGGCCATAAGAAAGGCTTTCGACACGTCAGCGTCAGAGGCCGTAATCGTTACACTGCCGCCATTCCGGGCACTCACGGGACCGGAGAGGGTCCCCGCCGAGACCTTTGTATCAGCATTTCTCTCGCTATCGACAAGCTCACCCGTCACATTGATCTCAATCGACGCGCCGTCAGAGGCGTCTGCCCATCCGGTAAAGCTGGATTCAGCTCCAGTGAGATTGAGAGTCGCTGAGGTATTCGCTCCTGAGGCAATAATCGTGCTATCCACCGCGACAGAGCTGGCATTGCCTTCTCCATTCACGGTAAAGGTGAGCGGTGACGCGCTGTCACCTCCCGATAGCAGCACGATCCCGCTTCCCAGCGTGATCGCGCCGCCCTTTCCGGTCTCAATATCAATCGAGCCGCCGCGACCGCCCGAGAGACTGAAAGCGGGAGCTCCCGGGATGATGATCCGGCCGATCATCGCGTTTTCCTTCGAATAATCAGTGGTCAGGGAGAGGACGGTATCGGACGCGATCAAAACCGGGAGCGAGCCCGCTTCTGCCGTTCCGCCCCCGATGGTGACGCTTTCATCCGCACGGATCGTGATCGACGTGCCGTCAGACGGCAGATAGACGCCAGGAGTCCCCTCTGTCGTCACAGTTTCCGTAAGGGCGGCATCTGCTTCGCTCGGAGTGGGAAATATTCCAAAGCCCGTAATCACGATCGACGCCGGGGCCGCGTCCTCCCCTGCCGGAATCGATTCCGTCACGTGCTCATAGGTAACGGGATCCGTCTCCGCCCAGGCCGGGGCTGACGTGGACGCGATCGCCGCGATCACGGCGGCCGCCGCCGCGGATCTGTAAAAATGGTTTTTCTCTGCCGGGTGTTTCATCGAACACTTCTCCATATCCGACCGGATAAACGGCTTTTACGCCTGAGGCGCCTGCCCTGCCTCGGGCGTAACCGCGGCGTTTTCCGCTCGGGTTAACTCGCTGAATGAATTGGGGTAAACGGGAGACCGGTGGTTTTCTCCCTGATGGGCGCTTTCCACGCCCGCTCTGTGCATTGCTGTCGCGGCCGGTGCCTTTGGTGTGAGGTGCTGGTGAGGCACCCGTCTGGCGTTTCTTTTTTCTTTTTCGAATAAAGAAATTTATGAGTGTGTTAAATAACCAGACCGCTTTTTAATAAGTTACCAATGATGACGGAATTATTTAAAGGTAACAAGTCAATATAGCTTTAAAAAATTTTTATCAATATTCTCAATTCATTGTTTTGTATGCTTTTTTATTGATATTTTATTCAGAGTTGATAAAACAATAGGGGTAAATTCTTTTCGCTTTCCGGTAATTATTTAGGAATTAGGCTTCAATCGTAAGTTATGGTTAATGACTGATCAGATTTGCTAAACTTCACCCCTCAGTTGCATTTAATGCGTCACAAGACTCTGTCTCACTTCCCGGGGACACCGGTTTTCTGTGTTAACCCGCCTTAACAAATCACCCTCCCCCGGAGGATCCAGGAGAGGGCTTTAATGACACTGAAAACGGATCAGGTCAGAAGAGGATCTTCGCGCCGAGCAGCGCCTCCACGTTCCGGTAGCTTTCGGACTCCGCCTCGTACGCGACAGAACCCCAGAGGTTCACGTTCTTCCGAAGCTTCGCCTCTAGCCCCACCTTCACTTCACCCGTGTTCCGTCCTCCGTCGATCCGGTCCGCGACGCCATCAAACGCCGCGCCGAAGGCCTTCGTGTCGTGGTACCAGTTAAGCGCGAGGAAGGGTTTGAAGGCTCTTCCCTTCGCGTCATTTGTCTTCTGGTAATAGAGCTTGCCCCCGAGCCTCGTTCTCACGTTCCCGGCCCCGAGCCCAACGATCGACGTGCCGATCGCGTCTCTCACGCTGTCATCCCTAACCCCCATCCGGATCACCTGACCCTGCAGCTGGAGCCGCAGGGCGTTATCCGTGCCGTCGTCCGACTGCCAATCTTTCAGCGCGAAGGCGTACCCGCCTTCAAGTGACACCGTGAAGCCCTTCGCGTGGTACGAGACGGTTTCGGGGACTGAAGAGGACACCTGGTTCTTAAACCGCTGCCACTGAGCCCAGAGATCCGCGTACGGCCCCGTGCCGTCCGCTTTCTCGTTCATCCAGGTGCCGTAGAGACCGACCGAGTAGCCCGAGACCTTGCCTTTAGACGTGTAGCCGGCATCGGGGCTTGTCGTGCGGCTCGACTCGTGGGCGTAACCCGCCATCAGTCCGGCATGCAGCCGGTGGTCACCGGATGTGGGCCAGCTGATCACGTCACCCCCGACCTGCATCACGCCCCAGTTCCCCCGGGTCGTGAGGCTTCCATCCTCCATCCCGTTCCGGGTGTGGCCGCCATGCGCCCGGATCCAGAAGCTGCCAGACTTTTCGCCATCCTTCCCCCGCATCGCGTCCGCGTATTTCACTTCGCCCAGACGCTCCTCGAGATTCATCGAGAAAAGCGTGTTCGCGGCGTAGAGGTTATTCGCGTAAGCGCCGATCTCCGGTCGGACGATGTGGTTACTAAGCCCCGGGGTCGCCGGGATCACGTCCGGAAGCTCGGTCGCCGCGGGCGTATCGCCCTTCGTCGGCTCGTCTCCCGAAGTCGGGTCATCGTCATCCGTTCTCGGAAGAATCACGAGCTGCTTCTGGCTCGTGAGGTACCAGCTGTTCTCTTTCTGCTGCAGCTGATAGACATAAGCGCCGGCTTTGAGGAAATTCTTTGCGGGTTTCGTGATCGTGAGCGTGTTATTCCCTTCCACCTCCGCGACCCGGATGCCGTCCACGGTCTGCGCTCCCGTGCCCCCGATATTCTTAAAGGTCATGAGAGCGGTGCCTGAGGCATCGCCATTGATCACGAGCTTATCCGTCGCCGCGTCATCCGCGAGGAGCACGGTGTTCATCGCGAACGTGCCCCCGTTCCCCGTGAAGTCTTCATTCACGGTGAGCGTGGATCCGGAGAAAGTGCCGTCGGTCGGCGCGGCCGGGAAATTAATCATCCCCGAGTTAAGAGTCAGGGTGTCGACCGCCGTGCTTTCCGTCATATTCCAGACCGCCGCGGGACCCGTGACCGACACCGCGACCGTTCCCGGAGTCGCAGCCGGGTCCGCCGGGGTGAGAGCCGGGAAGGTTTCATCCCAATCCTCAAAATCTATCCGTTCGTACGTGATATCAAGCCCCGGATCCTTCACGGTGCCGGTCCAGGATCCGGTGACGGTGACGTCTGCCGTGCCGCTGTTAGATGCCCAGACGTTACCGGTCCAGACGCCGCCGTCCGTCAGGGTGACTGCCGCATCATCCGCCTTCGCGCTGCCCGTCCACACGCCGCTGTTATTCACGCCGGCCGCCGCGCCGCCCTTCGCGAGGACGGAGCCTGAAAACTCACCCCCCGCCTCCACGCCGACCGTGAGCGACGCCTGATCCACCGCGTACGCCGCGGGCGCTGTTCCGGTCCGGTTGCCGTCACCGATCGCCCAGACGCCGCCCTGTCCCACGTTTACCGCGAGCGACGTGCCATCACCCGCCGCGAGCGCGGTGCCGCGAAGCGTTCCGTAGTCCGTCACCCGGACTTCGGCCCCGGTCTGCGCCGTGATGGTATCGGGGATCCCTTCTGAATGATTTTCCCAGAGACCGCCGGGTTCGATTCTCACCTCGGACTTCGAGGATTCAAGCGGTCCCGTAAGGTCCGACGCGTTCCATCTCACACTGTTCGCCGCGAAGAGAGCGCCGTCCCAATGCCCGCTCACGGATCCCTTGAACTCGGTCCGCGTAACCGTGGGCACGGGATTATCGTCGTAATCCTCCGGATAAAGCGGATCCTGATAGCTGCCGAGGATAAAGACGGACCCCGTCATATCGCCTGCGTTCTCGAGCGTGAAGGAGGAGCCGGTATCCACATAGGCGAGGATCGGGAAGTCCGACGCTTCAAACTCGCCGCCCGCCGCCGCTTTGCCGTAGAGACGGCTCCAGAGCCCGGGGTTATAAACGGGCGGGACGAGGAGGAAAAATTCGTACGCTCCGCCGCTCAGCTTTTCGCCAACGGTTTTATTATCCGGCGACATCTGCCAGACACCGGTTTTCCCGATCGTGACGGCAAGCTCTCCCCGGTCGCCCGCCACCGCGTCGCCCGTCCATTGGCCATTGAGCGTGACAGAAAGCGAGGATCCCAGCCCCTCCGACACCGCGGTGATAGGTCTCGGAAATTCGCTTAACGGGGTTTCATCGGGGTACTGTTCAAGCCACGTGCCCTTTTCTCCCACCGTGATATCGATCGCGCCTCCTGCAGTGACCGCGCTTCCGTAGAGCGTGCCGTCCGCGATATCGATCGTTACGTGACTCAGTTCAGAAGCCACGGCGGCGGCAGGCGCTCCTAAGTTGGCTCCAAGCAGATACCCCCCGTACGACTCGTTGTTCTCATCTTTAAAGAGAGTGTCCATTACAGTATCCGCGACCCACGTTTCAGCCTGCGTCTCGGTGTTGTAGCGCCAGACGCCGCCCTGATCAACGGTCACGCGGGAATCTGAGCCCCCGAGCGCCTCAAGGCTTCCGATCCAGGTGCCGTTCACCGCGGCGTCAAGCGACATCACTCCCGCGGCCTTCCCGGTTCCCAGCGCCGCGGGGTCGCCCGCCGTATTCCCATCCTCGTCAGTCCCGAGGTACCGCGTCCTCGCGTCGCCTTTCCACGTCCCGTCGACCTCAAGCGTGATCGAGCCCCCGTCCTTCACTTCCGCGGTGATCGGGCCGGACGGAACCGGCTGAGTCTGGAAGTCGGCCCCGGGGGGGAGCTCGGGATTAAAGCGGATCGGCCCCTGAGACGGATCATCATCCGGCCGCACGTATGTCCAGTAGCCCGACTTCCCGATCGTGAGACTGAGAGCTGAATCCTCAGCGAGAGACGCCGCGCCATAAAGCGTGCCGTTCATATCGACATCCGCGTGGCTCCCTCCCGTGAGACTGATCATGGCCATAGCGGTGAGCCTTGAATTCGGCTGGAAATCGGCGTAATCCGCGTAACGCCACAGACCGCCCTCCTCAATCGTCACCGTGCTGTCAGAGCCCCGCGTCCCTTCCAGAATACCGGTCCAGTTGCCGCTCACATCGGTGACGAAGGACTTCACGCCGTCAGAGGCGCCGCTCACCGTGCTCCCCGCTTCGTCTTCGCTTTCTGTACGGTAAGACACCATCGCGTCGCCACGCATGTTGCCGTTGATGGTGAGAGAAGCGGTGCCTCGGCTCTCAATCACCGCGTCGCCATTCCAGACAGGCCTCGTATCAGGCTCGACCGCCTCCGCGGGTTCGCCCAAAGTCACCTCTGCCCGGCCGCCATTCGTCGCCCCAACCACCCCAGTCCACTCGCCGGTGTTTCCGACGATCACGCTGATCCGGCCCCCCGCGTCCCACGCCCACGCGCTTCCGTCCCAGTCTCCCGTGACATTCACGGTCACCTGCGCGGTCTGATCGGTATCCGCCGGGATGTAGTAGGGAGACTTCGGATCCCGGCGCTCACTGAAATCCGGCAGCAGCGGTTGGCCATTAGAGATATGCATGAGGTTCACGTATTGCCCAACCACCGCACTGCCGTCCCATTCACCTTCCACATTCACGGTGAGAGAGGAGGCCGATGTCGTCCCTTTGAGAGCGGATGGGATGGTGCCGCCCCCTTCCGCCTGAGCCGAGGTGTCGAGCGACGAGAGGTAAGTCGTGAGATACGCGCTCCCCCACCATTCACCGCCCACATTGACGGTGGACGAGCTTCCGCCCGCGCCCGATAAGTTCATATAGGCGATGGAATCCTCGGATATGTTTTCTTCGAAAACCGAATTTTCACCATAAACGAGCGTCTTCGTGTCGTACGCGAACCGGGTGCCCTGAACCGACGCCCCCTGAAGGTTAACCCTGACCGTGCCGCCCGGTCCCGCGATATAGGTCTGGTCGTCCTGAGCGTCCGTCGCGTTGATCTCGGCGGTGCCGCCGCCCGACGCGATCACGGTGCCTGAGAGATGCGGACGGTCGGTGGTGGGCCCGGTTACGTTGATGCTGTAGCCTGAGATGCGGCCTCTCGCGTTCAGCGTGAAATCCGCGCCGTCGAGCACCTGAATGGAACCCGAGAAGGTCGGTGAGTAACCCGTGAGATTAATAAGCGCCGTCGTTTTGGGGCCGGACGTCACGATGTTCGTCTCATTGATATCCACGTCGTAATTCGCGGTTTTTTCCGCGTTCACCGTGAAAGTGAGCGGATTCACGGCGTCCGCCGCGTTCGCGATCAGGATATCGCCGCCATAGATCGAAATCGTGCCGTACGGATTCGCTGCGGCCCCCGTCCCGATACTGATCGAACCGCCATCCGTGGTTCCCGTGAGACTGCTGTAAAACCTGAGTCTTCGATGTAGAGCTCCGGGTAGACAAGCGCCGGGATCGACGGGGAATCAAACGCGGCGGTCATCTCGGGGGACGACATGATGAGCACCGGGTCGCTTTCCTCATCCCATGCGTCGATAGAGACGTGCGTCGCTTCAAGCGTGATGCCGGAACCGGACCCCGGGAGGTAAACCCCGGCCCCGTCCGCCCCGTTCACGCGTCCGGTCGTCCGGATCGTGGTTTCTCCGCCGTACACCCAGGCCGCGGTGCTTTCCACCGAGACGGAGTACGGCATCTCGCTCCCGGACTCCGGGATCGACGCGGTGACCCCGGTATACGTTTCCGCGTAAACGGGGGACGCCATGGCAGCGATCGCGGCGAGAACCGCTCCCGCCGCGGCCGTGCGGCAATAGTGCCTCTGGATTCGTGTCTCGCTCTTCATCGCGTCCTCCTCATATGCCCGACTCACGGCCCCGCGCCTCATCAGGAGAGGCTCTCGCCGCCCGGCCCTATCGATCACTCATGACGCGCTTCTCTTTCTCTCAACTCACGCGGGCGATAGGTGTTCAGTAACAGCGGCCGCTGTTTCTTTAATTGCAATCATAACTTTTTTAACAAATTTAAACAATAAAATTTACCATTTCCGAAATCCGTGCCCAGTTCATTAAAACACATTATTTTTATTTATTTACAAAGCATTGTCATGTATTCAGAGCGGAAAAAAGAGACAGCGGCCGCCATCAAACCGCTTCTGCCGTTTGTGAAAATTGATCAGTCTGTAAGGTCTCGTTAATGACAGGAGAAAATCCCCGGAATCTCACCCTTTTGGCTGTTTTCCCTGTCAACCGGGACCGCAAAGGTCAACCGGCGTCAAGCATCAGGATGTTTTGGTGATCCTGAAAGAAAAAAAAGAAGCCCCCCGCTGGTAACCCAGGGAGGGCTGTGGTTAAACGGATTGATATCCGGACCCCCGGGAGATTTCTCACTCCGAGGCCCTCACTTCTGGCTAGAAGAGAATCTTCGCGCCGAGGATCGCTTCCACGTTCCTGAGACCGTGCGAGCCCTGCTGATAACCCGCCGCGCCCCAGAGGTTCACGGATTTCGTCAACTTCCCTTCGAGACCAACCTTCAATTCGCCGAAGTTCCGCGTTCCCGTGATCGTGTCCTTCACCCCATTCATCACGGAACCGAACGATTTCGTGTCGTGGAACCAGTTAAGCGTGAGGTAGGGTTTCACGGCCGTCCCCTTAGCGTCATTCGAGAACAAGTGATACGCGGTAAGACCAACGCGGGTTCTCACGTTTTCGGCCCCGGTCCCGGCGACTAAGGTGCCGGTCGACTGCTCAAGGTGATCTCCGCCCCGGACGCCCATCCGGATCACCTGGCCCTCAAGCCGGAGCCGCGTCGCGTTATCGACTCCAGAGGCGCTCTTCCAGTCCTTCAGTCCAAACGTATACCCGGCTTCGAGCGACGCCGTGAAGCCCTTTGTGTGGTAGGTCTCATCCACGTCGTAGTCTGAGCTCGTCACCGTGTTCTTGAACCGCTGATACTGGAGCCACGTGTCGACGTACGGCCCGGTGCCGGTCGGGTTCGAGTTCATCCAGGTGCCGTAGATGCCGGCGGAGTACCCGGAGATCTTCCCCTTCGACTGGTAGTTCACGACGGAACTCCCGGTTTTAGCGGACTCATGCGCGAAGCCCGCCATGAGACCTACGTGGAACCGGTTCGCGCCGGACGCGGGCCAGGAGGCGATGTCACCCCCCACCTGCACGAGGCCCCAGTTCCCGCGGGTCGTGGTTTGCCCATCCGCCATCTCGTGGCGCGTGTGGCCGCCTTCGGTCCTGAGCCAGACGCCCCGCGCGTTGCGGTTGGTATCCTTCAGAGCCTCCGTGTAGGCAGACTCACCCATGCGGTCCGAGAGCTTCATCGAGAAGAGCGTGTTCGCGGCGTAAAGGTTTGTCGCGTAGCTCGCCGCTTCCGGACGCACCTGATGAACCGTGATATCGGACGGCGTATCCGGTTCCTCAGGTTCCGGCGGGAGCGAGAAGAGGCTCGTCAGATACCAGTCGCTTCCGCTTTGCTTCATGCTGTACACGTATGTTCCGGCTCTCACCGTTCCCGCGGTCTCAAACGAGCCGGCCGAATTTCCCGTGACTTCAACTAGCTTGATTCCGGTGTCGGTCTGCTTCCCCGCGCCGCCGACGTTATTCACCTTGATGTAGGTTTTGCCCGATGCGTCGCCGTTAATAACCAGCTTATCGGTGGCCGACTCATCCCCTTCAAGCACGGTGTTCATCACAAGCGTCCCGCCGTCACCCGAGTAATTCCCGTTCACCGTGAGCGTGGATCCCGTGAAGGATGACGGATCTGTCACGGCCGGGAAATTCACGGTGCCGGATCCAAGATTCAGGAAATCAACCGCCTCGCTTTCCGGCATATTCCAGACACCATCCGTCCCATCGAAGCTGAGATTCACGGCAGATGCGGTATCAGATACAGGGGCAGCCGCGAGGAGCATCAGCCCGTGTACCGCCGTGGTTTCGGACGATGGCTCCGTTTCCGCGGATTCACTTTCTGACGTCTTCTCAACCCCGCCGTTCCACGTGCCTCCGATCGTGACCGAGGCGGATCCCGTCCCGGGCTTCACATTCCCGTTCCACGTGCCGCCTGACTTCACCGTGACGCTTCCCACTGCGCCATCTGTCACACTGAGATTCCCATTCCAGACACCGCCCACCGCGGCAGTGAGCGTGGAAGCTGATCCGGAGGCAACCGCGTTCCCGGTCCATGTGCCGTTATCGGTGATAGTGAGAGTGCCATCTGTCACGCTCGCGGTTTCCTGAGAGGAAAGGATCGTGTTCTGGAAACTCCCGCCGGCTCCAATCGTGACGTCGGCCGATGCCCCGCCTGTCACCGTGATACCGCCATCCCACGCTCCGGTCCCGGACACCGTCACTGTGTTTCCGGCCTCAGGCTTTCCGTCCGCTGTGATAAAGCCGGTCATCGATCCGTCATTCGTGAGCGTGAGCGACGCGCCGCCTGAAACAGCCGCGAGATTGTCGAGCTCAAACTCCGTCATTGAGTCACTCGACTTATCAGTCGGGTGCTGCCAGAGACCGGTGCTCCCGATCGTGACGCTTCCGGTCGTTCCGGTGTCCTGGAGAACCAGCCCTTCGATCCACTTCCCGTTATCCTCAACCTTGATCCGGCTTCCGTCCAGGACTTCCGTCGTCGTATCGGAGGCCGTACCGATCGAGATGGGATCGTCAAAACTGAAGTCTTCATCGTTATCGAACACCGCCTGTGTCGTATTAAGCACATAGGTCCACGTGCCGGTCTCACCGACAGTGACATCGAGTGACGAGGCGTCTTTCAGCTTCGGAGCTCCCTCCCAGACCCCGTCATCTTTCACGGTCAATGAGCTCTCGTTCTCAAGCAGGGTGCGGCCGAGACTCTCATACCCGGCGTCGCTGCCCGTATAAGTCCACCGGGCATTTTTCAGGACCTTGACATCCATCACGCCGCCATCCCCGTAGAGGCTTCCTGACCAGAATCCCCCGAGTGTCACGTTCGTCTCAGGTGCGCGGCCTTCTTGATACTCCGTATACTCAGAGAGGATAGAGCCAGCCGCTTTCCCATCGATCGTCAGATTCAGAGTGCTGTCCAAATTCTCAGTGGTGCCCGTCATTGAGCCGGCATTCTCCGGATCGTTCACCATATCACCAAATACCTTGATATTCAGAACAGATGTCAGTTCCAGATCGAACCAGCTATTGGGGCTTTCAGCGCTCCATGTGCCCCTTTCGTTGACGTTGATGTATGTAACACTGGGGACGTCATCAAGTTGGGCTCCAGCAAAAACCACCCCACTCCAGAGCCCGTTGATATTCACGGTCATCCCCGCCTTACTGCGGTTACTCGCCCCTCCTATCCACTCACCGTCCACAGTGACAGTCGCGACGCCATCTTTATCAACATCAACATCCGTATAGGCCTTCGCATCGGCTCCGATATTGAAGGTCAGATGAGAGGTGCTGCTGCCGTCCGACAAGGAGTCAGACACAGAAATACCACGGTAGGCTTTTCCGGGCTCAATTAAACTTATTGGGATACCTCCTACATAAACTGTGTCTTTGCCTTCCAGATTGAACGTGAGATCAGCGCCGCCATCCACGTCCATCGTGCCCCAGACTGTTGATCCGGCCGCTGTGGCATTGATAAGTCCAGTGGTATTCGCGCCGGTCAAATGGATACCCCCGGTGATATTGACCTGAGACGCCGTTTTATCGCCGTTCACCGTGAATTTCATTGGATCCGTTGCCCCATCACGGTTAAACATCACCACCGCTGGCCGATTAAGAAAGTAGTCTCCCCAGCGATACCATTTCACTTGGCTATTCGGATCTACATCCGTCCGTTCGATAGTGATGACGCCGCCCGCCGACTCAATATCGATTTCACCGCCCGACCGGGCAGAACTGCCGGGGTTAACATCTTTCGGTGCCAGGACTGCAGAATCCGACCCGATGACGATGCCGCCGCTGTCACCGTCACTGTCAATAGGCGCCTGATTCTTCAGCGTAATGTCGCCCTTCGCCCGTATCACAACGGTGGCTCCATCCTCCGGCAGATACACTGCAGGGAGCACGTATCCATCATCCCAGGCTTCCGTCACGCCGCTCACCGTGACGCTCTCCGGCGTTTCAGCGCCTTCCGCCGGAATCGAGGACGTGATACTCGAATTGGTGGTGTATGCCTCAGCCCAGGCGGCCGGCATCGCGAGCGCCGTGATGACGGCCGCGGCCGCCGCGGTCCGGATAAAACCGTGTGAACCTCTTCTTTCACGCTTCATGGAATTCACTTCTCCTTTGATACCCGGCCGGGCGGGGCTCTCGGATATCTGTCTCACTTCGGGGGAGGTTCACGGGGAGCGGGGAAGGCTTTCCCGCTCGAGGGGCGATTCCCCCTGTCAGATGCTATTTACAAATCTTATCAATTCGAATTTTACGCTTTTTGTTAACCTATCTTGCATAAATTACAACCATAAGGAAACCAGGCTGCATCCTAATAAATCCGGTGGTTGCAAGCCATTTCCTGATGTCTGAGTCGAAGAATCTGACACCGGATTCAACCAAGACCTGTCAGAAAGGCGGATCCATTTCGAGGTGTATGAGCGGCAGGAACATTACGATTTAGGGTATCCGGGTATGAAAAAGCCTTCCGGCGCTTAAACCGGAAGGCTATAGGGGGAATCAGCGCTGATTCCGTACGGTTCAGTGTTTCCTAGAAGAGGATCTTCGCGCCTAGCAGCGCCTCCACGTTCCGGAAACCGTCCGTACCGCCCTGGTACCCGACGGAACCCCAGAGGTTCACATTCTTCCGGAGTTTTCCTTCGACCCCGAGTTTCACTTCGCCGACATTCCGGCTCCCGTCGATCGTGTTCCTCACGCCGTCAAACTCGGACCCAAACCGCTTCGTGTCGTGGATCCAATTGAGAGTCATATATGGTTTCACCGCGGTGCCGCGAGTGTCGTTCGTAAACAGATGGAAGAGTGTCGCGCCGATCCGCGTCCTCACGTTTCCGGCCCCGGTGCCCTCGATAACGGTCCCCGTGCTGTCCGTCACATTGTTCGCCCGGACGCCCATCCGAATCACCTGCCCTTCAAGGCGGAGACGAGCGGCGTTCGAGACCGCCCCGTTCTGCCAATCCTTCAGCGCGAACGTGTACCCGGCTTCCAGACTCCCGGTGAAGCCCTTCGAGTGGTAGGTTTCATCCACGTCGTAGTCTGAGCTCGTCACGGTGTTCTTGAACCGCTGGTATTGCAGCCAGGCGTCCACATACGGCCCGTCTCCCGTCGCGTTTGAGTTCATCCAGGTCGCGTAGAGGCCGCCTGAGAAACCGGACACTTTCCCCTTCGACTGATAGTTCACGACAGAGCTCCCGGTCTTCGCGGACTCATGCGCGTACCCCGCCATGAGCCCCACGTGCAGCCGGTGCGAACCCGAGGTCGGCCACGAGACGAGGTCACCTCCCATCTGCACGAGACCCCAGTTCCCGCGGGTCGTGTTTTCGCCATCCGCCATGCCGTGCCGCGTATGGCCGCCCGCCGTACGGATCCAGACATTCCCGGAGTTTTTGTCCGACTTCAGGGCGTCCGAGAAAGCGGTTTCGCCCAGGCGGTCCGAGAGTTTCATCGCGAACATTGTGTTCGCGGCGTAGAGGTTTGTCGCGAAACTCCCCATCTCAGGCCGCACCGCGTGGCGCGTGATATCCGGTGTATCTGGAGTCACCGGGGTATCAGGGATAGGCTCAGGGCTGAGGAGACTCGTGAGGTACCAGTTCTTGCCGTTCTGAGTGAGGCTATAGACATAAGCGCCGGCCCGCACCGTGTCCGCGGTTTCAAACGTGCCGGAAGAATCCCCCGCGACCGTGATCATCTCAATTCCGTCTGTCGTCTGAGCGCCCGTGCCGCCGACATTCTGGATTTTCACTTTTGTTGTGCCGGAGGTGCTTCCTTCGACCGCGAGCTTATCCGAGGCCGACCCGTCCCCCGCAAGCACCGTGTTCATGACAAGCGTCCCGCCGTCTGACACGTAGTCCCCGGTCACCGTGACCGTCGTTCCGGTGAAGGACGCGGTGTCCTCTGGCGTCGGGAAAGTCACCGTGCCGCCAGCGAGCGTCAGGTTCCGGACTGAGGCGTCGCCCGGCACGTTCCAGTTACCGGTGCTTCCAAGTGTCAGATCAACACCCACCGCGGACGCCTGCGGCACTGCCGCCGCGAGCACCCGGAAGAGCGACACGGTGCTCGTGCTGCCTGACGCTTCCGTGGCCTTTACCGTACCGTTCCAGGTGCCGTTCACGGTAACCGAGGCAGAACCCGTGTCCGCCGTGACATTCCCGTTCCAGACACCGCCATCCGCCACCGTAAGAACCGCGGACGCCGAGTCGCTTGTCACGAGATTCCCGTTCCACGTTTCCGCGATCGTCCCGGTGCCCGAGGTGCCGGCACCGGTGAGCGACGCGTCACCGGTCCAGGTGCCGCCGGACAGGGTACTGAAGGCTGCTGCCGCGCCGTCCGTCGCCGTGAGGTTCCCGTTCCAGACACCGCTGACCGCGGTCGTGAGGGAAGCGGAGGAGCCGCTCGCCTCAGCGTTTCCGGTCCACGTGCCGAGGTCCGTGACCGAGAGAGTGCCTTCTGTCACGCTCGCCGTTTCTTCTGTACTGAGGAGGGTGTTTGTAAGCGTGCCGCCCGTGCCGATCGTGATGTCAGCCGTTGCTCCGCCTGTCACCAGAACACCGCCATCCCACGCGCCGGACCCGGAGACGGTGATCGAGCTCGGCGCGGTCCCCGCGCCGTCCGCCGTGAGGAAACCGGTCATCACACCGTCATTCGTGACCGTGAGCGCCGCGCCGCCTGAGACCGCGGCGAGGCTGTTAAGGACGAGATCAGTCTCCGTGTCATCCTCTCTGACCTCGGGGTGAGACCAGGTGCCGGTCTTTCCGATAACGATATTCCCCGCGGTGCCGTCATCCGTGAGTGTCACACCTTCAATCCAGGTGCCGTCATCCTGGACCTTTAATTGAGACGCGCCGCTCAGATCTGTTCTTGTAAAGGTTTTTGTGGACCGCGCGCAGTCCATCTCCTCACAGTAGAGCTCATCGACTACCAGCGAGTCTGTCGCGTAAGTCCAGAGCGCCCCCTCACCGATCGTGATATCGAGCGTGCCGCCGTATCGCGCGTCCGCGGACCCGTACCACTTGCCGTCATCCTTCACGGTGAGCGGGCTTGATTCCGTGGCGACGGATCTCGGAGCGTACCAGTCGGCGTACCACGGTTCATATTCATCACCCGAAACGCTCTGCCCCTCGGTCGTCCAGACCCCGGTCTTTCCGATGGTCACAGTGACCGCGCCGGTTCCGGCGTCATCCTCTTCATCGGCTTCCGAATCCTGAAAGAGGTATTTATCGCTTCCCGCGATGGCGTTTCCGGTCCAGGTGCCGTTCACGGTCACGTTAACGGTGCCGCCGCTGGCCTCATAGCCGCCCCAGGCATCTCCGACAAAAACCCCGTTATCAAACGCCGTTATTGTGGCGTCGTCTTCAGCACGCAGCATGCCGTGAAAATAAGCGGGTTCCGATGAGTCCGCGGCCTGAGCCGCGCTGATCGTGAAGAGTACAGAAGTGGGTGCCTCGGAGTCGTTCACTCCCGGCGCGTGAATAACAATTCCATAGTCATTAAAAGTTGACCACACGCCATTGAGATTGACGGTGAGGCTCAAACCGCCTCCCCATAAAATGGCCCCGCGGCTCCAATTTCCATTTATCGTCAGCTCAGCCGAGGTAACGGCGCTCGCCCCGCTGTAATTACGCATGTACAGATTATTGGTCCACTCGCCGTTTACCGTGACATCCGCCGTCGCGCCGTCATTCACATCCACCTGGTCCTGAAGTTCGGTTCCCGCTCCTGTATTCAGGGTGATCTTGGAAGGTGTCCCGGCAGACGATTGCCCGTCAGCACACAAGCGATTTATTGCGTAGCCTGTGTATTTTATTGATGACCCATCGCCCTCGAGATTCACGTCAATAGACGCGCCGCCCATTGCGGTAATACTGCCTGAAAGGCTGCTGGTTCCCGTGAGATTGATGAGTCCTGTGGCACGCGGGCCCGCGAGAACCACTTGGCCGATAATCGTCACCGCTGACGCGGCGTTGTTTCCATTGATCGTCAGCGTGAGATCTTTATCCGCGTCCTGCGCGTTCGCGAGCACAATGCCCCCCTGCTGTGCGGCAACTTGCAGACCTTTTTTCCGGAGAATCTGAATCGTCCCGCCGGCTCCTGTCTCGATGTCAACCGATCCGCCATTCACCGCGCTGCTGTAATCCACTCCCGAAGAGGTGTTGGCGGCCTCTGCGTCATCACTGGCCGCGATCACGGCGCCCTCGAGGTAGTCTTTTGTGGACTTCACATAATAGCCGCTGTTCTCGATCGTAACGCTCTTCGTACCGGTGATTGAAATGGAACTGCCCGAAGGAAGCAGCACCGCCGCGGGCGCGGTGTCCGTGTACTGGCTGGGTGACGCGTAGTGCGGCCCCTTGATCGTGACGTTATCGGGCGCGGTGTCGTCGTCGGAGGCCGGAATTGACTCCGTTACCTGCGTTGTCACTGTCACATCGTCCGCCCAGGCCGGTGCCGCCGCGATCGCGGCGAGCACCGCGGCCGCCGCGGCGTTCCGGATAAATGTTTTCTTCGTCATCACCGCTCCTCCTTCGGGACCGCGCCCGGGCGAGTCCGGGTGCCGCTCAGAAGTTATCCGCGGTGGTATCCGTCGAGGCCTTCGTTCACTTCAGAAGCAGAGTCCGAAGCGACGCTATCCCATTACTGCTTTTAACAATTTACGATAGCTATATTAATCGTTATTCGGTGGTTTTTGCGCTATAAGCAATCAGAAGAAGATCCAATGCTGGCGCGGGATCTGTGGGGTCTGAAAGCGTATCAGAAAAGCTTCCCCGGAGCCGAATGGCGCTCACTTCTGCGGCTCTCTTCACATAACTAAATTGACAGGTTATGTAAAGAAAAATTGACTTCTTTATCGAACAAAGGTCCCGTCAGGGATCACCCCGCGGGACCTTTGTTGATGTCAGCGTACTGAAGCGATCAGAAGAGGATCTTCGCTCCAAGCAGCGCTTCCACGTTCCGGAAGCCGTCCGTTCCGCCCTGGTACCCGACTGAGCCCCAGAGGCTCACATTCTTCCGAAGTTTGCCTTCAACGCCAAGCTTCACCTCTCCGACATTGCGGCTCCCGTCGATCGTGTTCTTTACCCCATCAAACTCGGACCCAAACCGCTTCGTGTCGTGGATCCAATTGAGAGTCAGATACGGTTTCACCGCGGTGCCGCGCGTGTCGTTCGTGAACAGATGGAACGCCGTCAGACCGATCCTCGTTCTCACGTTTCCGGCCCCGGTGCCCTCGATAACGGTCCCCGTGCTGTCCGTCACGTTATTCGCCCGGACCCCCATCCGGATCGACTGACCTTCAAGCCTGAGCCTCGCGGCGTTCGAGACCGCGCCGTTCTGCCAATCCTTCAGCGCGAACGTGTAGCCGGCTTCCAGACTTCCAGTGAAGCCTTTCGAGTGATACGACTCTTCTTCCGCGTAGTTTCCGACGGATGTCGTGTTCTTGAAGCGCTGGTACTGCAGCCAGGCGTCGACGTACGGGCCATCCGCCGTCGGGTTCGAATTCATCCACGTCGCGTAAAGGCCGGCGGAGAACCCGGAGACCTTTCCTTTCGACGAATAATCCGCCGTGTCGCTTCCGGTCTTATTGCTTTCGTGCGCGTAACCGGCCATGAGCCCAACATGCATCCGATGCGTCCCTGAGGTGGGCCACGAGATCAGGTCACCCCCGAGCTGCACGAGACCCCAGTTCCCGCGGGTCGTGTTTTCGCCGTCCGCCATCACGTTCCGGGTGTGGCCTCCGGCCGTTCTCACCCAGAAGCTGCCGGCCTTCTTTCCGGCCGCCTTGATCGCGTCTGAATAAGCTGTCTCGCCAAGACGATCCGACAGCTTCATCGCGAACATGGTGTTCGCGGTGTAGAGATTATTCGCGTAGGAAGCGATCTCCGGGCGGATCACGTGGGCCGAGAGATCAGAGGTCCCTGGGATCACGGTGCCCGTCACGTTTTCGGGCGCTTCCACGGTGTTCATGAGGTACCAGCCGGAACCCGCCTTTTTGAGGCTATAGATATAGGCGCCGGACTTCAGCGTCCCCGGCATCGTGAACGTGGCGTTCGAGGAATCCCCCGCGACGGACACGAGTTCCACCCCATCCGCCTTCGGTTCCCCGGTCGACATCACCGGGGTCACGTTGATCGTGGTGGCTCCAGTCGCGGCACCGGTGACAGCAAGGAGGTCAGACGCGGAATTCGCGCCGGAGAGCGATGCCGTCATATTGAGTGTCGCGTTGTTCGCCGTGTAGTCGCCGTTCACCGTGAGCGTCGTGCCCGTGAAGGCTTCACCGGCTGCCGGGGTCGGGAACGAAATCGTGCCGTCTCCGATATTGAGACCCGAGAGCTCTGAATCCCCCGTGAGGTTCCAGCTCACGTTGTCACCCTCGAAATTCACGCTGACACCGGGTGCCGGGGTGGATTCCTCTTCAGCATCCGCGGCATCGTCCGTCCCCGTGGCTTCTGTGGTGTCAGACGTATCCGTGAGGTCGTTCGACGCGGTATTCACGGCGAGAAGCCGCGCGAACCGCAGGACGCCGTGCGTCGAAGTGGATTCTGTCGTATCCGCTGTGGTTTCTGTCTTGGTTTCCGTATTGGATGACGTGTTATCCGTGATATCGACCGTGGAGTCCTCGGACGCCTCGACCACCGAGCCGTTCCACGTGCCCTTGATATTGAGGGCCACAGCGGATCCCTTCGTCGCGGAAACATTCCCGTTCCACGTGCCATTCATGTCAACGGTCATGATGCCGTTAGAGGTCACAGCGGCGCTGCCGTTCCAGGTCCCGTTCAGTGCCACGTCCATGCGGCCGGCGTTTGAGACCGCCGCGTCACCGGTCCAGGTACCATCCAGCGCGAGTGTCATCGTGCCGGCCGACACCGACGCGTTGCCGTTCCAGGTCCCGGGGAGGGAGACCGTAAGTTTTGATCCAGAGTCCGTGACCGTCGCGTTTCCGTTCCAGGTCTGCAGAGCGCCGACTGTCATCACGGCGGAATCCGCGACCGTGGCGCTCCCGTTCCAGACGCCGGCGTCCGTCACTTCCATCGTGGAGCCGGATCCCGTCGCTTTCGCGTCACCGGTCCACTCTTTCAGGTTGCTGACAGTGAGAGCAGCGCCGTCTTCGGCTGCCGCGTTTCCGCTCCAGACTCCGGTATTCGTGATGCCCATCGTGGAACCGGATCCGGTCGCCGTCGCGTCACCCGTCCACTGGTTCAGATCGCTCACCGTCACCGCGGCTCCCGATTCGGCAGCCGCGCTGCCGTTCCACACGCCTGAATCCGTAATCGTGAGCGTGGTGCCCGAGTCAGACGCTTTGGCGTCCCCGGTCCAGGTGCCCGAGACATCGATGGTCATTTCAGAACCTGAAGCCGCCGCTGCGTTTCCGTTCCAGGTGCCAGCGTCCGTAATCGTCATCGAGGAACCGGCGTCCTCGGTACTCGCGTCGCCGGTCCAGGTACCCGTGTTATCCACCGTGAGGAGACCATACCCCTCAGACTTGTCGCCTTCAGATTCGGCGTCACCGGTCCACAGCGCGCCTTCCGCGATCGTGGCGGTGAGCGTTCCGCCGAGATACGCGTCCGCGTCACCCGTCCAGGTTCCGGTGAGATCGATCGTATTCGTGCCGGTGTATTACGCCGTGGAGTGGCCGGTCCAGTCGCCTGTCACGGTGATATCCGCGGTATCCCCGTACCAGGCATCCGCGTAGCCGTTCAGCGTCCCGCCGATCGTGAGCGTCATCTCAGAGTTATCTTCCGCGACGAGATCCCCGTTTACCACTGTGCCGGCTTCCGCTACCGCCGTGTAAGAGGCCCCCGAAATCGCGCCGCCCGCTATGTTTTTATTCGTGATGAACCCAATGACCCCTCGGATATCCACCCCAATCGTGACGGTGTAGGAGCAGGAGTTGCCGGTGCAGGTCCTGGTCACTGTGGCCGGCCGTGTCGGGAGAGACCCCAGGACCGCGGAGAATCCGGACGTTGTCGAAGGAGCCGTGAGCACGGTGTCCCCGGTGAGTGTCACGGTGGTCGTGCCGCCTGAGAGCGCGTAGTACCCGCCATTCAGCACGGCGTTATTCGCGTTCACGGTCATCACGGAATCCTCGCCATCAGCGAGGCCGGATCCGGTGACGGTTGCCGTCGACCCTGCTTTCGGATCGACGTTCAGCGTAATCGCCGCGCCGTCCTTCGCGTACACCTCCTAAATTCCCGCTCTGTTAGCTGTATTTTTTAACAAAAGTCTATTGATTTTCC
>ERZ791908.893-NODE-893-length-23942-cov-59.649265_pt1 | contig 23942 bp, 20 predicted proteins | sample MGYA00510144_ERZ791908 | MGnify/ENA primary metagenome ERZ791908 (study PRJEB30046, sample SAMN00792105) | human gut metagenome | study: EMG produced TPA metagenomics assembly of the A metagenome-wide association study of gut microbiota in type 2...
GACACCAGCCGCGACGCCGTGCACGACTTCTTCGAGCTGTTCCACGGCACCCACGCCGGCACGGACGTCCCGGACGACGTGGAGCAGGACGACATCCCGCAGCCGCCGCAGGAGCAGTAGCGCCGCACAACGACAACCAACCCGCAGCCAAGGCAAAGGGCGAGAAGAACGCGTTGCCGTTCTTCTCGCCCTTAGCTTTAGCTTGTCTTTGGGCCGCTTGCAGCCTCGACGTTACCTAGACCGCAGCCCGCTAGTCCTGGCGGTAGTAGCTGAGGAAGTCCTCAAGCGCGTCCATGGCCTCGTGCAGGGTGTGCTTGCGCGGCAGGTACACGATGCGGAAGTAGCCGGGCTTTGCCCAGTTGAAGCCCTTGCCGGCCGTGATCAGCACGTGCTTGTCCTTGAGGAGATCAAGCGCGAACTGGTCGTCGTCCGTGATGTGGAACTTCTCCTCAGACAGGTGCGGGAAGATGTAGAACGCGGCCTCGGGCTTGGTGACGGTGACGCCGTCCATGTGCGAGAGGCGGTCGTACACGTACTCGCGCTGCTCGTAGATGCGGCCGCCGGGCTGGAGCAGCTGCTGCGAGCGCTGGATGCCGCCCAGGCAGGTCTGCACGATGGACTGCGCGGGCACGTTGGAGCACAGGCGCATGTTGGACAGCATGTTGATGCCGTCAATCAGGTCCTTGGCGATGCGCTTGTTGCCGGAGAGGCTCATCCAGCCGATGCGGTAGCCCGCGACCATGTGGCTCTTGGAGAGTCCGTTGAACGTGATGCAGAACAGGTCCGGCGCCAGGCTCGCGATGGAGACGTGCTGCTTGCCGTCCATCACGAGGCGGTCGTAGATCTCGTCCGCAAAGATGACGAGCTGGTGCTCGCGCGCCACGTCCACGATCTCCTGCAGGACCTCGCGCGGGTAGAGCGCGCCCGTGGGGTTGTTGGGGTTGATCACGACGATGCCCTTGGTGCGCGGCGTGACCTTGCTGCGGATGTCGTCGATGTCAGGGTACCAGTTGGCCTGCTCGTCGCAGATGTAGTGCACGGCGGTGCCGCCGGCCAGCGTGGCGCACGCGGTCCACAGCGGGTAGTCCGGGCTGGGGACCAGGATCTCGTCGCCCTCGTCCATGAAGGCGTTCATCGCGAGCTGGATGAGCTCGGATGCGCCGTTGCCGGTGTAGATGTCCTCAACGTCCACGTTGGGGATGCCCTTGAGCTGGTCGTACTGCATGATGGCCTTGCGCGCTGTAAAGAGGCCGCGGCTGTTGGAGTAGCCCTCGCACTCCGTCAGCTGGTCCTGCATGTCCTTTACGACCTCGTCAGGCGTGCGAAAGCCAAACGGCGCGGGGTTGCCGATGTTGAGCTTGAGCACGTGGATGCCCTGGTCCTCCATGCGGTAGGCCTCGTCCAGGACGGGCCCGCGGATGTCGTACAGGACGTTGTCGAGCTTGTGAGACTTCGTGAACTGGCGCATGGAGCTTCCTTCCCCTTGCCTGCCCCTGGCGGCGGCAGTGCCCTTCTCCCCTGTGGTGCTGCTTGCGGAACTCGCGGCTTCCTGCGGCTGGCTTGCGACTGCCGGCGCTGTGACTACCGGCGTGGCGGACTCTGCCGGGGCGCCCTCGCCTTCCTGCAGCCACTCCTCGCTCACGCCCAACGCCTGGGCGAGAATGATGACGGCCTGGGCCCTGGGCGTCACCTTTCCGCTGAGGTACTGGCTCAGCTGGCTCTTGCCCAGCTTGTGACCCTGCTCCGCCGCGATGCGGATGAGGTCCGCCTGACGGAAGCCGTTCTTCTTCATGGCCTCCGCAAGACGCTCGCTGAAGAGATCCTGGGACATGTCCGACCTTTCGAGTTCAATTTCTGTGTTACGAAGATGTCCGTAGTTCAATTCTGGAATTGAACTACGGACACTCTAGCACAAGGATATTGAACTCAAGGGTTCAACTTTATCTACACATGGGCGGCACGAGGGCCTTGCGGGGACGCCTCCCAACCCGTTATACAAAGACCGCCGACAGGATGAGATGGAGGGCAACAAGCGCCGCGATCACAATCTTGCCCCTCTTCGAGGCTGGATGGTGCGCCAGGATGGTGGCCCACATGACGGCCTCCATTACGATGCCCACAGCAAAGCACAGGTTCCAGGACAACACGTCCCTGAGGGACCACGTTACCGTCTCGACGGCCAACGCTATCCAGAACAGGCTGTTGAGCCTGCGCTCCGCGTCGTCGTACGATGCGTCCCTCTGCTCGTCACCGCTCATCACGCACCCCCTGCTCTCAGGAACGATGCTAGGGTATCTAGGCATGATTTTTGAAACTTATAGGCAGGCGGTTCGGGGATGGCTGCCGACGTCGCTACTTGCGCACGTGGGCCTTGCAGGAAAGCTCGCTTGCGGGTACCTGCACCTTGATGATGGCAACGGTCTTGGCCATGAGCTTGTTCATGGGGAAGTCCTTGCCCGCCTGCTGCCTCATCAGGAGCTTGAGGGCGTGGACCTTCTCGTCCGCGTCCTCGACGATCGAGGCGGTGCCGGCGCCCATGATGCTGGAGTAGAACGAGCCGTACTGGCAGGCGATCTTGTAGGGGGTGGCGCCGCCGTCGTCCAGCGCGACGTCGCACTCCAGCTCCACAAAGCACGCTGGCGAGGCGGAGATGACGTCGAGCTTGCGGCCGTGGCGGGCGGAGTGCATGTAGAGCGTGAGGTCGCCGCCCTCGTACTCGTAGCAGTAGTGCAGGGGCACCACGTAGGGGCGGCCCTCGTCCACGAGGCCGAGGTGGAGGATGTGGGCGTTGTCCAGGATCCGCCTGATCTTTGCGGGATCGGTTACGGCGCGGTCCTTCCTGCGCATGGCTGGCATGGTTCCTCCCAGATGTCTTGCGGCCTCGTGACCGCTGGTGGCGGTCGCGTTTGTGCTGGTACCTACGCTAGGACAGGAATCCCAGGTACTCGTCGAGCACGTTGAACAGCATATCACCCGAGGCCACAGGCACCTCCGCCGTGCTGCGCGATATGCGCGCGTGCGTGTAGAGGTCGCGCGCGGAGGTGAGCACGAGCGCACCCACCACGTTGAACGTTGGCCCGAGCACGACTTCAAGGTAGGGCACGTACTTGGCCGCCTGGTCCACCTCGGACTGCTCGATCGCGTCCTTCATCTTGAACTCCAAGCTGAACGCGTAGCCGGGGCGCGCGGGTGCAGGCTCGGGCGGCACCAGCAGCAGGACGTCCGCGTAGATGCGCACGTAGCGGGCGCGGCGGATGCGCAGCTCAAAGCAGAGCTCCCACCTGTCTTGCGCGGGGCAGCCCAGCTGCCGCAGGTCCGCAAACAGCGCGGCCATGGTGTCGTGCGTGTCCAGAAACGAGTGGAAGAGCCCGCGCGCGTTGTTGAGGTTGCGGCCGATGCGCGCGCAGCCGCGCTTGAGCTGCGCCAGCCACGCGTCGCGGTCCTGGGCCAGGAACTCGCCCACCGTGCCGTACCAGCCACAGAAGTCCCCCAGCCCATGGTGCGGGACCGTCTGCTGGATGAGGCCGTACCAGAGGTAGGCGTCATCGCGGTAGCAGAGGTCCCGCACGAAGGGTGACGCGTACAGGTAGCGGTTGACCGTGGTGTGGTCGATCCCCGTCTGCCGCGCGATGTCGCGGGCCTTCACGCCGTCCGCGCTGCAGATGAGCGAATAGATCGCACGCTCGTTGGCGTCCGCGGCTGAGGATGGCACGTTCTTCTCGCCCGCCCTATGGCCTGCTAGATCAGCTTGCCCTGGCAGTGGTCGCACATGTGCTGGATCATCTGGGCCTCGAAGCCCGTGAAGTCGCGGCGGCGGGTCTTGAGCTCGCCGTCGACCAGCTCGTCGTAGCTGACCTTTACCTTTTGGTAACGCGTGACCTTGGAGGGCTCGTCGCGCGTGAGGCAGGCCTCGACCGTCTTGCCGGCGCGCAGGCCCATCATGATGCGGGGGTTGTACATGACGTGGGGGGTGCCGTCGTCGTCCTGGTACGCGACGACCGCCTTGGTCACGCCAATCTGGTTGGCCGCAAGGCAGCCGCAATCCTCGAGCGACTTCATGGTGTCCACGAGGTCCTGGGCAATGGGCGCGTCCTCCGCGGTCGCGCGCTGGCACTTGGTGGAAAGGACTGCCTCGTCCTTGCAGAGTTCCTTGATCATGTTGGTTCCCTCCCGGAGCCGGTGGCGCAAGGCGCCGTGTACGTCCACGACAGTATATCCGTTGGCGGGGCGGCGCGGCGCGCAGGCCGTTGCGCGCAGGCCGTCGCCTGCCGCCGCCGGCAGCTAGGCCAAAGAGCCCTGCGTGCGGAGCGTGCGCACCACGTGGTGCGGCACCGCGTGCGTGATGCAGCTGCCGATCACGTTGCCCGCGGCACGCTTGGCGTCGTCCGAGGCACCGTGCGTGGCATACGCGTGCGAGAAGCGCCTGAGCATCGCGATGTCGTTTCCGCCGTCACCGTAGACGGCCACCTCGTCGTCACGAATGCCCAGGTGGTTAGCCAGCCAGGACACCGCCTCGCCCTTGTCCACGCCCGCTGCCGTGATCTCGAACATGCAGGGGTCAAACGGCGCGTTGGTCGCCACGTCCGTGTGGGCGTTCAGGAAGTCATGAATCTGGTCCGCGCGACCCATGCCGGATATGTGCGCGTTTATCTTTACCACGCGCAGCGCCGCGATCTGGGCCGGCGTGCAGTCGTACACGTGCTCCGGCCCGCCGGTCATGCTCATGCCGCGCGTGACCACACGCCGCCACAGCGCCATGTGCGAGTATGCGGCGCGGTGCGCCTCCTCGCTCTGCAGGTGGTACGTGTGCTCCGTGGTGATGAACTCCAGCGGCTCCGTGGAGAACCTGGTGACCAGCTCCTCCACAAACGCCTGGTCAAGCGGGCGGCTGCGGAGCAGCGTGCCGTCCTCCCCCAGCACCATGGAGCCGTTTGCGCAGACCACGCACACGTTTTTTTGGAACCCCAGCTGGCGCGGGTCGCGCACGGTGCGTCCCGTGGCGAGCGAGAAGTGCATGCCCGCCTTGCGCACGCGGGCGATGGAGCGCAGGATGGTGCGGTCCGTGAGGTGCAACCCGTTGAGCAGGGTTCCGTCGAGGTCTGCGGCAAAGAGCTTGATCATGTGGCTGAGGTTTCCTCCCTGGGGTCGCGCGCGGGTATGATGGTTTGTCGGCAGGAAGTGTACCACGCGCAGGTTGGAGGCCCATGTTCAACATCGTGCTCTACGCGCCGGAGATCCCGGCAAACACCGGAAACATCGGCCGCACGTGCGTGCTCACGGGATCGCGCCTGCACCTGGTGGGGCCCATCGGCTTCAGCCTGGACAGCCGCATGCTTTTGCGCGCGGGGCTGGGCTACTGGCCCAACCTGGACGTGCAGACATACGCAAGCTGGGAGGACTTTCTGACGCGCAACGGCCTTACCCTGCCAGCGGATGCGGACCGACTGCACCTGCTGACCAAGAAGGCGCGCCACACCTACGTGGAGGCCACGTACCGCGACGGCGACTACCTGGTGTTTGGGAGCGAGAGCACGGGCATTCCGGAGGCGCTTCTGGCAAGCCTCCCCGCGCGCTGCGAGCGCATCCCCATGCTGCCGGACGCGGCCTCGCTCAGGAACCGCGACGCCTGGGCAGCGCACGAGCGCGCGCTGGGCGACGCGGCCGCAAGCTCCGCGGGCCGGGGCCGCGGCGGGGCCGGGACCAAGGCCGACGCCACGGGCGAGGGGGCACGCACTTCTCCCCCGGCGAGCGCGCCGGAAGGCTCCGCGTCACCGCTGGCGGCGCAAGACATCTGCGGGAACTTTGTGGACCCGGACGGCTGGCGCATCAGCGCGCTCAACCTTTCCAACTCCGTGGCCATCGTGCTGTACGAGGCGCTGCGTCAGACGGGCTTTTGCGGAATGGACGCCGACGCGGGCGGTCGCGGGCGCGCGTGATGGGTAGACTAGTGGTGTCCGTGCGAAGCGCCGGAGACTAGGAGAACCTCATGTCATACGACATTAACGATTTTGATGATACCAACGCGATGGGCGCGGGGGCGGACGCCTCGGGCACCGCGCCCCAGGCAAGGCGGGGCTACCAGCCCACGGACGAGAAGGACTTTGGTCCGGAGGCGATGCACGTCCTGCATCGCGCGGGAAGCGAGCTTTCCTACCTGCTTGACCACGACTACCCGCGCGAGACCGCGGTGGAGTTTGTGGGCAACCGCTACCAGTTTACGTCGCGGCAGCGCATGTTCTTGAGCCGCGGCATCTGCGGCAACCGGCGCCGCACCACGCGCGCCAACACGCACCTGCAGGCCTCCGAGCTGCGCGGGCGCGAGGTGTGCATCGACGGCTTCAACGTGATCGTGCCGCTCGAGGTGGCGCTGGTGCACGGGCCGCTCATCCACGCGCAGGACGGCGCCATCCGCGACCTGGCGGGAATATCCGGCACGTACCGCGCCGTGCACCAGACCATGCAGGCCATCGACCTGGTGCTGGACGTGCTTTCTGACGCGGGCGCGCGCTCGGCCACGTTCTTTTTTGACCGCCCGGTGCGTAATTCCGGCCGCCTTGCCAAGACCATAAGCGACTACGTGCGCGCGCTGAGCTCCATCCAGCCGGGCATGCCCAAGATCCAGACGGCCCTGGTGGACAACGTGGACGCGGAGCTGGCCGGCCGCGAGTTTGTGGCCACCAACGACAGTGGCGTGATCGACCGCGTGCAGAGCTGGGTGAGCCTGGACGCGGAGACCCTGGGCCGCGTGGAGGACGTCTGGATGCTGGAGGCCCTCGACCCGGAGGACGTGGACGACGGGCCCGACCCGGCGGTGGACCTTCTGGCGGCGGACGAGTCGTCCTTCGTCAACGCGGCAGGCAACACGAAGCCGGCCACGCGCGTGCCCACCATCCCCGTGAGCGTGCGCGACCCCGGCGACACGCTCTTCTCGTAAAAACGGACGCGCCACGCGGCGCGACGGCATAATCCCAGGCAGACCGAGCAAAGGAAGCAGCATGGACATCCAGAACTTCTATCGCGGCACCGAATTCTATGCACAGGACTACCTGGGGGCGCGCCCAGCGGAGAAGGGCGTGGTCTTCCGCACGTTTGCCCCCGCGGCTGACGGCATCACCCTGCTGCTCGACGGGCGCGAGGTGCCGATGCAGCGCGTGCAGGACGGCAACTTCTGGGAGGCCCAGGTGCCAGACGCCCAGGTGGGCGACCACTACGAGTACCGCATCTGGCACGCGGGGAGCTACGTGGACCACGCGGACCCGTACGCGTTTGCATCGGAGCTGCGGCCCAACCACCGTTCCATCGTGTGCGACCTCACGTACCAGTGGGGCGACGCCGCGTGGATGGGCGCGCGCAAGGCAGACGCCAACCAGGCGGACCGCCCGATGAACATCTACGAGATGCACCTGGGATCCTGGCGCAACCGCGCCGGCGAGGCGCAGACGGACGACCCGTCGGACTGGTACAGCTACGAGGAGCTGGCCCAGCCGCTGGCAGAGTACCTAAAGGAGACGGGCTACAACTACGTGGAGTTCATGCCCCTGTGCGAGTACCCGTTTGACGGGTCCTGGGGCTACCAGCCCACGGGGTTCTTCAGTCCCACCAGCCGCTACGGCACGCCCCAGCAGCTCATGCACTTGGTGGACACGCTGCACCAGGCCGGCATCGGCGTGATACTGGACGTGGTGCCCGTGCACTTTGCCACGGACCCGTGGGGCCTTGCCAACTACGACGGCACGCCGCTCTTCGAGTACCCCAACGAGGCCGTGGGCGTGAGCGAGTGGGGCAGCCACAACTTCATGTACAGCCGCGGGGAGTCCTGCAGCTTCATGCAAAGCTCCGTCAACTTCTGGCTGGGCTGCTACCACTTTGACGCCGTGCGCATGGACGCCATCAGCCGCATCATCTACTGGCAGGGCGACGAGTCCCGCGGCATCAACAACGAGAACGTGCAGTTCATCCGCCGCCTCAACTCCGGCGTCAAGTCGCTCAACCCCGGCACGTTCACGGTGGCGGAGGACTCCACGGACTTTGACGGCACCACGCGCGCCGTGGAGAAGGGCGGCCTGGGCTTTGACTACAAGTGGGACATGGGCTGGATGCACGACACGCTCTCCTACTTCCAGACCGACCCGTACTTCCGCAGCGGCAACTACCACAAGCTCAGCTTTAGCATGATGTACTTCCACAACGAGCGCTACCTGCTGCCCCTGAGCCACGACGAGGTGGTCCACGGCAAGGCGACCATTGCCCAGAAGATGTGGGGCGACCACGACAAGAAGTTCCCCCAGGCGCGCTCGCTCTATATGTACATGATGGTCCACCCCGGCAAGAAGCTGAACTTCATGGGCAGCGAGGTGGCGCAGCTCCGCGAGTGGGACGAGAAGCGCGAGCAGGACTGGTTCATGCGCAAGTTCCCGCAGCACGACGCGTTCTACCACTACTGCCGCGACCTCAACCACGCCTACCTGGACCACCCCGCCCTGTGGCAGGAGGACTACGAGGAGCACGGCTTTGAGTGGCTGGACGTTGCCTCCACGGAGCGCTGCAGCTACGCGATAGAGCGCAGGTCCGCGGCGGACGGCACGGGTTCTGGTGCGGCGGCCGGCAGTGGCGCGGGTTCTGGTGACACCGCCGCGGGCGAGCGCATCGTCTGCGTGCTGAACCTTTCCGGTGCCACGCAGGAGGACTACGAGGTCAAGGTGCCCGCCGCGACCAAGGCGGAGGTCCTTCTCGACAGCGACTGGGACGAGTACTCCGGCACGACGCCCAAGGGGGGCGAGAAGATCGAGCTCGACCCCGCGACGCACGTCCTCACCTGCACGCTTCCGCCGTTCGCGAGCGTGCTGCTGCGGGTGGAGTAGCGCGCAGGGCGCGGGCGCAACGCAATGCGAGATGACGAGGGTCTCGGACCAGGTGTGAGCTGGTCTGGGACCCTTTGGTTTGGGGATGGCGCACCCGTCACCCGCATCAAGCGCAGAAACCGGTTCCTGCGCTTACCCAATTGACGGTTCCCGTGCGTTTGGACCGACGGTTCTCATGCGCCACGCATGGATACCGTGAAAACGCGATGCAAGGATTCCGGTTCCCATGCGTTTGGACCGACGGTTACCTTGCGCGGCGCATGGGAACCGGTCGAAAGACGGCCGTTTTCGGCCCGAACGCAAGGCTTCCGCCCTTGCTTACGCATGGATTCCGAAACCCTTGCGTGCAAAAACGACGGTTCCCTTGCGTGACGCAAGGGAACCGCAACGGAGTCGTGGGGCGCGGCCGTCACCTGCGACCCGCACGCAGGCGTAGCCGCCCGGCGCATCTGCACTAGTCGTTGGCAGCCAGCCAGTCACGCATCATGCGCAGGTAGCGAGGGGTGTCGTCCGCGTAGCACATGTGACGGCAGCCCTCGAAGAGCTCCCAGCGCGCGCCGGGGATGCCGTCGTACATGGTCTTCGCGATCAGCGGCGTGCAGAGGTCGTCCGTACCGTCCACCACGAGCGTGGGCACGTTGATCTGGCCCAGGCGGTCGGTGTAGTCCCAATCCTTTAGCGTGCCTTGCGGCATGAGCTCGTTGGGGCCCCATGCCACGAGGTAGGACTCCGTGCCGGAGCGCTTGGGGCGGCGCAGGCACTCGGGCGCGTCCGGGCCGTAGTGCAGGTCCGCGCAGTGGAGCTCCATGTAGTGGTCGATGGCGCGCTGGTACGCGGCGCCCGTGAAGTCGCCCGTGGCCTCCGCGTCCATCAGGGCCTGGTACTCGTCCGCGGGGAGCATGCGCGCCATGCGGTGCTGCTCGCGGCCCCAGAGCTGGGAGGACGGCAGCGTGCTGCTGAGCGTGGCGGAAAGCACGCCCTTGGGCTGGCGGTCGACCAGGTACGTGATCTCGAGCATGCCGCCCCACGACTGGCCCAGCAGGTGGTAGCGCGAAAGTCCCAGGTAGTCCACTAGCGCCGCGAGCTCCCTCACCCACGTGTCCGCGCGCCAGAGCTCCGGGTGGCCCTCCACGTAGGAGTCGCCGCAGCCCAGCTGGTCGTAGCTAATCACGGCGCGGCCGTCGGTCGTCAGCGGGTCAAGAAGCTCCATGTAGTTGTGCGTGGAGCCGGGACCGCCGTGCAGGCAGAGGAGCGGCGCCTTGCCGTTGGCCAGGCCCTTCTGTACGTCGCCGGCTATGCGATAGTACGTGCGATACTCGCCAAAGGGCATGTAGCCCTCGGTCACGGGGACGCCGGACGCGCCCTGCTGCTCGGTGTTGCTCATGCGACTCCCATCCGCGGCCCCAGCGGGCTGCGCTCGCTTTTCTCGACGTTTATTGTATGCACACGGGATGGGGACGTGCCGTGCGGGCGCGCCGCGGCAGGCAATCTTGCCCTATCCTGTACCAAAGACCTAAGGAGGGGCACGTTGGAAGATCAGATACTGCTCATCAACGACATGTGCGGCTACGGCAAGGTGGCGCTCGCCGCCATGCTGCCCGTGCTCACCCACATGGGGTACCGCATCCACAACCTGCCGACCGCGCTTGTATCGGACACGCTCAACTATCCAAAGTTCTACATCCACGACTGCACGGAGTACGTGCGCAACACGCTCCCGATCTGGGACGAGCTTGGCTTTAGCTTTGACGCGATATCGACCGGCTTCATCCAGAGCGAGGAGGAGTCGCGCATCATCGCGGACTTCTGCGAGCGCCACGCCGCCAAGGGCACGCGCATCTTCGTGGACCCCATCATGGCCGACCACGGCCGCCTGTACGCGGGCATCCCGCAGACCACGGTCAAGCTCATGAGGAGGCTCGTCTCGCTCGCGGACTGCACCGTGCCCAACTACACGGAGGCCTGCCTGCTCACGGACACGCCCATCGACCTCGAGCGCGGCATGTCGCAGAGCGACGCCGTGGGGCTGGTCGACGGCGTACGCGACCTGGGCGCCAAGTCCGTGGTGATCACGAGCGCGCTCGTGGAGGGCCGCCCCATGGTGATTGGCTACGACCACCGCAACAAGAAGTACTTCTCGCTCCCCATCAAGATGGTGCCGGTGTACTTCCCGGGCACGGGCGACATATTCTCGTCCGTGCTGATCGGCCACGTGATGCGCGACATGCCGTTGGACGAGGCCACGTCGCGCGCCATGGAGGCCGTGCGCAAGCTGATCGTGCGCAACCAGTACCAGGACGACAAGTCGCGCGGCATCCCCATCGAGACCTGCCTGGACGCGCTGGACTAGCGCCAGCTTGCAGTAGCCTGCCGGCGCCGCCCGCCCCGCCGCAACGCGATGCGACGCTGCACCATGCAATACATCGCCAAAATCATGCGGGCGAGAAGAGCGATAGGAAACGACCCCGAAGCCTCTCGTGAGGTTCCGGGGTCGTTCGTTCGCTTGGCAGGGGACTCAAGCTAGGAAGTCACGTACTTCTCCCCTACTCGCGGTTGCGCTTGCGCATCGCGACGGCGATCACGACGATGGCGACGCCGGCGACCGCGATGGCAACGGGGACCATCATGTTGTTGGTGTCGCCCGTGGAGACGACCTTGCCGGACTTGCCGGTGGTGGTGGCAGGCGCGGACTTCTTGGTCGGGGCGTTGGTGGTCGTGGTGTCGGTCTTGGTGGGCGTAGTGGGCGTAGTGGGCTTGGCAGCCGCAGCCTTCACGGTGATGGTCGCAGGGTCGGAGGTGACGCTCTGGCCGTTGACGGTGTTGGTCACGGTGCAGGTGTAGGTGTAGGTGCCGACCTTGGAGGTGTCGACGGAGTGGGTCGAGCCCTCATTGGTGTCAGTGGTGGCACGTGCGGCCTTGAGGGTCGCGCCGGCGGTGGCAACGGCCTTGTTGGAGGTGTCGCCAGTGAACTTGACGTCCCACTTGTAGGAGAGCTTGGAGTCGGAACCCTTGACCTGGTCGGGGATGGAGGCGGTCACCTGGAGGTCAGCGGCCTTGTCACCCTGCGTGTACGTGGCACTCTGGGGCTGGCCGGTAATTTCTGGCTTGAAAAGCAGAGTGGCATAAGCAACCGGAGTCTTGAGGTCGCCGGTCGTGGCGTCGTAGTCGCTCGGGACGAACTCGCCGGACTGGTCGCCCTTGAGGTAGGCGCGCATCTCGTCGAGGAGGGCCTTGCACTTGTTGTAGGTCTCCTTGCTTGCCTGCTCGAAGAGCGTGTTCGCGAGGTCGGTGCGGGCCTGGCCGACAGCCGTCTTCTGCATGACGGAGTCGACGGTGGTCTGCTGGGCGATGAGCTGCTTCTGCAGGGCGTCCAGGTAGGCACGGGTGTTCTTGGCGAGCTTGGCGCGGTTGTTGTAGGCGAGGGTGTTGATGTCCATCAGCACGTAGTCGAGCGAGCCGTTGTCCGTGGAGGAATCCATAGCAGCGTCAACGGAGTCCTTGGACTCAGACGCACCGGTGTGGGTCTCGTCCCACTTGTCGATCTCGGCGATCTCGGGGTAGATGGTGGTGTCGACCTTGGTCAGCAGCGCGGAGTAGCTCGGGACGGCGACGCTGAACTCGTCGCGGGAGAGGGCCTCCCACTGGATGGTCGCGATGTCGGAGGTCATTGCGTTCCTGATCTGGAACATGTGCGTCTCGACAGTGCGGTTGTTGCCGATGGCATACAGCTGGGAGTTCGTATTTGCGTTGAGGTTGCTCGTCTGCTCACCACGCGCCGCGTAGGAACGAAGCGCCTGGAAGAGGCTCACCTTGCCGGCAGGCTGGAAGAGGAGCTCGGGGTCGGTGAGGGAGGTCACGCCCTGCCATCCCTTGGCGGCGGTGAAGTCCGTGGTGTACGTGCCGTCCGCGAGGGGGCTGCCGAAGTAGGCGTGGCCCTGCGCGTAACGGGTCATCTGTGCGATGCCGTCATCGGCGCCATAGGAGGATGCGACGTCGAAGTTGCCATCGTCGAAGTACTTGGCGGTGCCAGCCTCCTTAGCGACGTCCACCATCTTTTCGGAGTGCAGGCACACGAGAGGATCTTCGAGGTTCACGTCGAACTTCAGGCTGCTCATGTTGGGGTTGACGGAGACCATGTCGGTCGTGTAGACGTCGCCGATCTTGGCGGCGCTCAGGTTGACTGCGCACCACTGGTGACCGGACAGTTGCATGAAGACCCAGGTCTCCGCGGAGTCCGCGATGATGATCTGGTTCATGTCGTAGTTGCCCTTCTCGTCAACTATCTGACCGAGAAGCTTGACGCCGTCACGGGCGGTGGTGGCGCAGCCCAGCACGATGTCGGGGATGGTGTACTCGCCGAGGCCGGAGGGGTTGTCCTGATCCTCGCTGCCGGCGGGGTCGACGGCGGCGATCTTGTCGTTGTAGTTGGTGGTCAGGGTGGCGGAGACGCTCACGCCCGCGGAGTTTGTGCCCGCCTCGGAGTACGCATCAGTGTAGCCGTCCCAGCCGGAGGGAAGGTCGCGCACATAGGTGTGACGGAGCGTCGTGCCGTTGTACGTCCACGTAAAGTTGGACTCGTCCGAATGGAACGTGGGATTGGTCTGCGGCTCCTGGATGCCGAACGCCTTGGGATGGCGACTGGCGTAGTCCTCGGAACGTCCGACGTAGGTGTCGCCCGTGTCGGTCACGCCCTTGCCCATGTAGATCTGCGTGCACGCGAGCGCGCCCGTCGGCAGCGCCATCACGATGGCGGCGGTCACGGTGAGCGCCTGGCCGAAGCGCTTGAAGCGGCCGAGCGCACCCCTGGTTTGGGTCCTTCTCATATGCCCCCCTTGTCCTGTGGCGCCAGTAGACAGAAACCTGGCACCAAACCACATGTCTGCACGCATCATCACATGGAAGTGCAGAATTTGTAAAGGTGCCTAACGTTGGCCGAAAAGATTCTGACGGCAAACGGAAACGTAAACCGTAACATGAAAAGTTGTAATGGCAGGCATGAGAGAAGGACCCGCCGCACGAGCTGCGACGGGTCCTTTCAGGTGCCTGTATGCAGGTGTTCTTCTCGTCCGCGTCTTACTGGGGACGGTCGACCCCACGTTGACGGAGCCGGCGGATGGTGCAAACGGCGCGGAGGACGAGAAGTGCGGCGTCGCCGCTAGTCGCGCGTGAGCTTGCGGTGCAGGCGGTGCGGCTTGGAGAGGTCGGGGCCGAGGCGCTTCACGCGGTCCTTCTGGTAGTCCTCGAAGTTGCCCTCGAACCAGTGCCACGCGCCGGGGTTCTCGTCCGTTCCCTCCCACGCAAGGATGTGCGTGCAGATGCGGTCCATGAACCAGCGGTCGTGGCTCGTGATCACGCAGCAGCCCGGAAACTCCAGAAGCGCCTCCTCCAGGCTCTCCAGGGTCTCGGTGTCCAGGTCGTTCGTCGGCTCGTCCAGAAGCACCAGGTTCCCGCCCTGGCGCAGGGTCAGGGCCAGGTTCAGCCTGTTCCTCTCGCCGCCAGAGAGCACGCCGGCGCGCTTCTGCTGGTCGGTGCCCTTGAAGCCAAACGCGCTCACGTACGCGCGGCTCGGGATCTCCTGCTTGCCGACGGTGATGTAGTCGTTGCCGCCGCTCACGACCTCCCACACCGTCTTCTGTGGGTCGAGTCCCTCGCGGTTCTGGTCCACGTAGGAAAGCTTCACCGTCTCGCCCAGCTCGAGCGAGCCGGAGGTGACGGGCTCCTGTCCCACGATCATCTTGAACAGGGTCGACTTGCCCACGCCGTTCGGGCCGATGACGCCCACGATGCCGTTGCGCGGCAGGCTGAAGCTCAGGTCGTCCATCAGCACGCGGTCGCCAAACGCCTTGTGCAGGTGGTTCGCCTCCAGCACCTTGTTGCCCAGGCGCGGACCCACGGGAAGGTGGATGTCGGTGTAGTCGACCTTCTCGGCACGCGCCGCCGCGGCCTCCATCTCCTCGTACGCCGCGAGGCGGGCCTTGCTCTTCGCCTGACGGGCCTTCTGCGAGCTGCGGACCCACGCCAGCTCGTCACGCATCTTGCGGGCGCGCTTGGCGTTCTGCTTGGACTCCATCTCCAAGCGCGCGGACTTGGTCTCAAGGTAGGTGGAATAGTTGCCCTTGTAAGGGTAGAGCGTGCCGCGGTCGACCTCGCAAATCCACTCGGCCACGTTGTCCAGGAAGTAGCGATCGTGCGTGACGGCGAGCACCGCGCCCTGGTAGTTCTTGAGGAACTGCTCCAGCCACAGCACGGACTCCGCGTCCAGGTGGTTGGTGGGCTCGTCCAAAAGCAGGAGGTCGGGCGCCTCCAGCAGGAGCTTGCACAGGGCGACGCGGCGCCTCTCTCCGCCGGAGAGGTGCGTGACGGGCTCGTCGCCATCGGGGCACTGCAGCGCGTCCATCGCCTGCGAGAGCTGGCTGTCGATGTCCCAGCCGTTGGCGGCGTCGATCTCGTTCTGGAGCTCGCCCATCTCGGCCATGAGCGCGTCGAAGTCCGCGTTGGGGTCGCCCATCTCCTCGCCGATCTGGTTGAAGCGGTTGACCTTGGCGATGATGTCGCCAAACGCCATCTCGATGTTCTGCTTGACGGTCTTGGTCTCGTCCAGCGGCGGCTCCTGCAGGAGGATTCCCACGGAGTAGCCGGGCGAGAGGCGCGCCTCGCCGTTGCTGATGTCCTCGATCCCGGCCATGATCTTGAGCAGGGTCGACTTGCCCATGCCGTTGGGGCCCACGACGCCGATCTTGGCGCCGGGGAAGAAGCCCATGGTCACGTCGTCCAGGATGACCTTGCCGTCGTACGCCTTGCGGACCTTCTCCATCTGGTAGATGAACTCTGCCATCTGTCTTGCTCCTTTGCTCGGGAGGGGCGGCAGCCTGCGCCGCGCCCGCCACGGACCTGTTGCCTGTCTGCTTGCATACGAGCTGCGTTTTCGCTTGCATGCTTGCCGGACAGTATCCCATACGGCATGCGCGGGGCCAGCCGCCGCGGCGCGAACGCGCACGGCGACCACCGATTCTCCCGGGTTTTGACACGGCACGGTCAGGGTGCGGAGTGTTGCCGGCGCGGCGGTTTCCTCGCATCCGAGCGCCAGGGCGGTGTCCCACCCCTGCTACATCGCGGAGACGATCGCGTACAGCACCGCGATTACGACGAGCACGATCACCAGCACGACGGCCACGCGCATGAGGTAGCCCTTCGTGCCATAGCGACGCATGTTGTCCTCCACGCCGTTGGTGTTGGCCATGTTGTTGGCCACCTTGCCCAGGCCCTCGGCCACGGAGCCCGGCTCCTCGTCGTCCACCATGGGCGCGTAGCCCTCGCGCGGGTTGCCCGTGAAGATGCGGCCGCCGGCCGTGACCACGTACTCCGTGCCGTCGTCGTCCTGACGGGTGACCTCCCCCATCAGACGCTTGCCCTGCCACACAAAGCTCCTGCCACCAGGCATGCCGGCCGCCCTTCTCCCAAGCGCGCCCACGTGCGGCGCGCGTCACGTCAGTCCATGTTGCTCGTTTCATGGGAATGCTAGCAGCAATCTGCGGGCTTGGTGTGCGGAACGCGCGCACGAGTACCATCATGTGAGGCACGGCCACGGCGCGTCCACGCGCGGCGGCCATCGGCAGCGGCGACGCGAGGGGCGGCACGGCATGAAGAGCATCCTGGTAATGGCGACGGGCGGGACGATCGCGTCTCTCCCCCAGGCGGACGGGCTCGCGCCGGCGCTCACGGGCGAGGAGCTCGTGGCACGCGTGCCGCTGATCGACCAGCTCTGTCACATCGACGTGGTGCAGCCCATGAACATCGACAGCACCAACATGCGCCCGCGCGACTGGCTGCGCATCGCGGACGGCATCGCCAGCCGCTACGACGACTACGACGGCTTCGTGGTGCTGCACGGGACGGACACGATGGCGTACACGGCCGCAGCCCTCAGCTACCTGCTGCAGGGCGGCAGCAAGCCCATCGTGCTCACGGGATCGCAGCAGCCCATGGCGGCGCCGTTCACGGACGCCAAGCTCAACCTGTACCAGAGCCTGCTGTTTGCCACGGACGACAGCGCCCGCGGCGTGAGCGTGGTGTTCAACGGCAAGGCGATCGCCGGCACGCGCGCCCACAAGCAGCGCACGCTGAGCTTCAACGCCTTCGTGAGCATGAACTTCCCCACGCTCGCCTACATCCGCGGCGGCCGCGTGCTGTGGAGCGGCGGCCGGGGTCTCGCGCCGGACGCCTCCGCGGGCGAGAAGGACGAGCCCCTGCGCCGCTATACCGCCTTGGACGACCGCGTCATCGTGCTGAGGCTGACCCCCGAGCTGAGGCCGTCGATCTTCTCGCTCATAAAGGACGAGTACGACGCCGTGATCCTGGAGACGTTTGGCATCGGCGGCATCCCGGACTACGACGGCGGCGCGTTCCAGCGCGCGATCTTTGGCTGGGTGGACTCCGGGCGCACGCTGGTGCTGACCACGCAGGTGCCCGAGGAGGGGCTCGACCTGGGCGTGTACGAGGTGGGGCGCGCGTACTCCGAGCACCCCGGCATCCTGAAGGGCGACGACATGTCGACGGAGGCCCTCGTGGCCAAGACCATGTGGGTGCTGGGCCAGACGCGCGACGCCGCCGAGGTCAGGCGCCTGTTCTACCGGCCCGTCAACAGCGACCGCACGATGCAGTAGCCGCGCCGGCCCTGGCGCCGCCCCCGCATGTATATAGTTCATGACCAGCCGCCGATTCGTGCCCGCACGCTGGGAATTTGTGACATCATGTGAGAACGCAATACACAAATGAGCAGCAATCCATGCTCATTTAACCCGAAGGAGCTGAACATGCCCGAGGCCATCCGCAAGGTCAACATCATCGGCCACCTGCATCCCGACACAGACAGCATCTGCTCTGCCATCGCGTATGCGTACCTCAAGAACCAGATAAGCGACATCGAGTACGAGCCGCGCCGCGCCGGCGCCATCAACCGCGAGACGGCCTTCGCGCTCAAGTCGTTTGGCTTCGAGGAGCCCGAGCTCATCACGAGCGTCGCCCCGCAGATCAAGGACACGCAGATCTCGCGCCAGAAGAGCATCGACGCGGACACCTCGCTCTTCTCCGCATGGAACCTCATGCGCGACCTCAAGACCAGCACGCTGTGCGTCACGGACGAGAAGAACGACCTCCTGGGCCTGATCGCCGTCAAGGACGTCGCGAGCGCCAACATGGACATCTTCGACACCGCGATGCTCTCCAACGCCAAGACGCTGTACTCCAACGTGCTCGACACGCTCAAGGGCACCATGGTGCTGGGCGACCCCGCGGACCGCATCACGCAGGGCAACATCCGCATCGGCACCACGCCCGAGATGATGGAGGGCAACATCGAGAAGGGCGACATCGTCCTGGTGACCAACCGCTACGAGACGCAGCGCTACGCCGTCGAGGCGGGCGCGAGCTGCCTGGTGGTCTGCAACGGCGCCGGCGTGAGCGAGGTCGTGCTGGGCGCGGCCAAGGCCAACGGCTGCACCGTCCTCACCACCCCGTACGACACGTACTCCGCCGCGCGCCTCATCCCCATGGCCACGCCGGTCTCCGCCGAGATGCTCCCGGAGGAGAAGGTCCTGCGCTTCTCCGTCAACACCGCCGTGGACGACGCCCTCAAGGTGATGGCAAACTCGCAGCACCGCTTCTTCCCCGTGATGGACGAGGACGGCCACTACATTGGCGTCGTGAGCTCGCCCAATATGATCAACGTCAACAAGAAGCACGTCATCCTGGTTGACCACAACGAGCGCAGCCAGGCCGTGAGCGGCCTCGAGCGCGCCGAGATCATGGAGATCATCGACCACCACCGCATCGGCACGATCGAGACGAGCTCCCCGGCGTACTTCCGCAACGAGCCCGTGGGCTGCACCAACACGATCCTCTTCAGCATGTTCCAGGAGAAGGGCGTCGAGATCCCCAAGAACATCGCGGGCATCATGCTTTCCGCCATCCTGTCCGACACGCTGGCGTTCCGCTCCCCCACCTGCACCGAGCGCGACAAGTTCGCAGGCCAGCAGCTGGCGCAGATCGCGGGCGTGGACATCGACACGTACGCGGACGCTATGTTCGACGCCGGCGCGGACCTCACGGGCCGCACCGCCGAGGAGGTCTTCAACTCCGACTTCAAGGTCTTCTCGCGCGGGCACGCACGCTTTGGCGTCGGCCAGGGCAGCTTCATGACCGAGGCCAGCCGCAAGGCCGCCGAGGCGCTGGTTGGCCCGTACCTCAAGGAGGGCGCCGCCGCCAACGACATCCCGATGGTCTTCTACATGTTCACGGACGTGAAGTCCCAGACCACCGAGCTGCTGTACTGGGGCGCCAACACCGACCAGATCGTGTCGCGCACGTTTGACGTGACGCCGGTCGACGGCATCGCCACGCTGCCGGGCGTCGTCAGCCGCAAGAAGCAGGTCATCCCGCCCCTCATGACCACGCTCCAGGACATGGACGAGGACGAGGAGTAGCAGCTAGCAGCCGCGTCCGCCCCACGGCGACGCTTCAGGGCGAGAAGAATGACCTTCTCATCAGCACCATCAGGCCGGCCGGTCCGCGTGACCGACCGGCCTTTTGCGTGCGCGGCATCCAGCGTCGCAGGCGTCCGGCACCGCGGGCGCCACGGGCACCCCACGCCAGCCCGCACGCCGCGGCATTCGTGTCCGCCCCGCGCGATAGACTTGTGCAAGGCAACACAGGAGGAGGTCCCATGGCAGAGCAGAGCGGTCGCGAGGGCGCAAGCCAGCAGGAAGTTTCGGCGGCAGGGCAGCCGGCGCGCGAGCAGTCGAGCTTCTTCGCGCTCATCTCGCGCATGAAGTACATCGAGCGCTGGGCACTCATGCGCAGCACCCACCCGGAGAACCTCTCGGAGCACTCGCTCGAGGTCGCCGTAATCGCGCACGCGCTCGCGACCATCGCCAACGTGCGCTACGGGCGCTCGCTCGACGCGGGCAAGGCCGCGCTCGTGGGGCTCTTCCACGACACGTCGGAGATCATCACCGGCGACATGCCCACGCCCGTCAAGTACGCCAACGGGCAGATCCTGGGCGCGTACAAGGACGTGGAGGCCCACGCGGAGCGCACGCTCCTGAGCGAGCTGCCGGCGGACCTCGCCCCCACCTACCAGCGCATCTTCTTCCCGGAGGACGAGCACGGCGTCGTGAGCGAGGACGAGGCGTACCTGCGCGCGCTCGTGAAGGCCGCGGACAAGATATCCGCGCTCATCAAGTGCGTGGACGAGGCGCACGCCGGCAACGCGGAGTTCACGCGCGCCCGCGACGCCACGCAGCAGCGAATCGACGCCATGGCCGAGGAGTACCCGGAGGTGCGGGACTTTGTGGAGGAGTTCCTCCCGCCCTATGGCCAGACGCTCGACCAGCTGCTCTAGCAGGCCTCGGCCGGTACGGGCGACGCCGTGGGTGGCACGGGTGACGACAGTCCATCTGCCATTCCCGGAATGTCAGTTCCATGTAGCTGTTTTTAAACAATTCAGATTGCATCTGTTCGTTTTTGGACAAATCTGAGCCCACAGGTTTCAATTTGAATCGGTTTCAAAAATCAGGTACCCCCCATTGCGTCGTAAGGTTAAAATTCTTCAGACGTGATGCAGGGAGGGGCGCATCTGTACGTCTCGCTCAGATGAACGCGTGGCCTGACACGCCTGGCAACAGGCATGCGAGGCCGCGGATTCGAGAGGTTGGTGTAATCGCATGCAGAACAAGTTGGCACACGCGGCGGAGCGCAAGGCATTCTCCGTCGTCCTCGACAAGGGAATCGACGCCGTGCGCGGCGACCATCCCGAGGAGGCTATCGAGAAGTTCCTCGACATGGGCCAGAAGATGCTCTCCGGCACCGCGCCCGATATGGCCGCGATGCTGCGCGCCGCGTTCTACCCTGGCTCCAAGTGGGAGAACATGGTCATCGACATGGCCCGCCGCATCGATCCGCACATCCTGAAGACCGCCCTTCTCGACGGCGCCTACGAGGCTGCCTTCCGCGGCCTGCGCGAGACCACGATCTCTGCCGAGAAGAACCAGTGCAACGTGCCCTGGATCATCATCTTCGACCCCACGAGCGCCTGCAACATGCACTGCGTGGGCTGCTGGGCCGCCGACTACTCCAAGTCGCTCAACCTCACGTTCGACGAGATGGACTCCCTCGTGCAGCAGGCCAACGACCTCGGCTGCCACTGGTTCTTCATGACCGGCGGCGAGCCCATGGTGCGCTGGAAGGACATCGTCAAGCTGGCCGAGAAGCACAACGACTCGCTGTTCAGCCTCTTCACCAACGGCACGCTCATCAACGAGAAGGTCGTCGAGGACTGCAAGCGCCTCGGCAACGTGCTCTTCTCCGTCTCGCTCGAGGGCTCCAAGGAGGCCAACGACGGCCGCCGCGGCGAGGGTGACTACGACAAGGTCATGGCCGCCTTCGACCTCATGAAGGCCAACGGCATCCCGTTTGGCGTCTCCACGGCCTACACCCGCGCGAACGTCGAGGCCGTCACCTCTGACGAGTACTACGACATGCTGATCGAGAAGGGCGCGCTCTGGGCCTGGTACTTCCACTACATGCCCGTGGGCGAGGGCGCCAACGCCGACCTCATGCCGACGCTCGAGCAGCGCCAGTACATGATCAAGCGCATCCGCGAGGTCCGCGACTACAAGGGCGGCAAGCCCATCATGGTCATGGACTTCCAGAACGACGGCGAGTTCGTCGGTGGCTGCATCGCTGGTGGCCGCGTGTTCTGCCACATCACCGCCCGCGGCGACGTTGAGCCCTGCGTCTTCATCCACTACTCCAACGCCAACATCAAGGAGCAGAGCCTGCTCGAGTGCCTCAAGCAGCCGCTCTTCCAGCAGTACCGCGCCAACTGGCCGTGGAACGACAACATGCTGCGCCCCTGCCCCATGCTCGAGAACCCCGAGGTCCTTCCCAAGATGGTCCACGCCGCGGACGCCAAGTCCACGGAGTACGTCACGCCGGAGAGCGTCGACCACCTGTGCGCACGCACCGCTCCGTATGCCAAGAGCTGGGCGCCCGTGGCCGAGAAGGTCTGGCGTGAGGAGCACCCGACCGGAAAGAAGGTCTACGACGACGACATCTCGATGATGCCCGTCGACGAGAAGGGCAAGATGCTCGAGAAGCAGGACGAGGAGGGCTTCACCGTCACGCTGGACGACTAAGCCTCGCCTGCAACAAAGTTTGAATAGGCCCCGGAACGCCACATGGCGCTCCGGGGCTTTTTTAGGCAATCCAATGCGCGCAAGTCTTTCTCGTTCATGTTTCATATATATATAAAAATGTAAGATGAGACAATTCCACAGGAGGCTAACGATGACAGTCAACAACGGCAGAAGCTTCGCCGACGAACTCGACGGTGCATCTAATGCTGACGAGATTTTGGTCGATTACCTGATGGAACTCTGTGAATCCGTTAGCCACAAGATGTCGAAGCTTGGAATCGGGAAGGCAGAGCTTGCACAACGTATGGGGAAGAAGCCGAGCCAAATCACGAGGATCCTATCCGGTGAGGCTAACGTAACACTCCGGACTATCGCCGAACTTGATAGCGCACTTAACCTTGGAATCTCGCTCAAGCCACCCCACAATACGCGACCGAGTTGAATGGCAACATAAAACGGAGTTGCTTCACCCCTAATTTAAAAAACAATCATCTGGGCGTCTCAGTCTCGACCCAACAACCCTGACTGACCGAGGACCACCCAGATGTCCCACCTCTTTTATATTTATCGGGATGCGGCCGTTTCGAGACTCCGTCGATGCCAATCGAGCCGCAATTCAATAAATATATGAATCACAAAACACCCAGTTCGGCGGATTTTTTCAATGGAGGCCTCGGTAACTCGATCCGTGGGCTCGCAAGCGCATACAATGTGCATCCGTCACCTGGGCGGCCGTCACGCGCGCCGCCCACGCACTTCTCCCCCGTCCAGAAAGGCCCCCATGCACGCGCTTCACGCCAGACTGCCCAAGAACTTCGTCCTCGAGGAGCGCCTCGAGCGCTACGCCGACGCGATCGAGGCGAGTCCCGCGGACTACGCGGGCACGTGGGCGGAGGCCTGTCATCCGCTGGTGCCCGGCCATCCGCACGCCCGCTACCGGCGCGTGGTGCTGGACATGGGCTGCGGCAAGGGGGCGTCCACGGTCGAGGCGGCCTCGCGCGACCGCGACACGCTGTATGTTGGCATCGACTGCGAGCCCATCTGCATCGCGTACGCCGCGCAGCACGCCGTGGAGGCGCAGCTCAGGAACGTGGTGTTTGCGCCCGGCGTCGCAAGCAAGCTGGAAAGGTACTTTGCGCCCGGCGAGCTTGACCAGGTGATCCTCAACTTCCCCACACCGTTCCCGCGCAAGAAGGAGGCGTGGGAGCGCCTCACGCACGCGGACGTGCTCGTGAGCTACCGCCGGCTGCTCAGGCCGGGCGGCGTCGTCACGTTCAAGACGGACAGCCTGCCGCTGTGGAACTTCTCGCGCGGGCAGTTTGAGATTGCGGGCTACAGCACGCTGTGGGAGTCCACCGACGCCCGCGCCGAGCGCCCGCAGGACCCCGTCAGCTGGTACGAGAAGCGCCTGAGCGCGCAGGGCGCAACGGTCTACGCAATCGAGGCCACGCCGGACCCGGCGCGCGAGCCCAAGCTCGACGCGGACGGGCGCGTGGTCCAGACCAAGCCGCTCAGCCTTATCGACTACCTGCCGGACGACCTGGAGTCCATGGACTACATCCCCCACGGCATGCAGGGAACCGTCATCAACCTGCGGAACCTGGCGCGCAAGGGCCACTTCGACCGGCACCTGTAAAGCCAGCCGCTAGCCGCCGTTTATCTCGTCCAAGAACGCCTCGCCATAGCGCTCGAGGCGCTTTTGGCCCACGCCCGGCACCTGCAGCAGCGCCCCCTCGTCGCGCGGGCGGCGGCGGACCATCGCGCGCAGCGTCGCGTCCGTAAACACCACGTAGGGCGGCACGCCCATCTGGTGCGCCAGGCGCTTGCGGAGCGCCCGCAGCCGCTGGAAGAGCTCCTCGTCGCCGTCCGTGGCCTCCAGCGCCGCGTC
>ERZ791908.896-NODE-896-length-23844-cov-62.477868_pt1 | contig 23844 bp, 16 predicted proteins | sample MGYA00510144_ERZ791908 | MGnify/ENA primary metagenome ERZ791908 (study PRJEB30046, sample SAMN00792105) | human gut metagenome | study: EMG produced TPA metagenomics assembly of the A metagenome-wide association study of gut microbiota in type 2...
GTTCGCGACGAACGGGATGCGTTCGCGACGAACGGGATGCGTTCGCGACGAACGGCGGTGCATAGCCTGCCAACGTTAACGGATGCGCACGCTTCGCGTGCGGAGCGGCGCGTCAACTAAGATGGTGCCACGTGCCGCGGGGCAGACCGCGGCGTCAGGCTCGCGCCCTGCGCCTGCGTCCCGCCAGCGGTGGCGTGCGCGGCTGCGGGTGCCACGGCGGGCCGTCAACCACCCGGGGAGGATCTTCTCATGAGGCTCTTTGCCTATGCGCTGCGCGAGTACGACGAGCTTGGCTACATGAAGGAAGCCGCAAGCGAGCTCGGCTTCGAGTTCGATTACACGAGCGAGTACCCCACGCTGGACAACGTGGGCCTGGCCGCCGGGCACGACGCGCTCTGCATCATCACCAACCCCATGCCGGCCAAGCTTCTGGATGCCTTCCACGCGGTGGGCGTCAAGAACCTGGCCACGCGTACCATCGGCTACGAGCACATCGACCTTGCCCACGCGCGGGAGCTGGGCATGCGCGTGGCAAACGCGCCCTATCCGCCCGAGGGCGTGGCCAACTACGCCATCATGCTGATGCTCATGGCGCAGCGCAAGGTCAAGCTGCTGGCACGCCACTCGCTCGCGCAGGACTTTGGCCTGCACGGCAAGCTGGGCAAGGACGTCAGCACGTCCACGGTGGGCGTCATCGGCACGGGGCGCATAGGCGCGACCGTGGTGCGCCACCTTTCCGGCTTTGGTTGCAAGATTCTTGCGTACGACCCCTACCCCAACAAGGAGGTGGAGAAGTACGCCACCTACGTTGACCTGGACACGCTGCTTGCGCAGGCAGACGCAATAACCCTGCACGCGCCCGGCCTCAAGCAGAACTACCACATGATCGACGCGGACGCCTTCGCCAAGATGAAGGACGGCGTGGTCCTGGTCAACGCGGCGCGCGGCATGCTGGTGGACACGCAGGCCCTGGTGGCGGCCGTGGAGTCCGGCAAGGTGGGCGCGGCGGCGCTCGACACCATCGAGAACGAGGCCGACCTCTACTACCGCGACCTCAGCCGTGACGTCCTGCCCAACCGCGACCGCAGCGTGCTGATGGCGTTCCCCAACGTGATCGTCTCGCCGCACATGGCGTTCTACACGGCGGAGGACGTCCGCGCGATGATCTTCAACTCCGCCTCCGCACTGCTGGCGTTCAGCCGCGGCGAGGACACCCCGTTCGAGATTCGCGCGTAACGCGTTAGATTTCCGGCAGCAATCTCGTTAATTTGCGAGCGAAACATACAATTAAACTAGCTGAATGACGCACGCGGGATGCACTCCACGCGCGTCGTTATTTTTTGCAGAATTAGACACGCATTAAGTGCAAATGGACAACAAACTGCCCTTTTGCTGAATTGTGTCTTGACACCCTTGGGGTATCTGTCAAAAAATGACACACGTGTTGTGTGCACGGAGTTGTTTGAAACGCTCGTATCGTCCAGTTTCGTGCATATGTTGAGAAGCGTATTGCATGCAAGGGTAGAAGGGCCTGAGCAATGGGGAAGCAGCCGAGCGACATTAAGGCCAAGGCAAAGGGGAGCGAGTCCCCCGAAGCCGTCGACCTTCGCAAGCTGCATCGCGTCCAGCTCCTCAGGCTCCTGCGTGACGCCACGGAGGAGAACGAGCGCCTCACCGCAGAGCTCGCCGCCACCAAGGAGCGGCTGGAGCAGGCGGAGCGCGAGCTCGAGGACCGCCGCATCGCTATAGCTGATTCCGAGTCCCTGGCCGAGGCGTCGCTCCGCCTGACCGGCATGTTCGCCGCGGCTCAGCACGCCATCGACCTGTACGGCTACAACGTTGCCCAGAACAAGGCCGATGCGGCCGCAGCGGCTGCGGAAGACTCAAGCTCCCAGAATGCTTCGGGGGGGGGTCGCGCTCGTAGCGCAGCGCCCGAGCAAGACGGCTCCCAGGCAGATGCCTGACGGGCAGGGTGACGCCAATGACTGACGAAGCCAAGCCCAAGCTAACAACGCAGGATGCGGCGGCCGAGAAGAGTAAGGTCACGCTGCCCGACGTCGCCGCGATTGACGCGGAGCTCGAGCGCTCGGAGCGCGCGCAGCACCGCCACGCCCTGGGACGTAACATCGTCTTCGCACTGGCCGCCGTGTTCGCGGCGTCTGTTCTTCTCGCCAACTTTGTGTTCCCAACCTTCCGGATCTACGGCACGTCCATGACGCCGACCCTGCGCGAGGGCGACGTCGTGGTGGCGGTCAAGCCGGACACGCTGCGCCGCGGGGACATCGTGGCGTTCTCCTATAACAACAAGATTCTTACCAAGAGGGTCATCGGACTTCCTGGCGACACTATTTCGGTGGACAGGCGCGGAAACGTTTCCGTGAATGGCAAGCGCCTGAGCGAGGACTACCTGCCCGCCGGTGCCAAGAGCCTGGGGCAGAGCGACGTCAGCTATCCCTACCAGGTTCCCGAGGGGACCTACTTCGTGATGGGCGACAAGCGCTCGACGTCGGTTGACTCGCGCCTGTCTGCCATCGGCTGCATACCAAAGGACCAGATTGTGGGGCGCCTCGTCTTCAAGTTGTGGCCGCCCCAGGACGTGGGCCAGGTCGGCTGAGCTTCGCCGGCCGAGGCCGGCTTCGCAATGCGGTAATCATCGCGCCATTAACGCTAAAAATGGCGCGATGCAGTAGAGAAAAGACATGTTAGCCAAGGGAAACGGAGGTGCTCATGTGGGATCCAGGAGGTCCTGACCCATAGGGCTTTGCGGAGAAGGGATTGGCGGAGACGCCATCAAAAGTTTCGGACATGGAAGGAAAAGCATGAAACACCTGAACAAGCTGCTCAATGGCATCATCGCGGCGGTGTCCGCGTTTGCCATGGCGCTGGTGCTCATCCCGACCGGCGCGCTGGCCGCGGACGCCACCACCTACACGCTGACGCTCAACGGTACCGTTACGGGCCATACCTATCAGGCATACCAGATCTTTTCTGGCGACCTGAACGGCAGCACCCTGTCCAACATCAAGTGGGGCACCGGCGTTGACGCCACCAAGACCGTTGACAACAAGACTCTGATTGAAGCTCTGAAGGCAGACTCTACTCTGAGCGAGAAGTTCGCTAATGTGACCGACGCCGCCTCTGTTGCCGAGGCCCTCTCGAGTGCCCAGAATGATGACGCCGTCGCCAAGGAGTTCGCTCAGGTCGTGAACAAGTACTTGGCCACCACCCCGCAGAAGGAGGTCTCTTCCACTGACAAGACGACCGCTATCTCCGGCCTTTCCGCTGGCTACTACCTGGTGAAGGATAAGGACAATTCGCTCGGCACCGACAAGAAGGATGCGTACACGCGCTTCGTCATGGAAGTTGTGAAGGACGTTACCACCAACGTGAAGTCCGACGTTCCGACTGTCGAGAAGAAGGTCAAGGACACCAACGACTCCACTGGTAAGACCACTGGTTGGCAGGACTCCGCCGACTACGACATCAACGACTCCGTGCCGTACCAGATCACCGGCACTATGCCCTCCAACATCGCGGACTACAAGACCTACAGCTACACCTTCACCGATACCATGTCCAAGGGCCTGACCTACACCGCCAAGACCGCCAAGGTCACGATCGGCACGACCGACGTCACCTCCAGCTTCAAGGAGACCGTCACGAAGAACAACGACGGCACCACCACCGTCACCTGGGCATGCACCGACCTCAAGGCCATCTCCGGTGTCACGATCGATGCGAACACCAAGGTCGTCGTTAACTACTCTGCAAAGCTCAATGACCAGGCTGTCCTCGGCTCTGCGGGCAACCCCAACACCGTCTACCTCACCTTCTCCAACAACCCCAACAAGGGTGGCGAGGGCAACACCGGCAAGACCCCTGAGGACAAGAACATTGTCTTCACCTACAAGACCGTCGTGAACAAGGTCGACCAGTACAAGAAGTCCCTGGCTGGCGCCGCATTCAAGCTTGAGAAGAAGCAGTCCGACGGCACGTACAAGGAGGTCAAGTCCTTCACCGCAGACGACAAGACCACGTCGTTCGAGTTCTCCGGCCTCGACGATGGCGACTACAAGCTTACCGAGACCACGACCCCCGCGGGCTACAACACCATCGCTCCGGTCGAGTTCACCATCTCCGCGACGCATGACGTGACGGCCGACGACCCGAAGCTCCTCACGCTCTCCGGCGACGTGACCTCCGGCACCGCCGAGTTCGCTGCTGACACCAGAGCCGGCTCCCTTACGACCGACGTCGTGAACAAGAAGGGCTCCGTCCTTCCGTCCACCGGTGGCATGGGCACCACGGTCCTGTACGTTGCCGGCGCTGCGATCATCGTCGCTGCTGGCCTGGGCCTCGCGAAGCGTCGTTCCGCTCACAAGGACGCCGAGTAACTGACGCCTAGCACCAAACGCACGACTGGGACGGCGGTTCTTCTCGCCCGCCGTCCCATAAGAACCTGAAGTACCTGAAGTACCTAGAGCACCTAAGGAGGTGACGCCCACATGAGGAAGCCGAAGCAGGCAGGCGCAAGCCCGGAGGGGACTACCGACCCCAAGGGTACCGTCGGCCAGGGGACCAAGGGTGGGCGCCGCCTCCGCTGGCTGCGCGGCCACGTGCCAGAGATCCTTCTGACGTGCCTGCTGCTGGTGGGCGTGGGGATCGTGCTGTACCCCACGGTGAGCGACTGGTGGAACGACATGCACCAGTCGCAGGCCATCGCGACGTACCAGAAGGCCGTGGAGGACAACTCGGCGGAGAAGAACAAGAAGATGTGGGACGCGGCGGTCGCGTACAACGAGGCGCTGCCGCATGACGACAGCCGCTTTGAGATGACGGCGGCGCAGCGCAAGGTGTACGACCAGACGCTCGACGTGACGGGCACGGGGATCATGGGCTACGTGGAGATCCCCAAGATAAGCGTGAAGCTGCCCATCTACCACGGGACCGACAGCTCGATCCTGCAGGTTGCCATTGGGCACATTCCCGGCTCCTCGCTTCCCGTTGGCGGAAAGGGAACGCACTGCGTGATAAGCGGACACCGCGGGCTTCCGTCCGCGCGCCTTTTCACGGACATTGACCAGCTGCAGAAGGGCGACCTCTTCACGCTCAATGTCCTTAGAAAGACGCTGACGTATCAGGTGGACCAGATCAAGACCGTCCTGCCCGACCAGCTGGACGACCTTGCGATTGACGACGGCATGGACTACTGCACCCTGGTGACGTGCACGCCGTACGGGGTCAACACGCACCGGCTTCTGGTGCGCGGGCACCGCGTGCCCAACCAGGACTCCACGGCGAGCGGCGACGCGGAGCGGGTGAGTCCCGTGCTCATGGCGGCGGCGCTCACGCTGCTGGTGCTGCTGGTGGCGCTGGCGGTGCGCGGCATCGTCCGCGTGCGGCGCGGCGGCGCAGACAAGCACGAGGCACGCGGGACGCAGGCGGTTTCGAGAGAGGGAGCACGAAAGTGACGCGGACACAGGACAGGGGACTCAGGGCGCTGGCGGCGGTCCTTCTCGCCATGGTGATGGCCCTTGCGGCGCTGGGGCTGGCCCCCGCGCCGGCGCAGGCGGCCGAGCGCGTGCCGGCAGGAACCAGCTGCTCGCTTACGGTGACCGGTTGTCCCGCAAACGGCCAGGTGCTGCGGCTGTACCGCGTGGCGAGCATGGACGCGGACGGCAAGCTGACCGCCGTGGACGCCCTGGCGCAGGCCGTGAGCGACACCAAGATCGACCCCGCGAAGTTCGACTCCTCCACCACGGCCGATGACCTGGCGACGGCCGCCAAGACCTACCAGGGCTACGTGGCGGGCGACCCGGATGCGTTTGACGAGAAGACCGAGGCCGTCGAGGCTGGCACCGCGACGTTTGGTTCGCTCGAGCCTGGCATGTACCTGCTGTGCGCGGACGTGGCCACCGTGGGGGAGTGGACGTACACCGCCGTTCCCAACCTGGTGATCGTGCCGCAGCTTGACGAGTGGACGTACAACACCCAGTGCAAGGTGGTTGGAAAGTTCGAGCGCACGCACGCCACGAGCTACCACAACCGCGTGACCAAGCTCTGGAAGGGCGACACGGCCTCCGCGCGCCCCACGTCCGTGACCGTGCGCATCTACGACGGAACCACCCTGTACAAGGAGGTCACGCTCAGCGCGGACAACAACTGGAGCTTTGCCTGGGACGGCAAGGGCAGCTGGTCCGTGCGCGAGGTGGGCGTGCCTGCCGGCTACACCAGCTCGACCAACATGACGCAGGCGGCCGCGACCTCCACGGCGCAGAGCTGCGACTTCACGATCACCAACACCAAGCCGGGCGGCGGAGGCGGCTCGCACTCCGGCTCCGGCAAGACCACGAGCGGCGGCTCCAACCTGCCGCGCACGGGTGACGTGATCTCCTACGCGCTGGCGGCCGCGCTGCTCTGCGGCGGCGTCGCGCTGGTGTACGGCAGCCTGCGCGGGCGCAAGCAGGAAGCCAGGCGCTAGGCACCATGACTGACACACGCGGATCTAGGCGATTCGAGGGAACCATGAGGCGAGACTTTATACGCAAGGCAAAAGAGATGCTCCTCGAGAACCGGAGGAGGCGCGGCTGGCAGGCGCTGGCCGTGGTCGCGGGCGCCGTGGTTGCGGTTGTCTGCGCGGTGTCGCTCATGTTCCCGGCGCACGCGCTCACGGGTGGCGACAGCCTGCGCTCCGCCATAACGGACGACTCCGCGGTCTACTACAAGGCGGCGGACGCGGCCGACGACGCCTGGCAGAAGGCTGACGCCTCGACCCCGATCGCAGCGGACTCGAGCCTGCGCCTGCGCATCGCCTTTACGCTGCCTGCGGGCACCCTCGCCAACGGCACGGTGCTGCAGTACCAGCTCCCGGATGGCGTGAAGCTAGCTGCAAGCCGCGGCACCGTGACGGGCGATCTTCTCTCAGGCGCGACGGTTGCCGACCCCACCAACCAGGACGCGACCACCATCGGCAGCTACGAGGCAAAGGACGGCATCCTGACCGTCACCTTTAACGACGACGTGGCGACGGAGAACGCCGGCACGCCCGCCGATGCCTCCACCCCGGCCGACGCGTCCGACAGCTCGACCAGCGCCACCGCCGACGCGACTCAGGCGCAGGAGGGCAAGGAGCTTTCCGCCTACGTGGACCTTGACCTTGGCTTTGACGAGCTTGCGACCGACAGCGACGGCCTTGCCACGATCCAGCTCAACGACAGCGTCAGGCTGCAAGTGACGAAGGCAGCGGAGAAGAGCGAGGAGACCGCAGCCGCGAGCGACTCGGCAAGCGACAGCTCTGCCAGCTCCAGCAGTTCCGACAGCTCGTCCTCCGCTACGGGTGCCGCCAGCGCCAAGACGCTCTCTGTTCGCAGCATGGCGAAGTCCTCGGGCAACACCAATGGCACGGTCAGCACAAATAGCGTGAACAGCACCATCGACCTCACGAGCTACATCACGAGTGCCGAGGTGAAGAAGGTCGTCAACGGGTCCTGGACCGATGCGACCGAGTTCAACGATGGCGACTCGGTCAAGGTGGCCATCAGCTACAAGCTTCCCAAGGGCACCCTCACCTCCAGCTCCAAGGTCGTCACGTACCAGCTTCCCGACGGCATCAAGCCCAACGAGGCGTCGAGCGGCGACATCATGAACGGCAGCACGAAGGTCGGAACCTACACGATTGATGCCAACGGGCTTGCGACCCTGACCTTCAACGACGACTTTGCCGCGGATGGTGGTGCCGTCAGCGGCACGCTCAACTTCACGGGCAAGGTCTCGAACAGCAGCACGTCGGACGACAAGACCATCCACTTCGGCGGCGATGCCAAAGACATCACCATCAAGAAGAAGGACGAGTCGAAAGAGGACACCACCCACGACATCTCCGTTAAGAAGACGGCGACTCTGAGTTCAGATCGCAAGACCATCAGCTACACGGTCGAGGCCTCCACGAGCAAGGGCACCAATGGTACGGTGACCATTACCGACAAGCTGGACAAGTGGAACACCTCGAATGCTGCGCCTCAGTACAACAAGTCTTCCTTTGTCGTGACGAAGGTCGCTGCCGACAACACGCAGACCACGGTTAGCCTCTCCGACAGCAATTTCACACTTGATAACACCAGCACCGATTCGAACGGCGGCCCCAACTTCACGATCAAGGACCTCCCGGCCCTTTCCGCGGGCGAGAAGTACGTGGTCACCTACACCGCAGCCGTCAATGCTACGGATGGCGCCGAGCAAGTGAAGGTGCCGAACAACGCAAGCGCCAAGGACGAAAACAACAACAGTGGCGGGGATTCTCAGGACGTCGAGTGGGTGAAGGACATCCAGAAGTCTGGCTACTACGACGCAAGCTCTGGCAAGATCCACTGGACCATCACGGTGAACCGCAACAAGGTCGACCTCTCGAAGTGGGAGGTAAAGGACAGCATCCCGAATGGGCTCAAGCTCACCGGCCCTTATACCGTCAAGAGCAATGATGGCTCGTTCAACCAGAGCTATGGTGCGGCGGGCGATACCTCGTTCGACGTGAAGTTCTCCGACCTCGGCCTGACGGACGCGCAGAAGACCCAACAGTTCACGATTGACTTCTACACCGATGCTCCTTCCAGCAACGGTACGGTCAGTAACACGGCCACATCGACGGATGGTTCGGGAAAAACGACCAGCGGTACGGGTACTGCGGACGTCGAGCACCGTACGCTGGACGTCTCGAAGAAGCACACGACGGAGTCCTTCGACAGCGACACCCTGGCCACCGAACGTTGGCAGTCCACGATTACGCTGCCCGAGGGCAACCTCACATCCTTCACCTACACGGACACCGTCGCGAACGCCAAGGATGCCAGCGGCACCGACATGGGTAATGACAGCCACTACGCCACTGCTTCCGAGCTTGAGCAGGCGTTCGCGAGCGTTATCGTGAACAACCAGCTCAATACCGCCGGTGGACTCAAGATAAAGGTGGACGACAACACCTATTACTACTACGCGGGCTACGCACAGTCCGGCGCATACCTGCAGAGCAACAACGACAGCAGCAAGAACGGTACGACCCAGGACGTCTGCTTCAAGGTCACCTACTACGACGCCGACGGGAACGAGGTCTCCGCCACTGACACCAAGACCCATGTGAAGAGCTTCAAGGTCGCCGTGACCGTAAAGGACAACACCAGCATCCAGGCCAAGTCGATGGAGACCGGAACCTACGTGACCCACGTGAACCACGCGAACGCCAAGGAGGGCGCGAACTGGACCATCAGCAACACTGGTGCCGTGGGAGACAAGACGTCGACTGCTGACTACACCTTCGGCAACCCGAAGAAGCTCGACAAGCAGGTGCAGGATCCCGACGGCAAGGGCAACAAGCCCTACAAGAGCGATAGTGCTACGGTCGATTACGACCAGGTGAGTGGCGTGCTATCCTACCGCCTGCTGCTGAGCACGACGGAGGCCGATTCTGGCAAGGACATAGTCATTACCGATACGCTGCCCGATGGCGCAACGCTCGTGGACGGCTCGGTGAGTGCGTACTTCTTCGCGAACGAGTACTACCAGCCGACCACCAACTATGGTGGGACTGACTTTACTGGTGCACAGAAGCCGCAGGTCACGACCTCGACGGTTGACGGCAAGACGGTCATGACCATCACGATCCCGAACTACGCGTATCACGATAACGACCAGAACCAATTCAGCCACATTGCCATCTACTACAAGCTGTCCGTGAAGGACGATCCGTCTTGGAACAGCAGCATGAGCAAGACGTACAGCAACACCGCCAGCTGGGGCACTCACTCTGCCACGTCTGACACGATTGTCAAACGCGAGGCAACCAAGATCGCCAAGTCTGGCGAGCAGTTGGACAAGAACGGCAATGCCGTGACGATTGGCTCGGATGGCAAGCCCACGGTCACGCCTTCCGGAAAGGTACGCTACTACATCGAGCTCAACACGGGTGCCGAGAACCTGGACGCGAACTCCGACGAGCTTGTACTCACGGACACGCTGACTTGCAACAGCGCGTTCGAGCCCAAGCTGGACCCCAACTCGCTCAAGCTCTACGCGTATGACGTCACCAAGGCGCACCACTACGACTCTACCAAGGAGATCAAGAACTTCCGCGTCAAGTACGACGAGTCTACGCACAAGCTGACGGTCACTATCCCCGACGAGACTGCATGCGTGCTGGTATACGACTACCAGTTGAATGACAACTTCACGGACAATACGACGATTTCGAACAGCGCGCAGCTCAGCGGCAAGTACTCGAGCAGCAGCAGCGTAAACCTGAAGGAGGTCAGCTCCTCGGTTACTGCCCAGAAGGCAAAGCTTGTCATCTATAAGGTGGACGAGGACGACTTCCATACGACCCTGAGGGACGCGACCTTCGAGCTGTACTACTGGGATGGCTCAAGCAACTCTTGGAAGAAGAAGAAGGATACCAAGAGCAAGCTGACGACCGACGCTAACGGTGCCATCACCTATGACCTTGAAGAGAACGTCGACGGCCTCCAGACGAACACGCTCTACCGTCTGAAGGAGACGAAGGCACCTTACGGTTACGAGAGCGGTGCGGTTCGCTACTTCATCTGGAGGGACACGGCTACTTCGGACAATGGCGCCGCATTCAGTGCTGCGAATGCGTCCAACGCCAAGGACGACTCCGGCAACGCCATCCAGCAGTCTAGCGTCGAGTTCTTCTCCCACAGCGGTGGCAACGTGTACGTCACGGACAAGTACACTCGCGTCAGCGTCCAGAAGAACTGGGCGAATGATGACGGGACCGCGGCCACCGCGCCCTCTGGCGCCACCGTGGAGCTGCAGCTATATCGCTCGACGAAGAAGATAGATACGAGCGATGCCGTGAAGGTCACCGTTACGGGCGAGGGCAATACTGGTGCCAGTACGAGCAAGCTCGACGGGTCCTCTGACGGCGTCAGGTACGTCAAGAAGGGCAGCAACTTCATGTTCCAGCTGTCTGGCTATAACGGCCAGACATACACCGTCTACATTGATGGTGTGTCGAAGTACACGGGCAAGATCGATGGCAACAACACTCCGGTGCCGATTACCCTGAGCAATCTGACTTCTGACGTGACGGTTGATGTGAAGTCGGGCGACTACAATGCGTTCTCGCTGACGTCCAAGTCCTGGCAGGATCCGAAGCAGATTCTGGATGGCTCCTCCAAGACCGCCGTGGGCGACTCCGTCACGGTGAGCGCGACGGACAACTGGGCGCACAACTGGGACAACCTGGCCCAGGAAGACAACAACGGCAACAAGTACTACTACACCGTGCAGGAACTTGGCTATACGGTTGATGGCACCTACTACGATGCGAGCGCAAGCGGCAAGTACACCGTCTCCTACAGCAACAACGCCGGCATCCAGACCGGTTCCATCACGGTGACGAACTCGATGCCGAAGTCGTATGAGCTGCCCAAGACTGGTGGCTCGGGCACGGGCGGAATCACGCTGCTTGGCGTGACGGTTGCCATCGCGTCCGCTGGAGCTCTTCTCGCCCGGCGTGCTCGGAAGGGCAAAGGTACCGAGTAAGCATCACGCCTGACACGTAAGAAGATCCGCCCCGAGAGCCAGCGGTGCTCCCGGGGCGGATTGCGTTTCTCTCCCGCTTGATGAGGCGTGATATGGGGCGCGGGTGGATTTAGTAGAAGAGAGGGACACGGTCGCGGAGGAAGTCGTCCAGGGTGCAGGCGCCCGAGGAGCTGCCGCCCACGACGATGCGCTTTGCCTGCGGGTGCTTGGAGAGGAACTTGGCCATGCCGCCCTGGCGGGACTCGCTTCCGCCCTTGACCTCGATCGCGGCGATCGACTGGTTTCTGACCGCGACGAAATCGACCTCGTCCGTGCCCTCGCGCCACCAGTAGAGGTCGAAGCCCTCCTCGGGCGCACGCGCGAGCAGACGCGCGCCGACGGCAGACTCCACGAGGTGGCCGCGGCGGGCGCTGTCCGCGGCGTAGACTGCACGGCCGAGCCCGTCCGTCGCCGTCATGAGCGACGTGTCGTACACCATGAGCCGCGGCGAGCCCTTGCGGCGGGTGACGGGCTTCTCGTTGAATTTGGGAAGTCCGCACAGGATGCCCGCCTTGCCAAGGAGGTCCAGGTAGTGGGCGAGCGTGGTGGTGTTGCCCGCGTCCTGCAGCTGGCCGAGCATCTTGTTGTACGAGAGCTCCTGGCCTGAGTACGTGGCGCCCAGCCGGAAGAGCGCGCGCATGAGCGCGGGCTTGCGCACCTGGCCGAGCGCGAGCACGTCCTGCGAGATGGTGGGCTCGATGATCGCGTCGCGCACGTAGGAGGCCCAGCGGCGCTCGTCATCCGCAAAGCGCGCGGCGCCAGGGTACCCGCCAAAGAAGAGGTAGTCCTCCAGGCTGTAGCCAAACGCCTGGGAGCACTCCTCCAGGCTCCAGTGGGGCGACCTGATGAGCTCGAAGCGGCCCATGAGGGAGTCCTCCAGGCCCTTGTTCAGCAGCAGCGACGACGAGCCGCTGAGCACCGCGCGCACGGGCGTGCCGTTGCGGCGGTCGGCGTCGTAGAGGGCCTTCACGACCGTGGGCCAGTGCGGGACCTTCTGCACCTCGTCCACCACCAGGACCACGGGGCGCTCTCCGCCGCCCGTCATGTTGCGCGCCTGCTGCCACTCTGTCTGCAGCCACTCCGCACTGGGGACAATCGCCTCGTCCGAGCTCACGTAGCTGCGTTCCAGGTCTATTTGGTCCAACGCCTGGGCGAGCATGGTGCTCTTTCCCGTCTGCCTTGGCCCCACAACCACCTGGATGAGGGGATTCTCGAGCTCGCTCATGCGCGATGCGATTGTCTGCACCTGGTGCCTCTGGAACATACCGGCCTCCCCCGAAGTTCTCAATGTACTGAGTAAGTATACTCAACGTATTGAGTAAATTTACTCAGTATACTGCGAAGTGCAGGTAGACGGCACAAAAACGACGGGCGAGAAGGACGCTCTGCCTTGGTTGGCACGTCCTTCTCGCCCGTTTGGCGATGCTTGTTGTGGCGCCGCGGCACCGACGCCCGCTGCGGCACCCGCGCTAGTACGAGACCTGGCAGCGGATGCCGGCGGCGCGCACGCGGTCCGCGATGGCGTCCAGCGTGTCCGGCAGGGCCTTGCGGATGTTGGGGGCCGGCGTCTCGCGCGCGATGGTGTAGATCGTGACGTACTGCGGGGCGATGCGCTTGACGTCCTCAAGCCACTCCGTCACCTGGTCGTACGAGGTGTTGGACACGTTGCGGTCGCCAAACATGCCCTCCAGGAACATGGTCTGGATGATGACGTGGCCGTCGTAGCTTGCGTATGTCTGCACCTGGTGCTCGATGGAGTAGGAGGCAGCAAGCGGACGGTCGATGGCGCGCGCGAGGTCGTCCGCATGCGCGTCCAGCTTGAGGATGTTGTCGTCCACCTTGAGGAGCGCCTCGCGGACCTCGGGCTGGTCCGCGTTGGTGCCGTTGGAGAGCACAGCCACCTTTGCGTTGGGGGCAAACTCGTCGCGCAGCGCGATGACGGCGTCCACGGCCTGCGGAAAGATGGGGCTCAGCGTGGGCTCGCCGTTGCCCGCGAACGTGATGACGTCCGGCAGATCGTCGTCCGCGGCCATGAGCTCAAGCGCCTCGCGCAGCGTGTGCGTGAGCTCGTCCATCGTGGTGAACGGGTCCTTGGTGCGGCGCTTGGCGTTGAAGCCCACCTCGCAGTAGATGCAGTCGAACGAGCAGATCTTGCCGGTGCAGGGCATGAGGTTGACGCCGAGCGAGACACCCAGGCGCCGGCTGCGCACCGGGCCGAAGACGGGACTTGGATTGAGGAACGTGGCCATGGTCTTCTCATCCACCTTAAAGCGCTTCTGGTTTTGCTCGAGTTGACTAGTGATTGATAGTCATCTTGCGAATGAAATCTACCATAAATTCTAGACTTCACTAATAATAGCACGCCGTTTGACCCGCAAACTCGCAATATTGCCGAAAAGTTACGCGCGCATGAACTGAAACGTGGTATGTCATAGGTAGCTTCAAGGCGAACAGTCCATCGCGATGGGCGATGGTCGACATGTTGGGAGATTGAAATGGGTCGTTTCACTAACCCGCGTGACGTGTACTTTGGAGAGGGCGCCCGTCATGAGGTCAAGAACCTCAAGGGCCACAAGGCCATCATCGTTTCCGGTGGCCACAGCATGCGTCGCGGCGGCTTCCTGCAGGACGTCCAGAAGGACCTGGAGGACGCCGGCTTCGAGGTAAAGCTGTTCGAGGGCGTCGAGTCCGACCCCTCCGTCGAGACGGTGGAGAAGGGCGCGGCTGCCATGCGCGAGTTCCAGCCTGACTGGATCGTCGCCATCGGCGGTGGCTCTCCTATCGACGCCGCAAAGGCCATGTGGGTCTTCTACGAGTATCCTGACGAGTCCTGGGACGAGATCATCAAGCCGTTCAACTTCCCCGAGCTTCGTCACAAGGCGCACTTCTGCGCAATCAGCTCCACGTCGGGCACCGGCACCGAGGTCACGGCCTTCTCGGTCATCACCAACTACCAGCAGGGCATCAAGTACCCGCTGGCCGACTTCAACATCACGCCGGACGTCGCCATCGTCGACCCCGAGCTCACCTACAGCATGCCCGCCAAGCTGTGCGCTCACACCGGCATGGACGCTCTGACGCACTGCCTCGAGGCGTACGTCTCCACCGCGGCCTCCATGTTCACGGACGCCAACGCGCTGCACGGCATCCGCGAGATCACGGAGTGGCTGCCCAAGTCCTACCAGGGCGACCATGAGGCCCGCGCCCACATGCACGAGGCTCAGTGCATCGCCGGCATCGCATTCTCGTCTGGCCTGCTGGGCATCGTCCACTCCATGGCGCACAAGACCGGTGCCGCCTTCGAGGGTGGCCACATCATCCACGGCTGCGCAAACGCCATGTACCTGGGCAAGGCCATCCAGTGGAACGCCAAGGACTCTCGCGCCAAGGAGCGCTACGCCTACGTTGCCAAGGAGATCCTGCACCTGCCCGGCTCCACGGACGACCAGCTGGTCGACAGCCTGGTGAACAAGATCCGCAGCATGAACGACGAGCTCAACATCCCGCAGGGCATCAAGAACTACGCCGTGGGCGGCATCAAGGCCGACGACAACGACCAGCCGGTCATGGTCTCCGAGGCAGAGTTCAAGGAGAAGCTGCCCAAGATCGCCGCGAACGCCGTTCTGGACGCCTGCACGCCCGAGAACCCGCGTGAGACCAAGCAGGAGGACTTCGAGAAGATCCTCACCTGCTGCTACTACGACGAGCCGGTCAACTTCTAAACCAGCCGCACGCGGCATCGCCGCACACGCAAGCCATGGGAGCCCGTCACCCTGGGGTGGCGGGCTCCTTTTGTGTGGCGCGGGGCCAGGCGCGTCCCGAGGCTGCGCGGGGCAAGGCGGGCGTTCTTCTCCCCCGCGACGGTTGCCGTGGCGTGCCGCGCGGGTGTATCACGTTGTGCGGGCCGCGTGGAGGCGGCAGCAATCGTGAGGGGATGCGTGGTGCAGGACCGGCAGGACAACGCGGGCGAGAAGGACGCAGCGGGCGAGAAGGACGTGGCGCCGTCGCCGGACGCGGCGGGCCAAACGGATGCCGCTGCCGGCCAGGACGACGCAGCCAAGCGCAAGTATCGCCAGATGACGCAGAGCCCCGTGCACCGGCTGGTGCTCTCGCTCGCGTGGCCGTCCATCGTGTCCAACCTGGTGACCACGCTCTACAACCTTGCGGATACCTTCTTCATCGGGCGGATATCGACCTCCGCCTCCGGCGCCATCGGCGTGGCGTTTGTGGTGATGACGCTCATCCAGGCGGCGGGGTTCTACTTTGGGCAGGGCACGGGTAACGCCATGTCACGCTACCTGGGCAGACGTGACCAGCGCATGGCGGATACCATGGCCTCAATCGGCGTCGTGTCCGCGTTCTGCACGGGGCTTGCCATCGCGGTGGTGGGCCACCTGCTGCTGGAGCCCATCTGCATCCTGGCGGGCTCAACTCGCACGATTCTGCCGTACGCCAAGACCTACATCGGGCTCATCCTGATCGGCGCGCCGTGGATGTGCGCGGCGCTCACCCTCAACATGCAGCTGCGATTCGAGGGAGAAAGCGCCTACGCCATGGTGGCCTTTGTCTCCGGCGCGGTGCTCAACTTTGGGCTGGCACCGCTCTTCATCTTCGTCCTGGGCATGGGCATCGCGGGCGCGGGCCTTGCCACCATAACCTGCCAGTTCCTCAGCTTTGTGCTGCTGCTCGTGGGCATGCAGCGCAGCCACGTGGCGCATCTCTCGCTTGGGGCGCTCGCCGAGGGCCGCGACCTCGCGCGAGAGATCAACAACGGCGGCCTGCCCTCGCTCGCGCGCCAGCTGGTGAGCGGCTTTGCCATCACCGTGCTCAACAACGCCGCCCGCCCGTACGGGGACGCCGCCATCGCGGCCATCGCCATCGTGCAGCGCGTGGTGAGCTTTGGCAACTACATCCAGATCGGCATCGGCCAGGGGTTCCAGCCCGTCTGCGGCTACAACTACGGCGCCGGCCGGTACGGCCGCGTGCGGGAGGCCATGCGCTTTGCCCGCAAGGCGGCGTTTGGCGTAGTCGCGTGCGTGTGCATCCTGACGTTTGCCTGCGCGGGGCAGATCGTCTCGCTCTTCCGCGACGACCCGGAGGTCATCCGCATCGCCACCGTCACGCTGCGCTTCCAGAGCGTGACGCTGCCGCTCACGGGCATCGCCATGATCACCAACTTTGCCCTGCAGACCACGGGCCGCATGTGGCGCGCCACGTTTTTGGGACTGTGCCGGCTTGGCCTGGCGCTCGCGCCGGTGGTGGCGATCCTCAGCCGCGTGCTGGGGCTCGCGGGCGTGGAGTGCGCGCAGTCCGTGGCGGACGTGATCACGGTGCTGGTGGCGATCCCCATGGCGCTGCAGCTTGAGCGCGAGCTGCGCCAGCGCGAGGCTACCAGATCGTGAGCGGTTCCTCCTGGCTCGCCGCGCATATGGTGAGCAGCCCGTCCGCCGTGCGCGCCTCCGGGCGGCCGTCGTCGTCCGTCGTGACGGCGGCGCTCATCGCGTCCGCCAGCGTGCGGACGCACAGCCCGGGGGTGTTGTTCTTCTCGGATAGATGCAGGGCGACCACGGTCTCCGTGTCCTCCGTCACCAGCAGCGGCAGCGCGTCGGCCGCCTGCGCGTTGGAGAGGTGGCCGGTGTCCCCGCCCACGCGTGCGCGCAGGTAGGCGGGATACGGCCCGTGCGCGAGCATCTGCTCGTCGTGGTTGGACTCGAGTCCCAGGATGCGCGCGCCGCGGAGCTGCCCCAGCGCCTCGGGCGTGAGGTAGCCCGTGTCCGTGTACCAGGCGATGGCGTCCTCAAGCTCTCCGTCCTCGTCCACCACGCTAAAGCGCAGGCCAAAGGGGTCGGCCACGTCGTGCGAGGTGGGGAAGGTGCTCACGACCATGCCCGCGAGCGCCATGGTCTGCTCGTGCGTCACGAGCGTGAACGGCACCTGCGCCAGGGACTTCGATCCTCCCGCGGTACCCGCCGTGGCGAGCACGTCGCCGTCGAAGTGGTTGCAGAATACGGGAAGGCCGCGCACGTGGTCCGAGTGCTCGTGCGTCACGATCACGTGCGTGACGCGATCAATGTCGCAGCCCACGGCGTCGGCGCGGCGCAGCAGCTCGCGGCGGGATATGCCGCAGTCTATCAGGACGCTTCCCGCGGGGCCCTCCACCACGGCGGCGTTCCCCTTGGATCCGCTGGCCAGTACGTGCAGGTGCATCCTGGGTGTCATGCTCTTCTCGCCCTTCCCTATACGGTGCGTGGTCGCACGCCGCGCGGCGCCGGCACGTCCGGCGCGTCACAACCACGGCATTGTAGGGCATGCGCGGTGGTAAGGCGTCGCGGCGGTGTGGCCTTCGCGTTTCCTCCCCGCCGCGGGAGGCGCGGCCGTCGTATGCTTGCAGGTGCACAAGCTCCCGGCGCCCGCGCGCCGGGCACGTACGTCAGGAGGCAACGTTGCCAAGCGTGAGCAGAAGGTACGCAAGCGCAGGCCAGCAGTTCGAGCGGCCGTCGTCCCGCCGGGACGACGAGCTTCGGGCGCCGGTCGTGCTCATGGTGTCGGGCGGGGCGGACTCCACGGCCCTCTTGCTGCTGGCTGCCACGGCGGAGCTCGACATAGACGACGGCCGCGGCACGGCCCGCATCGCGCGCGAGCGCCTGCACGTGCTGCACGTCAACCACGGCCTGCGCGGGCTGGACGCCGCGGAGGACGAGGAGTTCGTGCGCGACCTCTCGGCCCGCTTTGGCATCCCGTGCACGGTGCGCCGCGTGGACGTGGCCGGGCTCGCGGATGCGGGCGCGCTGGGCCAGGCCGCCGGCTCCAACGTGGAGAACGTCGGTCGCGAGGTGCGCTACCAGGAGGCCTCCAGGCTCGCCAACCGTCTGTGCGCGGAGGTGGGCGTGCCGCGCTCCGCCGCCAGGATCCTCACGGCCCACACCGCCAACGACCGCGCGGAGACCTTCGTGATGAACGCCATCCGCGGCAGCGGGCCCGCGGGCCTCTCGTCCATACCGCGGCGGCGCAACCGCATCGTGCGGCCGCTGCTGGACCGCACGCACGACGAGCTGTGCGACCTGCTGCGCATGCGCGGCATCGTGTGGCGCGAGGACGCCACCAACGCGGACACGCGCTACCTGCGCGCCTTTGTGCGGCACCAGGTGATGCCGCTCCTGCGCGAGCGCAACCCCAGGATCGAGGCAAGCATGTCCGCCACGTGCGACATCCTCTCCGACGAGGACGCCTACATGAACCAGGTGGCCTCCCGCACGTACCGCGACCTGGTGCGACGCAGCTCGCCCACCATGGTGGCGCTCGACGCCGCGCGCCTTGCCGCGTGCGAGGTGGCCATCGCGCGCCGCGTGGTGCGCAAGGCCATGCTCGCCGTCTGCCCGGACGCCCGGCTCGAGGCGCGCCACATCAACCGCGTGCTCGCGCTCGTGGCGGCGGGCAGTGGGTCTGCCAGCACGCCCATGGGCTGCGACGCGCGCGTGGAGTACGGCCTGCTCTTCGTTCGCGCACGCGCCTCGGCGGGGGAGAAGGACGGCCCCCTCGCGCTGTGGCTCGACGTCCCCGGCAGGCTGACCCTGCCCGATGGCCACGTTCTTCTCGCCCGCGTCGTGGCGGTGCCGCAGGGATCCGCCGCGCCGGAGGTGGCCCGCGCGCACGCCGTGGAGTGGGAGGGCCGCTCCGTGCTGCTGGACGCCACGGCCGCCGGGCTCGACGCGCAGGGCGGGCGCCTGTGGGTGGACAGCGCCTCCGCCGGCGACGTCATGTGCCCCCTGGGCATGCACGGCCAGAGCAAGAAGCTCTCCGACCTGCTGAACGAGGCCAAGGTCCCCGCCGCGGACCGTGCCGCCGTGCCGGTGGTGCGCACCTCCCCGCGCGGGCAGGTGGTCTGGGTGGCGGGAATACGGCCGGACGAGCGAGTTCGAACGCTCCCCGCAACAAGGCTGCTGCTAGAATTGTCCCTCAGTAGGGACTGACGGCAGCGCGGGGCCGTCGCGGGACGCCCGGGCGGGCGTCCGGCGCCCGTGCGCACACACGAAATGGGGATCACCATGGCAGAGCAGCTACACCCGGACATCCAGAGCGTCATCCTGAGCGAGGACGACATCAAGAAGATCGTCGCGCGCCTGGGCGCGGAGGTCAGCCGCGACTACGAGGGCAAGAACCCGCTGGTCGTGGCCGTGCTGCGCGGCGCCTTTGTCTTCACGGCGGACCTGCTGCGCAAGATCACGGTGCCGTGCGCCGTGGACTTCATGGCGGTCTCCAGCTACGGCGCGGGCGTCAAGAGCTCCGGCGTGGTCAAGATCCTGAAGGACCTCGACACGGAGATCCGCGGTCGCGACATCCTCATCGCGGAGGACATCCTCGACTCCGGCCTCACGCTCAGCTACCTGATGGACCTGCTCCGCGGTCGCGGCGCCAACTCCATCAAGATCTGCGCCTTCGCCGTGAAGGACATCCCCAACCATAAGCCGGCCGTCACGCCGGACTACGTGGGCGCGCATGTGCCGGACGAGTTCATCGTGGGCTACGGCCTCGACTACGCCGAGCGCTACCGCAACCTTCCCTACGTGGGCATCCTCAAGCCCGAGGTCTACAGCAAGTAAGCAACACAAGGAGCCACGAGTGGCAGACAACAACAAGCCAACCCTCAGGGGCGTGGGCCCCGCCGACCCAAAGGGCGACGACCCCAGCCCCCGCCGCAACATCATCGTCTCGCTCATCCTGGTGGCCGTGGTGGCCTACGCCATGTACGCGGGCTACAACTCCTACCGCGGCACGCCCGCGGACGTGATGAGCACCAACGAGTTCGTCACGGCCGTCAAGCAGAACCGCGTCAAGAGCGTCACGTTCAAGACCGAGGACGGAAGCCTCACGGGCACCTACTGGCGCAAGAAGTCGCAGGTGGGCGAGAAGGACAAGACGTCCCAGTTCAAGAGCACGTACGTGGGCTCGGACAGCCTGCAGGAGCTCATGGCCAAGAGCCCCAAGACCACGTTCACCATCGACACCTCCTCGAATGACTTTTGGGAGTCGTTCCTCATCACGGTCATCCCCACGGTGCTGGTGGTCGTGGCGTTCATCTACTTCATGAACCAGATGAACGGCGCCAACGGCCGCACCATGAGCTTTGGCAAGGCCACCAAGGCGCGCACCTCCGAGGAGACGCGTCCCAAGGTCAAGTTCGACGACGTGGCCGGCATCGACGAGGCCGTGGAGGAGCTGAAGGAGGTCCGCGACTTCCTGCGCGAGCCCGAGCGCTACAAGCGCATGGGCGCCAAGATCCCGCACGGCGTGCTGCTGGTCGGCCCCCCGGGCACCGGCAAGACGCTGCTTGCCAAGGCCGTGGCCGGCGAGGCAGGCGTCCCGTTCTTCTCGATATCCGGATCTGACTTTGTGGAGATGTTCGTGGGCGTCGGCGCAAGCCGCGTGCGCGACCTCTTCAAGCAGGCCAAGGAGGCCGCACCCTCCATCATCTTCATCGACGAGATCGACGCCGTGGGACGCCAGCGTGGCGCCGGCCTGGGCGGCGGGCACGACGAGCGCGAGCAGACGCTCAACCAGCTGCTGGTTGAGATGGACGGATTTGACGACAACTCCGCCGTCATCCTGATCGCCGCGACCAACCGCCCGGACATCCTGGACCCGGCGCTGCTGCGCCCCGGCCGCTTTGACCGCCAGATCACGGTGGACCGCCCGGACGTCAAGGGCCGCCAGAAGATCCTGACCGTGCACTCCAAGAACAAGCCGCTCGCCACGGAGGTGGACCTGTCCCGCATCGCCAAGCTCACGCCGGGCTTCACGGGCGCGGACCTCGCTAACCTCATGAACGAGTCCGCCCTGCTGGCCGCGCGCCGGCACAAGGACCTCATCGGCATGGCCGAGGTGGAGGAGTCCATGGAGCGCGTCATCGCCGGCCCCGAGAAGAAGGGCCGCGTGATGAGCGAGAAGGAGCGCAACACCATCGCGTTCCACGAGAGCGGCCACGCGCTGGTGGGCCACATCCTCGAGAACAGCGACCCCGTGCACAAGATCAGCATCATCAGCCGCGGGCGCGCGCTGGGCTACACCATGCAGCTGCCGGAGGAGGACCACTTCCTCGAGACGCGCGACGGCATGCTCGACCAGATCGCGGTGCTGCTGGGCGGCCGCACGGCCGAGGAGCTCTTCTGCGACGACATCACCACGGGCGCGAGCAACGACCTCGAGCGCGCCACCAAGATCGCGCGCTCCATGGTGACCGTCTATGGCATGAGCGACGAGCTGGGTGCGCAGGTCTTTAGCGAGCCGCAGCACGAGGTCTTCCTCGGCCGCGACTACACCAACCACCACGACCTGTCCGCCGAGACCTCCAAGCGCATCGACGACGAGGTCGAGCGCATCATGCGCGAGGCGCATCAGCGCGCCCACGACGTGCTTTCCGCCCGCGACGACCAGATGCGCACCATGGCGCGCGTGCTTCTGGCCCGCGAGACGGTCGAGGGCGACGCCGTGAACGCGCTCCTGGACAACAAGTGGGACGAGTACGTGGCCAAGCACCCCGAGGAGGCCGAGGACGTCGCGACGCCCGCGGCCCAGGACGAGGCTGCCGTGGAGGCGGTCGAGAAGGGCGAGACGAGCGAGGAGCAGTAATGGACATCAACGAGAAGAGCTACGCCTACGGCGCGGCAAAGTCATCCATCCGCGAGATCGCGGCCTACGGTTCCGCGCGCAAGGCCCAGATCGGTGCCGAGAACGTGTTCGACTTCTCGCTCGGCAACCCGTCCGTGCCCGCGCCCGACGCGGTGCGCAAGTCCATCCTCAAGAACGCGGAGCTGCCTCCCGCGCAGCTGCACGGCTACACGCCCGCCTCGGGCATGCCCGCCGCGCGCGAGGCCGTGGCCAACTCGCTCAACCGCCGCTTTGGCACCAGCTACGACCCCAGTGACCTTTACCTTACCTGCGGCGCGGCGGCGGCCATCTCCATCACGCTCAACGCGATCGTGAACCCCGGTGACGAGGTCATCGTGATTGCGCCGTACTTCCCGGAGTACCGCGTCTGGATCGAGACGGCTGGCGCCACCTGCATGGAGGTCATGGCTGACGCCAAGACGTTCCAGGTCGACACGGAGGCCGTGGCCAAGGCCATCACGCCCAAGACCAAGGCCGTCATGATCGACTCGCCCAACAACCCCGTGGGCGCCGTCTACACCAGGCAGACGCTCGAGGCGCTGGCCCAGGTCCTCACGACCCGCGGCGAGGAGCTGGGGCACGACATCTGCCTCATCTCCGACGAGCCGTACCGCGAGATCACCTACGGCGCCGAGGTGCCCTGGGTGCCGAGCCTGTACGACCGCACAATCGTGTGCTACTCGTACTCCAAGTCGCTCAGCCTGCCGGGCGAGCGCATCGGCTGGGTGCTGATCCCCAACACCAACCCCAGGCACGACGAGCTCGTGTACGCCGTGGCAGGCGCGGGTCGCAAGCTGGGCTTTGTGTGCGCGCCGGCGCTCTTCCAGCGCGTGCTGATCGACTGCGTGGACGAGCCCACCAACGTGGAGGCCTACGCGACCAACCGCAAGGCGCTCACGGATGGCCTCAGCAAGCTCGGCTATGAGTACATCGAGCCCGACGGCGCGTTCTACCTGTGGGTCAAGTCGCTCGAGCCCGACGCGGAGGCCTTCTTCAACAAGGCCAAGGCGCTCGAGATCCTGCCCGTGCCCTCCAACAGCTTTGGCTGCACCGGCTGGGTGCGCCTGGGCTACTGCGTGAGCCTGGACACCATCCAGAACTCCATGCCCGCATGGGAGAAGCTGCGCAACCAGTACAAGTAGTGATGCAAGGCGACGGCCGCGTGGCACAGGTGCCCGCGGCCGTTGCGGAAGGATGGGAACATGGGCCTGGGCAAGGGCAAAAAGGACCAACGCACAAGGCGTCCGCGCAAGAGGACGTGTGCGGACTGCCGCTTCATGAACGAGCGTACGGGCTTCCTCACCACGCACATGGAGTGCCTCGAGTCCAGCGCCCATGGCAGGCGCGTGCACGAGACCGACCCCGCCTGCCCCAACTTCCAGCCGCGGATGGTGCGGCCCGGCCTCAGCCTCGTGCGAGACCTGACCGCGCCCACGCGCCGTGCCGCGCGCGAGCTCACGCACAAGGGCGAAAAGGACGCGCGCCCCGAGGCGGTGCCCGCGGCTGAGGCGCAGCCCGTGGCACCAGTTGCCGCTGCGTCAGTCCATGTGACGGCCGGCCCCGCGACCTCCGAAGATCGGAAGA
>ERZ791908.902-NODE-902-length-23668-cov-53.971202_pt1 | contig 23668 bp, 18 predicted proteins | sample MGYA00510144_ERZ791908 | MGnify/ENA primary metagenome ERZ791908 (study PRJEB30046, sample SAMN00792105) | human gut metagenome | study: EMG produced TPA metagenomics assembly of the A metagenome-wide association study of gut microbiota in type 2...
TGGTGACGCCCTTAGCGACATCGGCGATGTCGCTCAGGGCGTCACCACCGGCGCCCTTAGCGATTTTTCTGTCGAATACTTTAAAAACAGCCTCGGACAGCCAGTAAACGATTGGCGAGCCGGGGATTTGCACGAATTCGTGCTGGTTCACCTCAAAACGCGCTGTAGATTTATCAGCCGCAAGAATACTTAATAGCTCAAAACGCTTCCTGACTACCCCAGTTTGAGTCAATTTGATGAAAGTGGTTTTTTTATGACTCACGTAACATGGACAGATGATAAAAGCTGCATTGGCACCAAAAATATCCGGATGGTTCGTAATATCTCGAATATGAAGAAAACTCTCAATTCTTCTTTTTTTGATTAAATCTTTCCGCATTTCTTCAAACGTTTTAATGAACATCCATGTGTCCCCAAGTACCATTCCTTCAAGACCATATTCCATAGCAAATTTAAGAAAACGAACGTAAAAGCAGCCATACAAATCGGCTTTACCATCCTCATAGCGATCCTGCACGAACTGTTTGAGCTCGGCGCTCATGTTCTTTGCGCCCATGTATGGCGGGTTCGCCACTACTGCCGTGTATTTGCGGGCAAGATACCTTGTCTGGGCGAAAACCTCATCCGCGCATTCACGCAGAAGCGAATCAGCCAATGTGATTTCGTCTTCAGTGTCTTCTGCCGATGAGGCAAGATCAACAAGCTCCCGCGGCGGCTGAATCAGCGAACCATACACGTCCGCCTCCGCATAGGTGTTCCATACCGTGGAGTCCAGATTCACCTGGTATAGGTCATTCAGCTCGGCGACTTCGTCTTCCTTGAACGCAATCGGCACAATGCGCTGAATGTTCGGCTCCACCTGCTTCTTGAAGAATCTAGGGGAACGGGAACGAGCCTTCATGGTCAGAGCGAAGGCGGCAAGGCTTGCGGCTCGTTCATCGATTTCCATGCCGTACAGGTTGTGTTTGAGAATCAGGCCGGGAATATCGCTCGGCGCATACCCTTCTTCTTCGTAGATCTCATACAGCAGGTCGAACGCGTAGGTAAGCATGTGGCCGGAACCGCATGCGGGATCGCAGACAGTCAGGTCTTCAGGCGTTTGAATGTTGAGAACATCCTCGTTCCCAGTGGAATCATCCTCCGAAGGCTGAATATAGTAGTCCCAGTTCTTGTACAGCTGGCTGTCTGGATGGGACTGCATCCAAAGCCTGCCAACCGTGTTCTGCACCAGGTAGCGCACAATCCAGTCCGGCGTGAATAGCTGCGTGGCTGCGGGAATCTCATCGGCTCCGGCCTTGTGGTTCTTCTTGAACCCGTCCATCACCTCGTTCTTGCGCTCCGAAATGTAGTACTGGTACAGCCAGCCGATGATCTCCACATTGCCGGACGGATCGTCAACACCGCAATCCTCCGGGGTCATGACCTCCACCGCATTCCTCAACACGGAACCCTCGGCGAGCAGATCGGCTGGCATGAGCAGTTCATCCACCCTGCCGGCCTCCTTGCCGACGTTTTCGAACATGAACGGCAGGTTATGATTCCAGAACCGGCATTCGGATTGCAGCAGCAGACCATAAGCCAGGCCCTGCGGATCATCCGCCAAAATGGAACCACTCAGCAATCCTTCAATGCGCTCTTTGGCCTTATCGTTCACGTGCGCCGAGAACACCCTGCTGTCATACTCGCCTCGTTTCGCCGCTGCAAGCACTTCCGGCAGACCATTCGTGCTGGTCAGGCCAGCTGGAGAGACCACCGGCGTGCCGGTGAACCCGTGCACATCCATGTAACGGAACGCGATGATGCGGTTGAACCACCGGTACGCATAACGTTCCACCACATGTCTGCGGCCCTCTACGCCGCCACCGGCCTGCCCGATCTCACGCTGCAGAAAATCGAACGCACGCGGGTCGTCAACCTGGGCGTCGGAATTCGGCACCAATGCGGCGTCAAGCCGTGCCTGTACCGCATTCATGAGCTGGCGGCGCGCATCCGTTGCGAAGGCTTGCAGTTTCGACGTGTTCATAGCAGGATCTTCTTTCCATTTTCAATGGCGGCGATAAGCTCACGGCGGTAGGCATCAAGGAAGTCATCCACATCATCCTTGGTCTCCAAGGCGTCCTTGGTATGCGGCCTGCTGATGGTGGCGAACGACACGGCCACGCGCGGGGTTTCCTTTTGTTGCGATTCAGGAATGTTCGCATCCATCGGCGTAGTAGCTGTAGCAGCCTGCGCTTCACCTGCGAGCGCGGTCTTCGGCCTCGGCGCGGAGGCTGCTAGTGCGTTGATGAGTTGCGGGTAAGTGCGTTCGCTCAGTTCGTGTATGCTTTCGCGCATTTTGTAGATGAACGGTATGTGCTGCATGCGTTCCGCCACTTGGTCCAGTTCTGTCTCGACCTTGGTTTGCGCGGCTTGTGTTGCGTGCTGATATTCGGTGGAATCGTGGATTCTGGCGCGAATATCTTCCACGTCTCTAAGTGCGTTGGCGCGTTCGGTTTGGATGGTTGCGTCTGTTGCCTCACGCAGATCGTCAATGGCAGTCTTGAATTTATTGGTTCTGCGGAAGATGTTCGGGTCGTTTGCCAGCTGTTCCGCGGATTGGTACAGGCTTGCTGCCGTAGTGCCAGATACATAGTCGATGTTCGGCTTGTTGTTTTTCAGCCATTCCAATCCGTCTGCAAGAATCCTGGATTGGGAGCCGTTGAGGAAAGCGATAATCGGGTCGATTACGTCTTCTTTAAACTCGAGCAGTTCGTCGGAACCGTTTTCGGTTTCTTGTGCGGTGAAATCGCCGAGCAGCCAGTCCTCGCCCATTCCGGAGGCATAGTTGATTTTCTCAATGGCCTTGTCGAGCTGCTGCACAAAGCCGAATCGGGCATTGCGCACGCGCAGCTGGGTCAGACTCTCCGCTTCCCGCTTAAGTCGCGTGGTAACGGCCTCCGCCAGATCAATCGCGTTCGATGGCAGGTCGGCGGCGGTGAGTCCAAGGAAATCCCTGGCGAAGTCACGTAGCTGTGAAACTTTTCTCGTGTCGAATACGCGTGGCAAATCCACTCGGATGGAGTCCTGCTTCTTCGTTTCTCTAAGCAAACGGGCGGCCTCACTACGCTGCACCGGCTTGCCGTCCAGCGTCAGCGTGATTCTGTCGGAACCATACAGGTGGCCGATGCATGCGAGCGTGGCAGCGTACGGCCAACCATAGGGAACGTTGCCGTAGGCATCAAGAAGGCTCTTGACGGTGGCGACCATGCCTTTGCCTTTGTCACGACTGACCGCGGCGAACACATCATCGGCGGGAACGTCGAGCTTGTCCTGCACTGCGTTCATGCCGTCAAGCATGCCAGGCTGGTGCTGCGAAGCGTTCATGATGATGCGAGCGAGATCCGTTTCCTCATATCGTTGCCCACCAAGTAGGGAAAAGTTCGTGTAGTACCGGCCGATGAGCGTTCCAAGCCCTTCCGCCATACGCGCCTGCACCTCGGTGGATTTCACTTCCACTTTTCCGCCGTTATAGTCGAACTCGCCATTGGCCGCGGCTTTGACGATGCGGGTACGCAGCTCCGTGTAAAGCCTTTCATTGGCGACGCTCTTGCGGGAGATGATCTGCTGGCGCACTTCTGACTGGCTGTTCTTGTCGGTGCGCATGAGGTATGTGTAGGTTTTCACGTACATGCGCAGATCATCGAACAGTGTCCTGTCGGATATATCCAACAGCAAAGTGATGGTGTCGCGCATACCCATGCCCATGCGAATGGCATCGGCACGGTCCTGCGCATTGGTCGAAGTGACCACGTTCAACCAGATGGGCTGTTGCGCGGACTGTTGCACCCCATCGATGCGCAAACCATAGCGGAACTGGGCACGCTGTTCGCCGTATGCCACGGTCATCTTGCCGAGCACGTCACTGACCAGGATCTTCTTCAGCTCGTCGATTTCCTTGCTGGAGTCGATGTCCGTGCTTTTGATCTCCTGCTCGATATCCTGCTCTTCGTTGGTCAGATAGTTGTAAGTATCCCCCACACGCTGCACATACGTATCTTTTTCCAACTCTCCCAGAACATACTTGATGTTCCGTTCCAGTTCCATCACGTCCATGTCGAACTGGTCAGTCAGCAGAATGCGCAGGTTATGCGGTGTGGTGGGGAATCCGTCGACATGCTTGACCAGCAGCAACACCTTCAGCAGGCGCACGCCCAGTTCCTTTATATCGGAGCCAAGTCTCTTTTCAGCTTGGTTGATACGGAAGTTCGAGGTTGATTGGATGGCGTCGGCGATGCCGTCGTACAGTTTGTCGAACGGCATCAGGGCCCCGACCGTCTCATTCTGGCTGGACCGCAGCGTGCTACTGATGGTGGAGAGCATGGACCGTTCGCCCACGGAGGCATGACGTCCGGAGAACATGTTGTAGCGGCTCATCTCCCGCAGCACGTTCTGGAACAATTCGAATTCATAGTTCACGAACGGATACGACGCGATGAAATCGTCTTTGCTGTACGCTTTGTTACTGCTGAATTTCGAAGTCTCACGAGTGAATTCGAACATGGTGCGCAGGTTCGCGTTCTGCTCATCCCACAGCTCGTTCATCACCGACTCATATTCCGGTTTCTTGGTCAGCAAGCGCTTCTGAATGACCTCCACCACGTCGGCGCTGTTGAGCTTCAGCTTGATGGAGAACCTGCCCTGGATCTTCGAAAAATCATAGCTTTGTTGCTTGGTCCGATCGCCAACAATGGTATCCATGTCTTCCTGGGAAGTGACCACCACCCATGCACGCCCGTTGGTCTTGACGGCAAGATCCTCGGCGATGGATTGCAGTGACAGCATGAGTTCTCTGTTCTCACCGATGAACTGGCCTACCTCATCCACGAGGAACAGGATGCGGCGGTTCGGTTCCTGACGGGACAGCCACACGTTCACGTCGTCTGCGAAGTCGCCGACCGTCATTGTGTACGTATCCTCGTACCGTTGGATGATGCTGTCTTGTTCCGGTTTGCCTGTCACCGCGGCATAGGCTTCGCAGATCTCATCATCCCATAGCACGGCCTCACCACGGCCTTCGCTCCATGGTTTGCCAGCCACCTGTTCGAACTCTTGTTTGAAATCCTCGAAATAACCATTGCTCGCCAAATCGCGTTCGAATTTCGCAACGTATGGATTCTTGCCGTAGAAACCACGCGCCTCATCGAATACGCGAACAAAAGCGTACAGCAGCATATCGGAGGCATTGGATTTATCCGCCTTCTGATCGATGTTGAATAAAATCGACGTGGCTGGTATCGTCAAAGCCTTTTCAAGCTGACCTGCAAGCATCTGGTCATCCTGCGCTTCGGCCTTGCCCATGAAGGCATGAACAATCTGTTCGCGACTCATGGTCGGCTTATTGCCCTTGTCAACGAGTTCAGCCGGGACCTCGCCCAGAATATGCGACAGCATCTTCAACAGGTGCGATTTACCGGAACCGAAGAAACCGGAAATCCATGCACCGTTCTGTTCGTGGTTCGACGGGTCGTTGTATGCGTCAAGGAATTTGGCCAGATTGCGGCAAATCTCCTCCGTAAGCACATACTCGTTGACCTCATCGTTAAGATTTTTCTCATCATTGGCCTTGATCACACCATTGATGTTGCGGTCAATGTCCTTGCTGAACAGCTCCTTGAAACTGATGCCGTTTCCCCCGTTCATTTGTGTCCCTTCTTCTTTGAACGAATACTTGCAAATCCTGCCTCTTGCCATGTTGCAGCTGACAGGACATTCCTTTAAACCGCTATGCTTCCAGCTGCACGCTCATCTCACGCAGATTTTGCGCACGATAGTAATTGTCTCCCGGCAAACAGTTGAACAGCGACATGACCGATCCTGAAGTAGCGCTTCTTGTGAACGTACCCGGATAAAACAGTACCAGCGGGCGATCATCGATACGCCCTTGCAACGCGTTGAGCAGTGTATGCGCACGAATATACGGATAAACCTTGCCGATTCCCGTAATGAACACGATATCGGCCCCGCCTTCGCTCTTGGCCTGCTCGTAATGATCACGAATGGTATCGGGCAGATGATTCGCATCGGCCCCCAGTATATTGTCGAGCAATCTCAAGAAGTTATCCGTGTGAACATCCGATGAAACCTTTTTGTGGCGTTTTTCCTCCCTTTTGAATATGCGATCCAAAATGCCACGCTTCTCAAGAATCTCCAAAGCAATGTCGTACAAATCCAACGTAAGCATTTGCGGAGCGTAATCGCCATCATCTTTCGGCGTCATCGTCTGCAGACGATTCGCCAACTGCTTGATATGCTCGGCGACTTCAAGCTCCTGCATGGGCGGGTAGTCATAGATGTAATACGGCTGTTCTCCTGCCAGCCCGCTGTTGGTCCGGAATGAACGGGACTCCATGATCTCATATAAATGAGCGAAATCAGCATCAATGTCACGACGCTCATCCACAAATCCAATATCGGCGATGGAATCAGCCATGCTATCCTCCGTTCTGCTCATAACGACGATTCGCGCATCGGAAGATACCCGAACGAATCCGCCCTCTTTCTAAGAATATCCGTCAAAGAGGGACTGGGAAGGAAAGACAACACCATGTCGGAATTTTTATCGAACAGATGTGCCTCCCTCATGGCCTTGAACAGATTGGACCGAAGTTTCTTCGCCGTTCCCTCGCTTACGGTTTCCAGTTCAGAATGCCATGTGGCTTTGTCCGCAATGAACCGATCATAATCCTCAAAGTCCAGATGCGTATTGCCGGTAAGATAATGCTTTTTAAGTACTTCGCCGGCGAATTCCCCGACGATTGCGTAATAACGGCACATCGCGATCCACATAAGTGCCTCGCGGTCGGATGTGGAGGAATCCGGGCCTGCCAAATATGCAAGCTCTCCAACCGTGAGCGCACTGAGTCGCCTAGTAGTTTCCGCCACAACGCGCCTGTTCGCGGAATCCGTGCGAATCGCAAGAACGTTTTCCTCGATGGCCTGTTGGCGAATCGCGGCAATGGACTTGCCCACCTCGGTTTGGGAAGAACACTCAGCGTCGCCGCCGCCTGCATGATTCAGATGATTCAGATACATTTCCGCAAGCGCCCGGCCCTGCGAGGCAAGAAGTCCGCCGACAGTGAAGGAAAGCCGATACCGCTCCCCCTGCGTCGCTTCCGCACCGTACGAGCTCGCCATGCGTATTCCTTCCCTTTGCTAAGACATCAACGTTAAGACACAAGAATATTTCAGAATATTCCTAGGTGTGGAAGTATCGGCGTATCAACCCTAGTGCGGAACCGTTTCGGTACATCTCGCGGAACCTCTTATGATATGCAATCTCCGCTGCTCGGATAACAGGCAATATAGATGATGCGCAAACTCAATAATCAGAATAACGGAATGAATTGAAGCTAAAGGAGACATATCAAGTTTCAGCAAAGTTCGTAAGGCAAGAGCGACTGCACCGAAGTGGTGACGTTTTTTGGACTCCCCGACCGGGATGAGAACCTCTTCATGGCGCAGTACAGCAAACGCGCAAGTTGTATTTAGTCAAGTCGGTGTTTTGGGTTGGCCGGAGTTCCTGTTTTCGGGCCGCAACGCGGCCACACCGCCCCCGCGATACGCCTTGACCCGGTCGTGGACCGCGCCGACGCCCGCGCCGAGCAGTTCGGCGGCCCGCTTCCGCCGCATGCTGCCCGGCACCGGTTCGATCGCCTTGGTCCCCGTCTCCAGCGGGATGATGGATTTCGCCATATGGCCGGCATTGTGTTTTGTCAAGTTGGAGTAGGCCGTTTCGGCGTTTCTTTTAGTCCATGTGAGCGGCGGGTTTCAGGCCGTTTCGGCGTTGGCCGGTCCTGCTGGTTGTTGGTTATTGCATTGGTTATTGCATGAGGGCGTGGGTCTTGCGCCAGGATTCGCCCTCGAAGCGGATCATCCGTCCGTGGTGGACGGTGCGGTCGATGATCGCGGCGGCCATGTTGGGGTCGCCGAAGATCCTGCCCCATCCGCTGAACTCGATGTTGGTGGTGTAGATGATGCTCTGGGTCTCGTACGCGTTGGTGACGACCTGGAACAGGAGCCTGCTGCCGTCCTCGTCGATGGGCACGTAGCCGAGTTCGTCGATGACGAGCAGCGGGGTCCTGCCGATCGCGGCGAGTTCCCGGTCGAGCCGGTTGTCCGATTGGGCCCTGAGGAGCCGCATGACCAGGCCTGCGGCGGTGAAGTAGCGTGCGGGTATGCCCTTGCGGCATGCGTTCCTGCCGAGCGCGATGGCGAGGTGGGTCTTGCCGGTGCCGGGAGGGCCGAACAGGACGAGGTCGTCGTGGCCGGCGATGAAGTCGAGGGTCGTGATCTGCCCGCGCCCGTAGTCGACGGGGAAGCGGATCGGGGTCCAGTCGTAGCCGCCGAGCTCCTTGTCGGCGGGGAATCCGGCGGCCTTGAGCAGGCGTGAGCGTTTGGAGCGTTCCCTGGATTCGATCTCGGCGTTCATCCACGATTCCATGAATTCCATCTGGCTGGGGGTCGCGTCCGCGAGCTGGTCGGCGAGGACCTGGCGGGTCAGAGGCAGCCGTCTGGCCAGGGTCATGATCGTTGCGATTCTTTCGCCGGTGGACGCGCGCCTGCGTTTCATGTCGGGCATGACGACCGGCGGACGGTGGGTTCCCATGGTCAGGCCTCCTTCCTTTCCCATGGCTGTCGGGGTTTCATGAACACGTCGTATCCGGTCAGGTCGGGTACCGACTGCTCGTACGGCTTCTCGCCGGCGGCGATGCGCCGGGCCATGGTGGTCACACTGGCCTCGTCGATCGCGTGCCCCTGTTCGACCAGGTGCTCTCCGGCCCGGACGGCGGCCTCGAAGCCGGACGCGGCGCTGGCCTTGGCGATGACGCGGAACGTGGTCCTGCGTGTCTTGGCGTCCATGCGGTCGATGGCGATCCTGAGTTTGTCGGGGAAATCGTCACGGATGGTGGAATCGGTCCATGCGTGGGTCTTGCGGCTCAACGCGGGCAGGAGCGTGGCGGGGTTGCGCACCGTGGCCGGCGAATCCCCGTACACGCGCGGCAGTCTGGCACAGGTGCGTCCGTCCTGGGTGCGGATCGTCACGTCGAACGCGCGCAGACCCACGTCGAGAGTCCAGCCGCGCCACGAGGGGCCGGCGAGGTAGTAGTTGCCGTCGATCTGCACACCCGTCCTTGTCGGCCTTCCTCACCTCCCAACGGATCGCGTCGTACGGCTTGGCGGGAAGCGGCTGCATATCCATCTTCTCACCGGCGAACAGGCCGCCGATCGGCGCGCCCTTGCGGTAATGCGTCTCCTTGGCCATCGCGTCGCAACGCTCCAGCATGTACCGGGTCAGTTGGCCGTGGGACTCTGCGTTGAGCATGGGCACCATGATGTTGCGGCGCAGGAACCCGACCGCGTTCTCCACGCTGCCCTTCTCGTTGCCCGAGTTCGGGTTGCAGAACCTGGTCTCCAGCCGGTAATGCTCCACGAACAGTTCGAACACGTGCACGACGGTGACCTTGTCCCACGCGATCCGATGGCCGGCGCCGGTGGCGTTGTCAAGCACCAGCGTCAGGGGGACCGCGCCTATGTGCTCGAACACCGTGCGCAGCCCCGCGCACACGCATTCGGCGTTCTCCCCGGGCAGGGCCACGCAGTAGCGCATGTTCGAATACGGGAACGTGACGACCAGGCAATGCACGTCGACCCGGTCCCCGCCGACCACGGCCTGCGCCATGCCGAAATCGACCTGCGCCTCGCCCGGATGCCACTTGAGCTCCAGATACCCGTCCGACGGGAGGCGATGCTCCTCGCGCCACCGTTTCACGTACCGCTGCACCGGCGAATACGAGCCCTCGTAGCCCTTCTCCGACACGAGTCTGTCGTACACGCGCTTGGCGGTGTGCCGCTGCTTGCGGGGCATGAACCGGTCCGCCTGCAGCCACCCGTCCACCGTCGCCCTGAACGGATCGAGCTTCGACGGCCGCGATACGGAGCGCTCCGGTCCGGGAGAGCAATCCTCCCTCCCGGCGTACTTCGCGACCGTGTCGCGGGCCACGCCCACCTCTTTCGCGATGCTCCTCCATGACATGCCATGCGCGTCAAGCACCCTGATACGTTGTTGTACGGACACCGGTACCGTCATTCCTTTCCTTTCCCGAGAAAACCGAACGGTTTGACTTTCAACTCGGGAAACTAGTCCAGGCAGGACGGGCCGGTGTTCGTTTCTCACCACACGCTGAAGTGGACCAGAACCTGCCGCTCACATGGAAGACATCCACACGCTCACACGGCCCACTTTCTATTGAACAGACACACCGGCATACCCGGGATCCTTTGCCGGCCGGCATTCCAGGCACTGCCCGGTCGGATAACCCAGGCGCTCGGCCACCCGGGCCGCGGCCATCGGCGTGGCGGAATACAAGTCCACCACGCGCCGTCGTTCCCCGGGACCGGACATACGATAATCCTTTCGTCCAGTCTCCAAGAAAACGTCCGCACCCTGTAAGTCCGCCTGATTTTGTACCAGTCACTCATAAAAGTGCGCATGAGAATGCAAGGAATACTGCAATGAAGCGGTTTACTACGGCTGATCTCATTGACCCGGAACACCACCCCCAGTTCACAGGTTATAGATATAACGTCGCACGGAATATATAGCAATGTGCCCCGGTATCCGAAGATGCCGGGGCACATGCGTATCAGAGTTCAGCTGCTAGAGCCGAACCGACGAATCAGAACTCGCGCCATGGACGGTCGCCAGACCGACCATCAAACAACACAGCGCGGCGCGCCAACCGCGAGTTCTGATTGAAGCAACGCAGGAGCGGAAATCAGAACTCGCGGTTCTTGCGGTAGAACTTGATCAGGCTCTGGGTGGAGGCGTCCTGGGCGGCGAGGGCGTCGTCGTCCTGGGAGATGGCCGGGGTGATCTGCTTGGCAAGCTGCTTGCCGAGCTCGACGCCCCACTGATCGTAGGAGTCGAGGCCCCAGACGGTGCCTTCGACGAAGGTGATGTGCTCGTACAGGGCGATGAGCTCGCCGACTGCGAACGGGGTCAGGGCCACGCCGAAGATGGAGGTGGTCGGACGGTTGCCGGTGAACACGCGGGCCGGGACGATCTCCTCCGGGGTGCCTTCGGCGCGAACCTCGTCAGCGGTCTTACCGAACGCCAGGGCCTTGGTCTGGGCGAAGTAGTTGCCCAGGAACAGCTCGTGCACGTCCTGGTCGCCGTCCTTGGTCGGGTTCGGGGTGTTGACGAACGCGATGAAGTCGGCCGGGATGAGCTGGGTGCCCTGGTGGATCAGCTGGTAGAAGGCGTGCTGGCCGTTGGTGCCCGGCTCGCCCCAGAAGATCTCGCCGGTCTCGGAGGTGACGGGGGTGCCGTCCCAACGCACGGACTTGCCGTTGGATTCCATGGTCAGCTGCTGCAGGTAGGCCGGGAAGCGGTGCAGGTACTGGTCGTACGGCAGCACGGCGTGGGAGGCGACCTTGAAGAAGTTGCGGTACCAGACGTTCAGCATACCGAGCAGCACCACGACGTTCTTCTCGAACGGGGTGTTGGCGAAGTATTCGTCGATCTCGTGGAAGCCGTGCAGGAACTCCTCGAAGCGGGCCGGGCCGAAGACGACGGCCAGAGAGGTGCCGACGGCGGAGTCGACGGAGTAACGGCCGCCGACCCAGTTCCAGAAGCCGAACGCGTTGTTCGGGTCGATGCCGAATTCGGCGACCTTCTCCAGGTTGGTGGAGACGGCGACGAAGTGCTTCTTGATGGCTTCGGCGTTCTTCTCGTCGGAGCCGTCGATGGCGCCCTTGGCCTTGAGCTCTTCGAGCAGCCAGGTGCGGGCTTCGCGAGCGTTGGTCAGGGTCTCCAGGGTGGTGAAGGTCTTGGAGACGATGATGAACAGGGTGGTCTCCGGGTCGAGGCCCTTGGTCTTCTCGGCCAGGTCGTTCGGGTCGATGTTGGAGATGTAGCGGGCGGAGATGCCAGCGTCAGCGTACGGCTTCAGAGCTTCGTACACCATGACGGGGCCCAGGTCGGAGCCGCCGATGCCGATGTTGACCACGGTCTCGATCTTGCGGCCGGTCACACCGGTCCACTTGCCGGAACGCACGTCGTCAGCGAAAGCGTAGATCTTGTCGAGTGTCTCGCGCACGTCCTTGACGGTGTCCTGACCGTCAACGATGTACTTGCCCTCGTCTTCGACCGGGCGGCGCAGCGCGGTGTGCAGCACGGCGCGGTCTTCGGTGTTGTTGATGTGCACGCCTGTGTACATAGCCTTGGTGCGCTCATCGAGCTTGACGGCCTTGGCAAGGTTGGCGAACAGCTGGAGGGTTTCCGGCTTGATCAGGTTCTTGGACAGATCGAAGTGCAGGTCGCCGGCGTCGAAGGACAGCTTCTCGACGCGCTCGGCGTCCTCGGCGAACCACTTCTTGAGGCTCACGCCTTCGACCTGAAGCTCGTCATAGTGCTTCTGCAGGGCAGCCCACTCAGGGGTCTGGGTGGCGTCAACGGGCGGATTGATGGCCATAGGATTCCATTCCTTTCATCAGTGACTGGAGCGCCCTTGCACACGGCTCGGATGCGCTCCGTATCACCAAACAGAATACTCACAAATTCGGACATGAACAGAACAAAATGAGTCAGCGATGTCGGATTGCCATCGTTTGCATTATCGAACAGTTCACGGCGCGGCGCAACCGTCATCTTCGACTGAGCGGTCGCGACACAACCGCCAATCCGCCGATTGGACTTTTCGTGGGGATGTCTTATACTTAACTTCTTGTGCGCGGCTGGCGAAATGCCTTCCGCGAACCAAGCCACTTTAGCTCAGTCGGTAGAGCGGCTCACTCGTAATGAGCAGGTCGTCAGTTCGATTCTGACAAGTGGCTCGGATGCCCTAGGCTGGCTGGTCTGTAATGGCTGTCCGGCCTAGGGTTTTGCATATCTTCCACACCTGTGGAAACGCGGATATGCACGCGCGAGTGGCGGAATTGGTAGACGCGCAGGATTTAGGTTCCTGTGTCTTTGACGTGTGGGTTCAAGTCCCATCTCGCGCACCGGCTTGAGCCTCTTGGAAGCATTGGATTGCCAACGCTTCCGGGAGGCTTTTCGTATATGCGCGCGGCAGCTGCAAGCCCTTGCGGACACCTCTACATATGGCAATGCCAAGGCGGCAAATATAATGGGCCACAGCATTGCGGGTCTGAGCCTGTGCGCCATGAGCCTGTGTGAGTCAAGGAGAGAAGTGTATGTCCGCCATTCTTACGCCGGTTGGTCTGTTGCTGATCATCCTCGCCGGCTATCTGTTCAAGCGGTTCGGCCTGTTCGGGCAGAAGGATTATCGCGTGCTGCAAACCGCGGAATTCAACATCGTGCTGCCCGGTGCCATCGTATACTCGTTCGCCACCAATCCGCATGACATCTCGCTGCTGCTTATTTCGGTATTCGCATTCCTGTTTGCTTTTATCCCGGTCGTGTTCATCTTTCTGGCCACCCGCAAGCGCAATGTGACCGACCGCGCCTTCCTGATGCTCAACGGTGCCGGCTTCAATCTCGGCTGTTTTTCTTTCCCGGTCGTCCAGTCATTCTGGGGTGCGGGCGCGGTGGTGCCGGCTGCGATGTTCGATATCGGCAACTGCGTGATGGTGGCCGCCGGCACCAATGTGTTCACCCAGCAACTGCTGCATATTCAGCCCGGCAAAACACTTGCCGAACAACACGCCGGTTCGGCTCCCACCCTACCGTACGAAAAGCCCAAGGATCGCGACGCCAAACGGCTTGCCCGCCGCGCATTGCTGCGCACCATCGGCAAGAGCTTCTTCGGCTCGGTGCCGTTCGACACGTATCTGCTCATGATCGTGTTGACCGTCGCCAACGTGAAGATTCCCGATTGGATCGCCTCTATAACCCAGCCATTGAGCGGCGCCAACGCGCTGGTGTCGATGCTGATGGTGGGCATGCTCATGGACCTGCCCCAATCCAAGCATGACGTGAAGGAAGTCATGGCCGTCATCGCTTGGCGTATACCGTTCAGCGTCGCCTTCGCGTTGATCGCGTGGCTCCTGCTGCCGTTCTCGGCTTCGATTCGCGCCGTGATGGTGATCTGCGCGTTGGCTCCGATCGCCATTTTCTCCACGCTGTTCACCGACAAAGTACTCGGCAACGCCAAACTGGCCGGCTTCTCGCTGGCAATCACCGCGATGATTTCACTGGTGATGATGGCTGTGGCTCACGCGCTGATGGGCGTGTGAGCAAATGCGCAAGTAGGCACACGGCGGGTGCACGGTCAGACGAGACGCAGCCCACATAGGCTCGTCCCCCGACCGCCAGTTGCTACCGGCGCAGCAGCTTGTGCGCCAGATTGCTCACGCCGAAGCGGAACTTATCCACCGGCAACGTGAATTTGCCTACCATCTGCTCGACGTAGCCGTTAAAGCCCTGCTTGAATTCCAGCACGCCGCGGCCCTCGTCGTTCGGATCGTCGAACACGCCGGAAATGCCGTAGAAGTTGTAGCGGGGCACGCCCTTCTCCACACATAGATGCAGCATTGCTTCGTACTGAATCAGCGCCGAGGCGTAGAACGGCTTGTACTCCTCCAACGAACCGGAATACTGATAGACCACCTCATTGGGGTGACTGACGAACATTGAAGCCGCCGCCGGCAGCACATCGCCCTTCCTGGCATATCCCTCCACCTCAGCCAGACGCTTGTCGGCGGCCGCGAGATTGCGCGATTCCTCCCCCAGCTGACGTTCGATACGCGTGGTCGGACGTTCATCGTATTTCGCCTGCAATCGAGCTACCTTGGCCTGCAACGCCTCACGCTTGGCGGTCATATCCGCCACATATTCGGCGATGTGGATTTCCGCGAGCATGAAATGCGCATCTGCGCCATACGCCTGCTTGAACTGGCGGAAATAGTCCGCGCCACGTGTCGCGAACCCACGGCGTTCACCGGTCCGCCGTTCGATATCGGCGAACACGTCGAACTCGTCGGGGCCGATCTCACGAACGTGCACACCCATCGACTGCGCCCGCTTGACACTCCACTGAGCACGTTTGCCGAATGACGCCAGCAGTTCCTTGCCGTTGGTGATGCCGGTGAGATCCTTGACGTACATCCACTGGCAGACCACGTCATAACCGGTATGGAATCCGCCATGCGTCCAGCCGGCATCGGCGAATCCGGCCAGTAGTGCATCGTTCGGCTCGCCGTCGGGCTGCCCGTTCGAGGAATACAGACGGTAGGCGACGTTAGGCCAGCATGCCACGGAAACAGCATGGTGGCGACGGGCCGATTCACGAATCGCCTCGGTTATGGCCCGCAGCAGAGCCGGATCATCGCTAATGCCGATGGGGCCGAAATATACGGAGCCATCTGCACCGAAACGACCATTGAGGTACAGAATCACGCAGCCGGTTACCAGATTGCCGGATGCGTCGCACACGCCAACGCATTCGGCTTCATGCCCACGAATCTTGGCAAGACGGACCTGCCCGGACCATTGCTGGAAGCTGCCCTGGCTTGTGGCTTCGGAAAGCCGGTCGAGCTCTTCGGGCGTAATCACGCCAAACGTATACGTCGTATCTGTTCGATTCGCAGTCGCGCTCATCTCGTCGTCACCTGTGCCTTATTTCTGTGTCCGTGCTCGCCACTGTTTGTCAGCGATGCAGCAGCTTGTGCGCTGCTTCGGATACACCGAAGCGCAGTCCGTCCACCGGCAGCGTGAACTTGCCCGGAAGCTCTTCCACGAATCCGCCGAAGCGAGTCTTGAACTGCCAGACGCCGTAGGAAGGATCGTTGGCGTCGAAAATACCGGAAATGCCGTAGAAGTTGAAGCGCTCCACGCCACGGGCGATGCAGTCAAGCATCGCCTCGAAGTGGATTAGGGAAGACGGGTAGTAATCCATGAAACGATCGTCCTCGCCGCTGGACAGGCAGACGACCTCGTTCGGATGCCAGAAGTAGACGCCGGCTTCCACCGGAATGACCGGGCCGTCCGAGGCGATGATGCCATTGACTTCGCCGATGGTCTTTTCCAGCGCCGCAATCTTCTTGTCTGCGGTGGCGATGCGCTTTTCCAGCGTTGCCGGGTCGGAAGCACCCTTCTTGGCCGTGCCTTCCGGCTGCTGTTGCGCGCGCTGGAGCAGGCGTTCGAGGTTGCGCTTGTCTTTGGAGGCCGCATTCAGCTTGGATTGCAGGGTGTCCAGATATTCGTCGAAATGGGTTTCGACCACCTTGAACTCGATCAGGTCGCCGAAGGTATCGAACAGACGCTCATAGTAGGCCAGATCGCGGCTCTTGAAGCCTTGACGTGCGGCGCTCATATCGCACAGCTTGACGAAAGTGCTCAGTTCGCCGCGTTCCAGTCGGCGCACGCGCAGACCGGAATCCTGGGCGATGCGGATGTTCTTACGGCGGTACTTGGAGAACGAGGCCAGCAGTTCCTTCTCGTTATGAATGCAGTCAAGCCCCTTGACGAAGTTCCAGCGGTTCACCACGGATTCGTAGCCCACGGTGAAGCCGCCATGTTTCCAACCGAAGCGGGCCATGTTGTCCATCATCGTGGTGTCCGGGTCGCTGGTCGGCTTGCCGTCCAGATCATGCAGACGGTAGACTGCGGCCGGCCAGCAGGATACGCTGATGGCGTGATGGGCCTTGGCCGAACGACGCAGGGCTTCGGTCATCGCCTCAACCACCTGTGGATTGTCATAATCGCACAGCGGTCCGCACCAGACCGAGCCTTCCAAACCGAAACGGGACCGCGTGTACACCACGTAGCAGGCGGCAATCAGCTTGTCACCGCGCTTGACACCCACATAGTCCACCGGACCGTTGAACGCACCCATGGCGGCCATCTGCGAGGTCTGCTGGAAACTACCTTGCACTTGAGCTGCGGAGAACGCATCCAGCTCGGCAGGAGTGATCTTGGTAGGGGTGAGCGAGGCGACGCCTGCATCGGATTGCGTCATAATCGAACCTTCTTACTTGTCGTTACTCTGATCGTTACTCTGGGCTCTGGAATGGCCTGTGTGCTGCGTCCGTTTACCGCGACAGCAGCTTGTGCGCAAATTGCTTCATGGCATAGGCGACCGGTTTGACCGGCAGCACGAACTCGCCCGGAAGTTCCTCGACATATCCGTTGAAGCCCTGCTTGAACTCCAGTACACCACGCCCCTCGTCATCGGGATCATCAAAGACGCCGTCGATGCCGTAGAAGTTGTAGCGAGACAGCCCGTGTTCCACGCAGAAATGCAGCATCGCGTCATGCTGAATCAGCGCGGAGGCGTAGAAGGGCTTGTACTGCTCGACGCTACCGGAGAACAGGTAGATGACCTCGCGCGGATGCTCCACGAATAGTGATGCCGCAGCCGGCAGTACATCCCCGTCTTTGGCGAACTCGGCCGCCTCGTTCAGGCGCTTTTCGGCTGCCGCCAGATTGCGGGTCTCCTCCCCCAGCTGACGTTCGGTTTTGGTGGTGGGGTGTTCGGCGTTTTTGGCGGTCAATGCCGCCACCTTGGCCGAAAGCGCTTCACGCTTGGACGTCATGTCCGCTACGTATTCGTCGATGTGGATCTCGGCAACCATAAAATGCGCTTTGCTGCCGAACGCTTCCTTGAAACGGTGGAAATATGCTTCGCCACGGTATTCGAAGCTACGGCGTTCAGCGGTTTGCTGCTCGATTCGTGCGAATACCCCCAGCTCGTCGTCCGACAGCTCACGCACGTGCACACCCATCGATTGGGCACGCTTCACGCTCCACTGGGTGCGCTTGTCATAGGACTTCAGCAGACTTTTCTCATCGGTAATGCCGGTCAGATCCTTGAGGTAGCGCCAACGCGGAACCGCCGTGTAGCCCACGGTGAAACCGCCATGAGTGAAGCCGATCGCCTCGAGCTGTTCTATCAGCTTATTGTCGGGAGCGCCATTCTGGTCATCCGGCAAAGAAGCTCCATTGGTGTCGCGAAGCCGATACGGGGATTCAGGGGTGATTTCCAGCTGTGAAGCACCCTTTGCCTTGGCATGGCGTTTCAGCGCATCCATGAAGAAGGTCAATGCTTCGGTGTCGTGATAGTCGCACATCGGGCCATCATGGATGACCGCAAATGTAGAGAATCGAGAGCGGTGAGTTTCGAACAGTGCCGCCGCGACGATCTTCTCGCCCTCCTTGAGGGCCAAATATTCGACGTCGATCCCCTGCGCGGTGCGAAGGCGTCCCATCGCCGAGGTTTGTTGGAAATTGCCTTGTGGATGCCTGGCGGAGAAATCATCGAACTCCTCGTCTGTCAACTTCACCAGCACAAAATCACGCATGCTTCCCTTTGCCTCCGAGTCAATCAGGCTCACCATGCTAGCATAGCGCGCACACGACGAATGGCGGCCGAGCAGATGAGGTGTGCACATCGTTCGCACTATTGCCGCCACGATGGTCCAAAGAACAATGGCCCAAAGATGATGAATGTCCGGCTTGCAGTGAATCAAACGCAGTGCTATATTCTCTACTTGGCTCTTGAAGCCACGCCACCTTAGCTCAGTGGTAGAGCATCCCCCTCGTTCGTGGGAAGGTCGGTAGTTCGATTCTATCGGGTGGCTCTTGTTCATCAAGAAGGCCGACGCACTAAGCGCCGGCCTTCTTTCGTATCGCCCTTGCTAGGTCATAGGCGCTTGCTAGACACTCGCCCGATTCGGGGGCTGAGTGCTGAGCCGCGACTCAACTGTAGCTTAGTCGCGGCTCAGTGCAGCTAGACAGCCTAGACGACTTAGTGCAGCAGGGCCTCGATGGCGGGGACCAGGGCTTTCAGCGCCTTGCCTCGGTGGGAAATCGCATTCTTCTCGGCCGGAGTCATTTCGGCGCTGGTCAGCGGCTCGCCTTCATGGTCAGGCTCAGTGCTGACGCGACCGGCAGGCTGGTCGTCCGGGACGAACAGCGGATCGTAACCGAAACCGTGTTCGCCACGAGCCTCGCGGATGATGTGACCCGGCATGTCGCCGAGCTCCACTGTCTCCGACTTGATGGCGTATCGAGCATGCACCGGGGCAGGGCTCCCATCGGCAGCCGTGGTGTGAACGGTGATGCCGTCGGCAGCCACTCCACCGGTCACGTCGGCACCGGTCTCGGTGTCCGGGACCACCAGCGCGGCGGCGCAACGGAAGCGCGCGGTACGCTTGTCATCCGGAATATCTTCGATTTGGGCGAGCAGCAGCGCATTATTGGCCTTGTCGTGGCCGTGAGCACCCGCCCAGCGAGCAGACAGAATGCCCGGAGCGTTACCCATCACATCGACGATGAGACCTGAATCATCCGCGACAGCGGGCAGACCGGTACGGATGGCCACAGCGCGGGCCTTGAGTAGCGCGTTCTCCTGGAAGGTGACGCCAGTTTCCACCGGATCCGGCAGGTGAAGGCTGCCAGCGGACACCAGTTCGATGTTTTCGGCATCCGCGCCAAGATCCTCTTCGAGAATGCGGCGGATTTCCACAAGCTTGCCTTCGTTATGGGTTGCGACGACGATTTGCATGAGGTTCTCCTTTAAGAAGGCTCCCCTTGTCAGGGGAGCTGGCTTAGTCTAGGGACAGAGCGGCACGCTGGGCGGCTTGCAGTTCCTTGTTGCCCTTTTCGGCCAAGTCAAGCAGGGTGCCGAGTTCGGCACGGTTGAACGGACGGTGTTCCGCGGTGCCCTGAATCTCGATGAAGGTGCCGGAACCGGTCATGGCCACGTTCATGTCGGTCATGGCCTGACTGTCTTCAATGTATGGCAGGTCAAGCATAGGAGTGCCGTTGATCACGCCCACAGACACGGCGGACACATAGTCCTTAAGCACGCGGCTGGCGGACTTGATATGGCGGTGCTTCTCCGCCCAATTAACTGCGTCGACCAAAGCCACATACGCACCGGTTACGGAAGCCGTGCGAGTGCCGCCATCGGCCTGAAGCACATCGCAGTCAAGCTGAATCTGATTCTCGCCGAGCGCCTTCATATCGATGACGCCACGCAGGCAGCGGCCAATCAGTCGGCTGATTTCGTGGGTACGGCCACCGATTTTGCCACGTACGGATTCACGGTCGGTGCGTTCGGCGGTGGCACGCGGCAGCATCGAGTATTCGGCGGTGACCCAGCCGAGGCCGGAGTCCTTGCGCCAACGCGGCACACCGGGAGTAAAAGTGGCGGTGCACATCACGCGCGTGTTACCGCATTCGATGAGCACGGAGCCTTCGGGGGCGTCGGTGAAGTGGCGGGTGATGCGCACAGGGCGCAGTTCGTCGACCTTGCGGCCGTCGGCACGAATTATTTGGTGATTGCCAAGCATGTCTTTGATTTCAACCATGCGCCCCAGCATACGCCATCCGCTCTATGCCTGGATAGCAACTCGTCAACCATCATCGAACTACATCGCGCCGCTCTGATACGTCATCGTTGCCCGCCGCGTTATCACCATTGAGAGTTTCACTCATCCAGAGGGAAGAGTAGCCAATGTAACCAGAGGGATGCGGCCAGTGAGATACGGTCAGAGGACTTTGGTCTCTGTGGTCGAACCGTTAAGCGGACAGCCCGGTGGGCTGTCCGTAGGTAAGGGGAGCAGCTATGCTGCGACGGATTCCTATGGAGACGAAAGTTCTCGTCAGAGAACCTGAGTCTCCGTAGGAATCACTGGCTCGCCCTTCATGAGGCTCTGCGCGGTGATGGGCAGTTCGGACAACGCCTTGGCGTGGTAGTCGTGGGCGGCCATGATAGCGTCATGGCCCTGCCACTGCGCATCGATATGGCCGTGGTCCACGAAATCGACCAGCAGGTTCTTCCACGTCGGTTCGGGCGTGAAACCGGCCAGCTTCTCTTCCGAGCCGGAAATCACGTGTTCGGCTTCGGCTAGCGCGTATTCGTAGGAGCGGAATGCCAACTTGCGACCGGGCACTGTGGCCTTATCCTTGGACTTCTTCATGACCGGAACCATCGTGCCGTCAGCGCCTTCACGCTCGGTGAGCTTGTACACCATCGCACAAGTGGGAGCGCCGGAGCCGGTGACCAGCATGGTGCCCACGCCATAGGAGTCGACCGGCGCGGTCTGCAATGCGGCGAGCGCGTACTCATCCAAATCGTTGGTCACGGTAATGGTGGTGTTCGTGGCACCCAGGGCGTCCAGCTGGTTGCGCACACGCTGGGCCATGGCGGCCAAGTCGCCGGAGTCGATGCGCACGCCACCCAGTTCGGGACCGGCCACTTCGACGGCGGTTTTCACGGCTTCCTCGATGTTGTAGGTGTCCACCAGCAGCGTGGTGTTCTTGCCCAATGCCTCGATCTGCGATTCAAAGGCGTCACGCTCGGAATCATGCACCAACGTGAAGCAATGCGCGGCGGTGCCAATGGCCTTCAGACCATACAGCTGGGCGGCCAGCAGATTGGCGGTACCCTTGAATCCGCCCACTACGGCAGCTCGAGCGGCGGCCACGGCGGCCCACTCGTTAGTGCGGCGTCCGCCCATATCCATGCAAGGACGATCCTTGGCTGCCGACGCCATACGTGAGGCGGCGGAGGCCACTGCGGAATCGTAGTTCAGCACGGATAGAATCAACGTCTCCAGTAGCGTGCATTCGCCGAACGTGCCTTCGACCTGCAAAATCGGGGAGTTCGGGAAGAACATCTCACCTTCGCGGTAACCGCGAATCGTACCGGAAAAGTGGAAGTTCTCCAGCCACTTAATGGTCTCGGGGCTTACCACGTGACGGTCGGCCAGGAACTTCAGATCCGCTTCATCCAAGTGGAAATGTTCCAGCGCATCCAGAATGCGGCCGGTGCCGGCCACCACGCCATAGCGACGGCCTTCGGGCAAGTGACGCGTGAACACCTCGAACACGCACTTGCGGTCGGCGGTACCGTCTTTCAGAGCGGCGTCGAGCATCGTGTATTCATACATGTCGGTCATCAGAGCCGGCGAATAATCGACCATTGCAAGGCCTTTCCTACATAAGTGGTGAAGTTGCACCTAAGTGTAGTCCGGGCAAAGCCGTGCGGGAAGGGCTCGTCTTATTCTCGTATCGCCAGATTCGATATTGCCGGGTTCAGTATCGTCATATCCATCGGCACTATGGCGGTCGGTCACACCGACCATAATCATCACGACCAGCCAATACGCCAGCCGCACCATACGGCCCACTGGCGAAGCGGTAGACTCGATGCATGAGATTCATCGTGGCGTTGTGGCGCTTTGCGATCGCCGGTTTCTGCTTCGTGGGCACATATGAGGCATGGTCCAAACCGCAGTTCTGGGTGTATTTCACGTTCCAGACCGGTTTCGTGCTGGGCATCGTGATGCTGTGGTCCGGCGCGGCCACACTGCTCAAAGGTATTCAGCCGCCTGCATGGCTTAAGGGGTGCCTGACTGTGTACGCCATAGTCACCGCACTGGTGGCGTTCTTCCTGATGCCTCCGGACGACCCGGCATACGTGCCACAGGTTATTGGCATCATGACCAATACGATGCTGCACAAAATCGCCCCGATTATGGCGGTTATCGATTTCGTGCTATTCGACCCGCACCGGCGTTTCCGCTGGCATTACATGTTCTCGTGGCTGGCGTACTTCCCTGCATACTTGGTCTTCGTGCTGGCCCGTGCGGCGATTTGGCCGGGGTCCGGACCGGCGGCCGGCGGCAGTCCGTATCCGTACGACTTCATCAACCTCGACGCACTCGGCTGGCAAGGGTTCGGCATTAGCTGCGGCAAGCTGGCCATAGCGTTCTTCGTGATATCGCTCGTTGTCTGGCTGCTCGACCGCGCACTGCCGAGCAAGGCCTTACTCGGATAGACGCGCCCACGATCGACGCGCATCGGTCTTAGTGCCCAGCCGGCATCCAGCTCAGCACTCGATGGTTTCAGCATTCGATGGTCTCAGCATTCAATGGAATAGGCGCGGTTTTTGTACTCGCGCCAATCCGGCCAGTCTTCACCGGCGTCGATGGCACGCTTGATGTCGCCATAGTAATGGAGCTTGCGCTGCACGTGCATGGCCGCCTCGTTGAGGGCTCGGCGCTGCTCGTCCAAGGATTCGCGGCGAGATTCCAGCAGATCAAGGATTTCATCGATATGCTCGGGCTCATTGGACTCATACACGAAGAACTTTTTAAGATCGTCAATGGTCATGCCGGCGTTCTTGAAGCAGCAAATCGCGCGCAGACGGTCGATATGGCAGTCTTCGTATATGCGCTGGCCGGTTTCGGTGCGCTCCACGTTGGTCAGCAATCCCTGATCCTCGTAATAGCGCAGCGTAGAGGGCTGCATATGGAACTGCGTGGCCACCTGACGAATGGTGTAGGACATCATGACTCCTTACTGCGGCAACACGCCGAAGCATCGCAGCCGTTTGCATTCAAGTTCACTTGAACTGGAACCATAGTATCCAAGAACACTTACGAATACCGCTCAATCGGCGTCGGTCTGCCCATCGCAGGTAAGCATTCGTAAGAACAAGAATGACATTGTAAGGAGACTCAATGTTCGAGCCAACCGCCATCTATGCCCCCAACCCGCACCGTTACGACACGATGACCTACAACCGTGCCGGCACCTCCGGCCTCAAGTTGCCGGCCGTCTCACTTGGCTTCTGGCACAACTTCGGCGACATCACGCCATTCGACCAGATGAAGTCCCTGGTCTTCACCGCCTTCGACAACGGCATCACCCACTTCG
>ERZ791908.910-NODE-910-length-23526-cov-2.935878_pt1 | contig 23526 bp, 19 predicted proteins | sample MGYA00510144_ERZ791908 | MGnify/ENA primary metagenome ERZ791908 (study PRJEB30046, sample SAMN00792105) | human gut metagenome | study: EMG produced TPA metagenomics assembly of the A metagenome-wide association study of gut microbiota in type 2...
AGGTGATCGCTGTGCGACGGGGAGAGCCGAATTTCTTCTTGATATCGAGCATCTAAAATTCCTCCTAGGTATATAAAAAGAGCCACTTCATCCTTATTTTGGGACGAAATGGCTCTGGTTCCGCGGTACCACCCAAGTTTGACAAATATTTGTCACGCTCTGCATGGATAACGGTCATGATTCCGTGCGGCATTACCCGCCCACATTTAACGACACCGGAGTTTCGATCGCCGGCTTGCACCAACCGCCAGCTCTCTTGGGATCTACTTTAAAATGTCTTCGTGTTTTATATCATCGCTATCTTATTACATCCTGACTTATTTGGCAACATTTTCGACTAATTTACCGCAAAGTCATGCTGATAGCTGACGTGACTCTTACCCTCTTTTGAGCTGACCTTAAGCTGGTCGGGAATCCGTTCTTCCAACTCTGCAACGTGACTGATGATCCCAACCATACGTGAATTGCCTTCCAAAGTCTGCAAAGCATTAAGTGCCTTATTCAATGCATCGGGATCCAATGAGCCAAACCCTTCATCGACAAATAACGCATCAATTTGAATCCCGCCAGCCTGCTGCTGAATGATCTCCCCCAATGAAAGCGCCATTGCCAGCGAGGCTACAAACGTCTCTCCACCAGATAAGGTATGCACGCTGCGGACCTTGCCGACATCACCATCTCTGACGCTGACCTCCAAGCCGCTCCATTTGGTATTGGAGCCGCTATTATCATCCAAAACAAATTCATAGCGGCCATTGGTCAGATCATGCAGCCGCCGATTGGCATTTTCCAAAACCGCTTTAAAGTAGTGGCGCAAAACATAGCGTTCCAATGACAGATTCGAGTTATTCTTACCGTTCATAGTATTGACCAGATCAGCCAATCGATCCAGCTCAGCCTGCTGATCACCCTGCACTTTTTGCAGTTCTTCAACTTGATGCACCGTTTTTTGCTGTTGGCCAAACTGTTCTTTTAATTGGCCTAGCTCACGCTGTTTTTGGTCGCGCTGCTCAGCTGCTTTATTTAATGCCTGTTGAGTAGCAGCTATTTGTGGTCTTGGTCGATTATTGATTTCTTTTAGAAGATGCTGGTAGCGATCAAGATTGACCTTAATGGCCTGCTGATAGTTATTGACGGTTTGCTGCAGACTTTCCAGTTGATTCAGCTGTTTAAAATCAGTTTCAAACCTTGACCATTCTGCTTTAGGGTCATGATTTTGCAAAGCCTGCTGCAGCGTTTCCTGCAACTGTTGCGCGCGCTGTAATTGCTCAGCCAGACTTTCTTGATCCCGCTTGATGGTAGCCTGAATAGCAGCTGCCTGTTTTTGATAATCTTGTAATTCAGCTTGAGTCTGCTCGGTTTGCTGCTGATATTTTTGCAGCTGATTTTGCCAGACTTGAACCTGCTGTTGGGCCGCATTCAAATCAGCAAACTCATTTGGCAGCTGCTTTAATTTGGCCGTCAGCTCACCATTAAGCTCAGCCATTTTTGCCGCCTGCTGCTGACGCGTTTGATCTAGTTCTTGTTGACGTTGGGTCAATTGATCTAGTTTTTGCTGTTCAGCTTGCTGTTGCTGCTGGATTGTCTTTAATTCTTGGATCGCCATCTGTGTTTGAGCATAGTCTTTTTCAGCCGTTTGAGCACGCTGCCGCAGTTCTAGAGTCAGCTGATCCAAATCTGCATCTGGAAGCTGACTGGCATCTTTTAGCTGCGTCAGCTCGTCAGTATAGTCTTGAACTAGATCTTTCAGCTGTTCTTCTAAACCGTACTCTTTTTCCTGCGTCTTGGCCAGTTGAGCCTGTGCATCATCCAGTTCCTGGCGTGCTTGTTTTAAAGCACTGCCGGCAGCTTGAATCTCATCCAGTGAAACTTGAGCAACCAGATTGCCGGGCTGTGGATGCTCGATTGAGCCGCAGACTGGACAAGGATAGCCAGGCTTTAAATGTGTAGCCAGTTCAGCAATCTGTAAGGCCGCGTGTTTTTGATCAGCAGTTTGAAACTCAGTCAATGCCGTCCGGTAATTTTGAGTCGCCTGTTTTTGAGCCATCTTAGCCTGCTGCAGACTATTTTGTTGTTTGATGATTACTTGATGATGCTGCTGCAGCGTTTGGAGTCGTTCCAATAATTTTTGGCTGACATTGCGTGCTTCAAGCTGTCTTTCAATCAAGCGGCTGTCAGTCTGCTGCTGCAGTTTTTGAGCTTGTCTTGTTAATTGGTCTACCTGATTTGTCTGCTGCTGGGTGACAGTCTGGGCGGACTGTGCCTCATCAGTCAAGTGCTTTAAATGTTGTTGTTCAGTTTGAATCTGCTGCTTGAGGATCGCCGTTTCCTGGTAGCGCGGCAATTGATTTTCCAAGGCAATTTTTTGTTGATTGATTTGATCGATCAGTGGTTGCTGAGTTTGCAGCGCTTGACTGGACTTCTGTAAATTCTGCAGCTGTTGATCAAGACGTTTGGCTTGACTTTTACGCTGTTTCAAACTATTTTTCAGCCCCAGTACCGTCGACTGGGCCAGTTGCCAGGCATCATATTCACTTTGTTGCTGACGAGCCCACTGCAACTCATCAATCAGATGCTGCTGACTTTGAATCATTGGCAGCTGCTGATCCAATTCTTGTTTAGCTGCCTGATTTTTTGCCAGTTCATTATAAGCCTGCTGCAGATTTTGTTCCACGTGAAACTGCTCATTCAGTTTCTCAGCTTTGGCTTGTGCTGCTTTGGCATCCTGAGTCTGTTTTTCAAGTGCTTGTTGACGCTGCTGCATCAGTTCTGCAGCTGTTTTCAGCCATTGCGCAGGTTCTTTTTGATCAGCCAGCTCGGTAATGCCTACCATCAGCTGTTCCATCTGTTTTTGACTGTCATGGCTGGCCGTCTGCATTGTCGTCAGCTGATCTTTCATTTTTTGCGTCCAATCAGCATACAGTTGCGTACCAAACAATTCAGCCAACAGCTCGTTTTTGTTATTGCTGTCTGATTCCAAAAACTCACGAAACTTTCCTTGCGGCAGCAATACAATCTGACGAAACTGCTCAGCGTTGATGCCTAAAAGATCTTCAATAAAGTGGTTGGCATCAGTAACCTTGGTAATTTCTTTTTTTTGCCCGTTTTTTTCATAGAAAAGATTGACCTTTTGCGTTTTATGGCGATCCTGCTTGGGTTCGCGAACAACCTGATAGTTTTTTTTCTGATGCTCAAACCAAAACGTTACCCGGGTCAATTCTTTAGCGTCGGCAAAGTCAGAGCGCAGTTTTTCCGCCGTCCGACCATTACGATTGTCATCATCAGTCGTTGAACCAAACAGGCTAAAACACATTGCATCAAAAATCGTTGTCTTGCCACTGCCCGTTTTACCACTGATCAAAAAGAGCGGCACTTCATCAAATTCAGTAAAATCAATGGTTTCATCGACATATGAGCCGAAGTTTTCTAATTTGAGCTTTAACGGCTTCATTTTTACCCCTCCTCAATTTCGGTTAAAGCATCTTGTGCCCATTGACGCTGCTGATCATCAAGCTTTTGATCAGCATGAACCATGCCATAAAACTCGTTTAATAATGACATCGGATCCATTTTGGCCGTCTGCATCGTCTTAAGATCTGCATTGCTTTGCTGATTGGGACGATTAATTTCAATAATTTTTGGATAGTGAATGCGCAGTCGATTCATCAAATCATCGATCAGCTTTGTATCTGTCAGTTGAATAGCTACATAGTCTTGTGTCTGATCGTATTTAGTGGCCAGATCACCCGTTGTCAGTTCTTTAAACGATCCCTTTAAAACCACCAGATCATGCAATGGCTGCAAGGGTGCCCAAGTTAGTTTGAATGGGTCAGTATCAACGATCCAGACGCCTTTTTGAATATTGGCCTCAGAAACCGAAAATTTGAGCGGTGAGCCACTATAGCGCATGCGTTCTTCATTCAAGGCCCGTGGATTGTGCAGGTGACCCAGCGCTACATAGTCAAAATCTCTTAACAATGAAGTTGGCACGGCGTCCAATCCCCCGACCTCAACTTGGATTTCTGAATCGGTATGCGTACTGCCAGCCGCGAAAAAGTGCGCTACCAGAACATGCTTTTTATCGGGGTCGAAAAGCTGCTTCATCTTACCAATAATCAAAGTCATTGCCTGGCTGATCGTCTTAACGTCTTGTTCAAAATAATTGCGGACCGCCTGCAGGTTAAAGAATGGTAGCAGAAAAAACTGCGTATCCATAATCGTGACCGGCTCAAACGCACTGGCCAGCGTCGTATGCAGGTAAAAATCGGTTGTCTCGAACCATTCACTGCCCGTAGCCAGGCGTGCGGCCGAATCATGGTTGCCGCTGATCGCCAATAGCGGCAGATGATCATTTAGATTCAGCTGCTTGAGCATTCCATTCAGCTGCTCGACCGACTGCTCACTGGCTAAGCCTCGATCATACAGATCGCCTGCAATAACAACGGCATCGACTTGATAGTCTTTAGCCAGCTGTTCAATCTGATCAAACGCCGCGGCCTGCTCTTCAGCAAGCGAAAAATCATGCAGTTTCTTACCGATATGCCAATCGGCCGTATGTAAAAATCTCATGAGACCTTCCTTTCCATCGAACAAGCATTCGCATCGTCAACATTATATCATAATGCCAACTGAAAATTAACTTGGTTCAAATTCAAAATTTCTTCGTATTTTGTTAATATTTTCTAGCGATTTATTTTTTGGATAATGGTTAATAAATAGCGATATTAAGACGTTTTTGGCATAAGTAATAAGGGATTCGTTTGTAAAACCGTTAGTTTTCTTAAGCAAGGCTTAACATTTGGATTTCGCTATTTGGTATATAGTAAGGTGGTACCTTTCCAAGAAAATATTAGGCAAAGGAGTTGATTAGTGAATGTTGGCAGCTCTCAAACGCCACCCTGTTGCTGGATTTCTGCTTAAAACGTTCTTTTATTTTATCGTCTTAATGCTTTTGATCTATTTATACGGATACTATGGCGCTGGACAGGCACCATTTATCTATAATGAATTCTAGCGGAGGAAAAAATGATTTCTAACATCGTTCGCGAGTTTGACCGCGTGGCAAAAGAAAATGCCGATCGCATCGTCTATGACGAAATGGGTCAGACTCACACATATCAAGATTTATTGGCTGACTCCAATGCGTTTGCCGCTTGGCTTGACCAAGAAAAAATCGTTCCCGAAAATGGTCCCATCATGTTTTATGGCGACCATCAATTTGAAATGGTGGCTGGCTTTGTTGGTGGCCTAAAAGCTGGTCATGCTTACATTCCTGTCGAGGTTGGCTCAGCTCTGCCACGGATGCAGTCAATTATTGATGCCGCTAATCCGCGCTTGGTTGTGGCCATCGACGACTTTCCCGTTGAAAGATTAAATTATGATGGGGCCGTAATCGACAAATATGAGCTGGAACAGATCTTTGCCAAAAAAACGCCTTATGAGATTACCCATGAGGTCACAGGCGATCAGCCATTCTACGTGCTGTTTACGTCTGGTACGACTGGCTCACCAAAAGGAGTCGAGATCAGCCACGATAACATCTGCTCATTTGTTAACTGGATGCGTGGCGACAGTTTCAATATCCCGGACCATCAGATCTATTTAGGCCAGGTGCCATTTTCATTTGACGTTTCACATATGTACTGGCTGACGGGACTGCTTTCGGGCAGTACGGTCCAGACCTTGCCATTGTCAGTCGTCCAAAACCTGGGCCAATTATTTACCACGCTGCCAAAACTTGACATCACGGTCTTTGTTGGCACGCCTTCTTTTGGTGACATGGCATTGCTTAGTCCACAGTTTAATCATGAACAGATGCCTAACCTTAAATATTTTGTGTTCTGTGGCGAAGAATTGACGACCTCAACCGTTAAGCGGCTGTTCAAGCGTTTCCCGGATGCCCATGTTTTCAATACCTATGGGCCAACGGAAGCTGCCGTAGCCGTTACCAGCATGGAGATCACACCAGCCATGGCCAACAGTCACGAACGGCTGCCAATCGGCTATGACAAGCCTGGTGTTACCACCACAATCTGGCAAGACGGTCACCCCGTCAGCGAACCCAATGCGCGTGGTGAAATCATCATCAGTGGTGACAGCGTAGCAAAGGGCTACATGAACAATCCAGAAAAAACGGTTAAGAACTTCTTTAAGTATAATGGCGTTCAATCATACCGTACCGGTGACGAAGGATTCATCGATCAAGACGGTATTCGCCACATCATTGGCCGGATGGACTTTCAGATTAAGCTGCACGGTTTTCGCGTTGAGCTGGATGAGGTCCGCAACAGTCTGGAACTAAGCGAATACATCAAACAGGCCGTAGCCGTACCTAAGTACAACAAAAAGCACCAGGTCAGCCACCTGATCGGCTACGTGATCGCCCAGCCAAACGACTTTAAGGATGAAAAAGAGCTGACGCAGGCCATTCGCCAAAGCCTGACCGGCAAGATCATGGACTACATGATGCCAACCCAATTCGTCTACGTTGACAGCTTTCCTAAGTCGGCCAATGGCAAGATTGCGGTTAAGCAGATGATCGCGGAGGCCAACCAATCATGAGCTGGCTTGAAAGTCTTCCCAACTATACCGCTTATGGCACGCCGTCTTACTTCATCTACCTGCTGATTGCGATTTTGCCAATGGGTATCAGCCTGTATTTTGGCAAGCGTCTGGTCTGGTATGAAGCAATTATCAGTTTTCTTTTTCTGTTCTTTATGTTTGATGGCTCCAGTGCCCCACAGATGCTTTCTTTGATCGGCTATGTGATCTATCAAACGATTCTGGTCATGTGGTACTTCCACTATCGCCAGCAAAAGAACGCGGCCGGCGTTTTTTATCTGCTGACCTTTTTATCGCTTTTGCCGATCATCATCGTTAAATTCACGCCAGCCATGGTTGGCCACAATTCGCTGTTGGGCTTTTTGGGCATCAGTTATCTGACGTTTCGGGCGGTTGGTACAATCATTGAAACGCGTGATGGTGCTGTTAAAGACATCAATTGGTGGAAATTCATTCGCTTTTTGCTGTTTATGCCAACCATCACTTCTGGTCCAATTGATCGCTACCGGCGCTTTTCCAAGGACTATCGCAAGGTCCCAAGTCGTGAAAAATATCTCGAGATGGTCAATAAAGCCGTTAAGTATCTATTCATCGGCTTTTTGTACAAATTTGTCTTAGCCTACCTGTTTGGTCAGGTCTGGCTGCCAGCCGTTGAGCATCAGGCCTTAATGTATGCACCGCACTTGAGCTGGTGGGTTGTTGCCGTGGCCTACGTCTATGCCGGTGATCTATACTTCGACTTTGCCGGCTACTCGTTGTTTGCCGTGGCCATCAGTTACTTGATGGGCGTTGAAACGCCAATGAACTTCAACAAGCCGTTCGTTGCCAAAAACATCAAGGAATTCTGGAATCGTTGGCATATGACGCTGTCGTTTTGGTTCCGTGACTACATCTTCATGCGCTTTGTCTTTTTGGCCAGCAAGAAGCATTGGTTCAAGAACCGCAACGTCTTATCATCGGTTGCCTACATGATCAATATGCTGGTCATGGGCTTTTGGCACGGGGTTACATGGTATTACATTCTTTATGGTTTCCTGCACGGGAGCGCGCTGGTCATTAATGACTGGTGGCTGCGTTACAAGCGCAAGCACCTGCACATCAAGACCAATGCCTTTACCAAGGGCGTGGCCATGTTCATTACGTTTAACTTTGTCGTCTTTTCATTCTTGATCTTCTGCGGCTTTTTGAACACGCTGTGGTTTGTCAAACATTAATCTGAGTACTTATTTTTTGGAGGTTATATCATGCAAGAACAAATTCAACAACTTTTAGCCGAAGCTACCGGTCGCGACGCCAGCGATTTTGCCGATCCTCAAGAAGACCTGTTTGCCGATGGTCTGCTGGACTCAATGGCAACCGTTCAGCTGCTTTTGGCACTGCAAGATGAGTTCGACATTCAGGTTCCCGTTTCCGAATTTGACCGCAGCGAATGGAGCACGATCGATAAAATCGTTGATCGGGTAAAGGAACTGGAAAATGAATAACCGTCGCAAACTGTGGTCGATCTTTGGCCCAGTGATCGTGGCCTGCCTACTGGCGCTGGGCTTTTTTGCCTTACCATGGAGCAGCTCGCATTCCCAGGCAACCCTGCAGAAAGCTGCCGACTCGCTTAGCCCCCGTGTTTTTAAAAACAGCTCGATCAAAGTGGAGGCCATGCAGGATAAAAAGAAAAACTACATTCCCTTCTTTGGCTCCAGCGAGTTGAATCGAATGGATCGCTATCATCCCGCAGTCATGGCGGCCCGCTACCATAACTACACGCCGTTTTTGTTCGGTTCCCGTGGTACACAGTCTTTACCGCAGCTGTTCAATATGACCATGATGGCACCCGAGATGAAAAACGGTAAAGCCGTCTATATCATCTCGCCGCAATGGTTCGTTAAAGAAGGCGTCATGCCAGCGGCTTTTAAGTACTACAACGGCACATATGCCAATCTAGTCTGGCTCAAGCAGGCCAATCCCAACTCACCATATGACCGATATACTGCTAAACGCTTGGTAAAACTGCTGGGTTCAGAAGGGTCTGTGGCCAACTATGCCAAAAAGATCGCAGATGGCAAGTCACTCAGCTCCTGGGACAGAGCTCATATCGACGTGGAGTCAACTCTACTCAAGCATGAGGATGACCTGTTTTCGGGATGGTTCTTAAAGGACAACTATGCCAAGCGCATTCAACCGCGCATTAAAAAACTGCCTAAGCACTATGACTATCAGGTACTGACCAAAGAAGCCATCAGTGATGCTAAGCGTTCCAGCAACAACAACCGCTTTGGCATCCTGAATCAGTTCTATGATCGTCGCGTTAAAGGTCATCTCAAGGGCGTTCCTGGCAGTCAAAAACACTACAGCTATCTCAAATCACCTGAGTATGCTGATCTGGAAGTGGTCTTGAATCAGTTTAAAAAGACCAATACCAACGTTGTCTTTATGATTACACCGGTTAATGCCAAGTGGGAAAAGATGACTGGGCTGCCAATGTCGATGTACTATCAGACAGCTGACAAGATCAAGTACCAGTTGCGCTCGCAAGGTTTCAACAATATCGTTGACTACTCACACGATGGCGGCAAACCGGGCTTTATGGAAGATACTATTCATATCGGCTGGGCTGGCTGGGTCAACTTTGATCACCGCATTGCACCGTTCTTGGAGCAAAAGCAGCCACAGCCGCACTATCACATGAATAAGGCCTTTTTATCAAAACAATGGCAAAATCTTGACCCAACCACGGCCAATTTGAATCAGTTCACCAAGGAACATCTTGATAAATAGGCAAAATAAAAAGAGTTCGCAGAAAGAATCAATCTGCGAGCTCTTTTAGTATGCGGTTATTTTAGTTTTCGGAAGCACCCGTCATCGCATCAGCATCCGTTTCTTCTGGATCATCAGCAGCTTCAGAAGCACCCGTGTTGGCATCGGATTCAGCCTGTTCAGCACGTTCTGCGGCAGCTGACATGACAGGAGCAGCTGGTTCGCTTGGCGTACTTGGTTCATCGTTGGAGTCTTCTGAGGCACCCGTCGTTGCATCCATGGCTGGAGCTGGTTCTACAGCTGGTGCCGGTGCAGCATGGCCATGAGAGGCACTGGACGTTGCATCAGCGCTCCAGGCACCATTTTCAGCCAGGCTCAGGATATCATCAACTGAACCCGTAAATTCAATCGTACCCAGGTAGTGGCCGTCAACATCGCGCAAAGCGTAGTAGCGGATCAAAACCCGGTGGCCATTCATCGTCAATGGACGCGCAACTACGTCTTTGGTGCCGTTCTTAAAGCTGTCGATGATCGCCTTAACAGCAGGAACAGCCTTTGGTGGATGACATTCACTGTAGGTTTCGCCAAGCTGGTTGACGTTACGGATGTGTTCACGGTTTGGCTTGTCTGAGTAGTAGGCAAAGCGATCCGTAGCATCGATCAGGTCAATCTCAAATGGAATCGTGTTGAAGATGGCTTGAATCTCACGCAGCGACAGACGGCCGGTTGGGAAGTTGACATAAGCATCTTCAATCATTGGACGTTTAGCAGACATCAGTTGTTCACCTCGAGAAGCATTCTTGAAAAGTTCGGCATATTCAACAAAATTAGTAAAGCATTTTTCCAGATTATCAACGCAGGCCTGGTCGATCAAACGGCCATCCTTGCTAAAGACCTTGGCAGCATTGCCGATCAAGACTTCGTTACCAGAAAGCAGGTTGGCATTGCAGTCTGGGCTCAAAAGCATTTTGCGCATTTGTTGCTGAGCACGTGCTGAAGCCTGCCGACCATAAGAAACCCCTACGATCATAGCTGGCTTGCCATGCAGCACGGCTGACTTGTATGACAGCCATTCCATTGCACTCTTTAAGGCTGCAGGTACGGCATGGTCATATTCAGGCGTAGCAAAGATAACCCCATCGGCAGCATTGATTTGTTGTTTAAGCTTCCAGACCGGCGTGGTTTGATCAAAAGGCACATCCTTGCTGAAGGCCGGCAGATCCTTAATTTCAGCAATTTCAATATCAGCCATGCGCCAGAAGTGCTTCTTCATGAAATGCAGCAGAATTCGGTTGTAGGAAAAATCGGCGTTCGTACCGACGATTGCAACAAACTTCATTATTTAGCAGCCTCCTTTTCCGCTTTGGCCAAGGCTTCTTCTTCCATTTTAACTTCTTCATCATTGGCAATGGCAAAGCATTCAAAGTCACGCAGACACTTGTCCAAGAACTTGATCGTGCTGGGATCGGTAATGTCGCCATTTTCGTCAAACAGATTCTGGGCAAAACTCATAAAGAAGTCTTCTTTTTGGAACACCCGCGCGTTGACCCCTGGTGAGATCATGACGTCACGCAGGTCGACTTGAGCCCGCGAAGAACCTTGCGTATCAGTTGAAGCCCCCACCAGAAGCACCGGCTTGTTGGTAAATGGATGCAGCTGGTAAGACAGCCACTCGATGATGCTCTTTAAAGAAGATGGGACTGAGTGGTCCGTTTCAGGGCACGCAATCACTACGGCATCGGCGGCTTCGATTGCATCAGACATTTCCTTGATGGCAGCTGGCGTTTCCTTGGCACTTTCATTGAACAGTGGAATATTGCGAACGTCAACGACCGTCATGTCATGCTCATAGGCCTTGCTCATGTATTCGAGCAGCATTCGGTTGTACGAATGGTTGGCATTGGAGCCGGGAATTCCAACAATCTTCAAATTCATTCACTCCTTATTAATGATGATACTCTCCATACTTGGCATTATTGCACTAGCCTATTTTAATATAAATTTTAGGGAAATTGTATAGATCCGCACAAATTTTGTGAAATTAATTTCAAAATGTGAAATTCATAAATTTATCAGCGATAAAAAAGCCGTTGTCTAAAGCTTTAGACAACGGCTCAGTTTGTGATTTAATTAGTTTTCCTCACCGGCAGCTAACAAACTGTGCTCACGATACCAGTGTACCGACAGACCAATTGCTAGTCCAACCAGTGCCGGTACCAGCCAGGATAGACCATATGATGCTAATGGCAGAGCAGCTCGCCAGCCAGCAACCATTTTACCAAAAGCACTGGCACTAACCACACTTGGGAAAGAGACTACCATATCACCCAATGCCGGTACGATAGTCAACAAGACAACAAAGAAGTAGACTACGCCATCCCGCTTGAACAACGGTGAGGCAACCGACAGCAGAATCAGCACCATTGCCAATGGGTACAAGAACATCAGCATTGGCGTCGACCAGGCAATGATCTGTTCCAAACCAAAGTTGGCAACCAAAAATGAGGCCAAGGTCGTTAAAAACAGCCAGGCATGATAGCTTAGTTTAGGAAAATGCTTGTGAAAGTCTTGCGCAAAGGCAGCTACCAGACCAACCGCCGTCGTCAGGCAGGTTACAGTAATCAAAACAGCTAATACGGCTTGCCCTAACCGACCTGCATAGGCATTAACCAGCTGTGTGAAGGCCACGCCACCATCAGCCGAAACCTTAAAGCGGCCCAGCGTCATGGCCCCAACCACGATCAACAGCACGTAGATCAGCGCTACGGCACTCATTGCGATAATCCCGGACTTAGCAACCACTTTAGCAACGTCGCTATCACGCTTTTGCCCCAATTGGCGCACCGCCGTCACGACTGTAACCCCAAAGGCCAGCCCGGCCAAGGCATCCATCGTGTTGTAGCCTTGCAAAAAGCCGTTGACAAACGAGCCATGTACATAGGCCGTCGTTGCCTGCGTGTGAAATGGATTGGCAAAAGGATTAACGAAAGCAACGGCAAAGACAACGAACAGCAGCACCAAAAAGACCGGATTCAAAACTTTACCGACGTTGGTTAAAATGTCATTTTCACGATAGGCAAATGCATAAGCCAAGGCAAAGAAAACCAAGGAGAACAAGAACAGCGCCAGCGTCTGATCAGCTTTGGGTACGAACGGTGCCACCCCAACCGTGTAGGAAACCGTTGCCGTCCGTGGCGTCCCAAACAGCGGTCCGATCGTAAAGTGAATCAGTACCATAAAGACCAGTGCAAAACCAACGCCCAATGGCCGACCGATGTCAAAGACCCCTTCAGCGCGCGTAACGGCAACCGCCAGGACTGAAAGCAGCGGCAAGGCCACCCCAGTTACCAAAAAGCCAACTGCTGCGCCAGCCCAGTGGCTGCCGGCCAATTGACCCAGATGCAGCGGAAAGATTAGGTTGCCGGCCCCGAAGAACAGGCCAAACAGCAGTGATGCCACAACCAGATACTGTCTGGTCGTCAGTTTTTTCGATGTGTGATATTCCATTTTTAATGCCCCCGAATAATTGATTAGAAATCACTCATATCGAATACTGGCTGCACCGTAAATAAAAAAAGTCCCTTAACCGAAATTAATCGGTTAAGGGACGCAAGCGCGTGGTACCACCCTAATTCACCATGCCATCGCTGACACGGTCTTTTACGTACGGCTCCCCAAAGAAGCGATACGCGTGCACGGTAATGGGTGCGACCATCCGTCCTTACTAGGTTTAAGGATGAAAACTGGAAAGTGATTTTCGTCCAAGACTTTAACCGATCCCCTCTCACCTAACGGGACTCGCTGGCGGTGGCCAAAGACTACTCTTCTTTCTTCATTGCATTCGATATGATTAACTTTAATAATATACTAATGCTACACTCATTTTTAGTCAATGCATTTTTAATAAAAATCATAAATAATTTTTGGCCATTCCGCCAATGTGATAGAATAGGACCACTGAAACGCAACAGAACGGAGAAATAAATCAATGGAAAAAAATCACGCACGCTTTAACCATCGTCGTCTTCAAAAAACATCTCAGCCGCCAGTCGAGGTCAATATCGGAGATCGATTCCCACTAACTATTCGCAAGCTGGGAATCGAGGGCCAGGGAATTGGCTATTTCAAGCACAAGGTCTGCTTTGTTCCTGGTGCCTTGCCAGATGAGGTCGTTGTTGCCGAAGTCACTGCCGTTCATCCCCGCTACCTGGAAGCCAAACTCCACAAGCTGCGCAAGCCCAGTCGCTTTAGAGTCGAACCGCGCGACAGCTATGCCAGTCAAGCAGGCGGCTTTGAATTTGAGTGCCTAGCCTATCCAGAGCAATTAAAGTTCAAGCGCCAGGTCGTCTTGGACAGTCTGGCCAAGTTTAAGCCGCGGGGCTGGCAAAATTATGACGTCCACCCAACAATTGCAGCACCAGAACAATACGGCTACCGCAATAAGGCTCAGTTTCAGATCCGCGAACGAGACGGTCATCTGATTGCCGGACTTTACCGTGCCAACAGTCATGACGTGGTCGACATGGAAGAATGTGCCGTCCAGATGCCAGGTACGATGAAGGCCATGCGCGCAATCGTCAAGATGTTGGACGAACTCAAAATCCCAGCCTATAACGAAAAAAACAACAGCGGCATCATCAAAACAGTAGCCATTCGTGAATCACTGGCCACCGGTGAGCTGCAGGTAACCTTGATCACCAATACTGCCAAGCTGATTCATAAAGCCCAGCTTTTGGACATGATCAAACAGCAATTGCCTGAGGTCAAGTCGGTCGAGCAAAACGTCAACCCTGGTGACACGCCGCTGGTCTGGGGTAATCAAATGATTCATCTGACAGGTCAAGAATACATTACTGAATCATTAATGGGACTTGATTTTCATCTGAGTGCCCGCTCATTTCTGCAGCTGAACCCAGCTCAGACCGAAACGCTCTATGAACAGGCAGCCCAGGCTATGGAACTGGGACCTGATGACGTATTGGTCGACGCCTATGCCGGAATTGGCACGATTGGTCTTTCTCTGGCCAGCCGCGTCAAAAGCGTGCGAGGCATGGAAGTTATTCCCGAAGCCGTTTTAGATGCCAACAACAACGCTAAACTCAATAACATCCACAATGCCAGCTATGAGGTCGGCACAGCTGAAGAAGTCATGCCGCGCTGGCAAGCAGAGGGCTTTAAATTTAATGCCTTGGTCGTTGACCCGCCACGGACTGGTCTGGACGAGGCTTTGATCGAACAGATTCTCAAGGCCAAGCCAGCCAAGTTTGCCTACGTTTCATGCAATATGTCGACAATGGCCAAGAACCTGGCTCGCCTTTCCAGCGTCTATCGCGTTGACTGGATCCAGCCGGTTGATATGATGCCACAGACTCCACGCTGCGAAGCCGTCGTTAAGCTCAGTCGACGCTAAAATTCAATTAAAACAAAAACTGCAGCCGCCTGCCGACTGCAGTTTTTTTGATGAGCCCAACTTCAAATTCGCTACCTGACTGCCTGCCATTGCTTCCAGGTGGCTGCGGCACTGATATTGGCCAGTTCCTCATAGGCATGATCACTCATTTTCTGCAGTCGAGCCGGATCGTTGAGCAGCTCAACGGCAGCCTTAACCATGGCATCAGGATGATTTAAAGCAATCAAACGCCCATTTTCATAGTTGGTGATCATCTCATCAGGGCCATAAGAGAAGTTATAGCTGATTACCGGCACGCCATGACCCAACGCCTCCCCCAGCGCCAGGGGCTGAGCATCAATCCGGCTGGCGTTGAGCATCAATTGGGCGTGATCAAAGGCTGCCGCCAGTGGGTATTGATAGTCGGCAAACTCAACGGCATCGCCTAATTTAAGATCTTGTGCCAGTTTTTTAAAGCTGGCTACGTCATTAGGCGCACCATAGCCATAAAGCATCAGGTGTGCAGTCGGAACGGCCGCCTTGATGCGGGCAAAGATCTGGAGCAGCTGATCGGTCTGTTTGTCATAACCCAAACGGCCGACGCTGATCAGCTGGTTAGGGGTTCGATCAGCCATCTTAACGCGCGTAGTAGCCTTTTTAACCGGTGTACCATTGATCGTCAAAATACGGACTCGTTTACCCAAGCGCTGCTGCAAAATCCGTGCTTGAGCTTGGGTCATCACGATAATCCCATCCCATTGCGACAAACTTTCAGTTAGTGCATTTTGTAAAAGACCGTTTAATGGTGCCTTCAATGGATCCTGACCATCGTTAACATGACTCATCGGCAGCCATAAATAGCGATGCGCCTTGGATTGCATGTGCAGAATCGGATCAATCGCTACGGCTGGACGATCCGCGATAAAGACGTTATTTTCGCCATTGACACGATTCAGTTCATCCAAAAAGAAAGCAAACAGCTCATTTTCGCTGGCAAACCAATGATCTTGACCATGCCAGTTTTTTAAGATGTTAAGCGAGTTGATCGGCGTATTTTGTACCGATTTGACAAAATAACGCTCCAAATACATTTGGCCATCGGGGCGATAGTAGCGCGCATTAAACTCATGACCATCTTGACCAAAAAACTCATCAACTGCCTTAAAGCCGCGAATGTCATAGGTGTTGCGCATAGTCAGGCTGCCGGATTGATCATACCAATCGACATGATGAATCTGACCAATTGTACCGCCAGCAAAATAGATCGTTGCTACCAGCCGACCGCCATCTCTGACCTCGCGAAAATTACTGCCCATACCGATCTGATAGTCGCTTGAAAGATTTAAATCTGCGGTATGCATTGGCTGGCCTTGATAATCAACGGTCTGAGCAAAAAAGTCATATAAATTGACCAGCTGATTATTAGCCACGCCAAAACGCTGCATTGTCCGATGAAGTACCGGATCAAAATCGCGCGTAACCAGCTTTGCCGGCGTCTGATGATCCTTAAACAGCTGCAGCCGCTTTAATTCGGCATGCTCGACGCTGGAATTTTTTCCCAGCAGATACTGATTAACAAAAAAATCCATCAGTTATTGGCCCCCTTTTTCATATCATCAAGCAGCCCGTTCCATAACTTCATGACGTTGACAGCCGAGTAGCGGGCACTGTCTTGATAGGCATGCTCGCTGAATTCAGCCAGTTTTTGCTGATTGGTCAACAGACTGATAATTGCCTGAGCCAGACCATCAATATCGCCATTTTTAGTCAATAATCCATCTTGATGATCGATCACAACGTCAGCTGGGCCATATTTGATGTCATTGGCCACAATCGGCAGCCCGTGTGACTGCGCCTCAACCAAAGACAATGGCAATCCTTCCGCACGGCTGGGTAAAATCAGCAGCTGAGCCCGCTCATAAACCGCATTGACATCGGTTGTATAGCCACAAAACGTTACTGAGTTTTCTAGATGCTCGGCTTTGACCTGCTCTTTTAATTTTTGATCAAAGTTGTCGTTAGCATAGCCCCAAAGCTCCAAGTGAGCATCAGGAACGGCTCTTAAAATCTTAGGCCAGGCCGAGAGCAGATGATCCTGCTGCTTTTCTGGTGAAAGCCGGGCTACCATTACAACCAGATCACGCTCTCGTTTCTTAAAGTCGACATGTGGCGCGTTTAAGACGGCATCACTAACGATCGGTCCGGGAATTCGATAGATCTTGACGTCTTGATTGCCAAAGCGTTCTTCAACGTCGGCCTGCTGCTGCGGCGTCAGAGCAATCACGCCGTCCCAATCCTTTAAGTGGTCCAGTCCCCACTGATAGTTATAGTTTAAGGTTGAGTGCAGCATATCACTGGGATCGTTAACGTGATCGTTATGCAACTGCATGACGCGAAAGACGCGGTGATGCATGTTTAAGACGGCCCAGCCCAGTTCATAGACACGATCCACAACCAACCCCAGCGGACCATTACCGGCAGATTCAAGATCCTGGATTAATTGATCATAGAAAAAGCGCGTCAGCTCATCAAAGTTAGCAAACTGCCAGTCCTTGCCATGCCAGTCAAACAAATGATAGCTGGTCAGCTTTTGTTGGCGACGATCCTTAAAGTTGACCTTCTGTAGTGCCAGCTGACCATTGGGACGCAGATAATTTTCAACGGCAATCTGACCTTCCCAGTCGTATAGCTGTTCCACAGAAGCAAAGCCGCGGATATCGTACCAGATAACCTTGAGCAGCTTGCCAAAATGGTCAAAATACTGCAGATTAATGATGCTGCGATCGCGATCATTGCGCCGCCGCACGTACATGACCCGTGTTTTGCCATCATAATAGTTATAGCTGATCCCGTCTGCCTTGCGCTTCCACTTAGGATTTAAATGTAGATCCTGGAGCTTGACGATGCGGTGTGGAACCAGACAAGCATCCTGAAAATAGTCAAATAGGTTGATAAAATCCTGATCCTCAATTCCAGCCTCATTAACGATCATATGCAACTCGTTTGAATACTGTCGCGTCACGATCTTGGCTGGCTCTTGAAATTGTTTAAACAGATTAAGCCGCTTGATCTGGGCGTGTTCAATCCCCGATTGGTTACGCTGCAGATTATCATTTAAAAACAACAGCATTGTCTCACGTCACTTTCTTTTTTACTCATTCTTACCTGATCAAGTGTAACATTGGAATGTGAAGAAAGCATGATTGAGCTGTTGACATTATTAGGTCAGCAACTACAGTTATGTTATGATTGATAGATAATAAACGTACTAAGGGAGGCCGGGCCGGATGCAGAATCCATTTGGCAACAACAATCAAAACAATCAAGACTTTTTCAATAATCTGCCAATACCGCCAAACTATGCCAAAATCAAGAATGCAGAAGGCGATATGCGCATTGCCAAGGTAGGATTTTCCTGGACCATCTTTTTGTTTGGTCCTTTTCCAGCCCTATTTCGCAATGACTGGTACAATTTCTTTTTAATGATCGTTTTGGATCTGGACTATGTTTTGGTCGCCTTATTCTTTAAGTGGAACTGGATGCTTGATTTCCCATGGCCAACGCTGTTCTTCTGCTTCTTCTACAACATGATGTACTTCAGGCATCTGTTCACTAAAGGATACTATCCAGCCGATGAGCATTCCAAAGAGCTTTTGACTCAATCCGGCTACTGGAAGGAAAAATATCGCCAATAAAAAACGATAGCGAATTCGCTATCGTTTTTTTGAATCAAAATTAGCCAAAATTGGCATGTATTTTAGTTAGATCTTTAGTGTCGGGCTGACCAGGCTGCTGGGTCCTTGCGCCATTCATGCAGGTCCTTCATCTGGTTGCGATCGATCAAGTCAGTCTTTTCAGCTGTTTCAATCAAAGTCGTATAGTTGGTTACCGAGTAGTATGGAATACCAAATTGGGCAAAGTTGTCATCGGCAGCCGGCAGTTCGTAAGTAAAGACGGAAACTACGCCAACCACGTCAGCACCTTCTTTTTCTACGGCTTTAACGGCTTTTAAGACGCTGCCGCCAGTCGAGATCAAGTCATCAATAACGACCACGCGCTGGCCTTCATACAAAACGCCTTCCGTCTGCTTGCCTTGACCATGATCCTTTGGCTTAGAGCGTACGTAGATCATTGGCAGGCCCATTTCTTCAGCAACCCAAGCTGCATGGGGAATCCCAGCCGTAGCAGTCCCTGCAATCACGTCAACATCTTCAAAGTGTTCGTTGATCAGTTGTACCATGCCTTCATAGATGTTGCGACGAACAGCTGGATAAGAGATCGTTAACCGGTTGTCGGTGTAGATTGGTGAATGCAGTCCGCTGGCCCAGGTAAATGGCTTGTCGGGGCTCAAGGTAATTGCTTGAATGTCCAAAAGATCCTTGGCAACGATTTCGGCTTGTGTTGACATATTTAGTCTTCCCCTTCCATAAATGCATGGCGAATAGCCTTGTAGGCACTGATTGGATCTTCAGCCAACGTGATTGGCCGACCAACAACGATCCCATTGCTGCCCAGTTCACGAGCCTGTTGTGGCGTTACGACCCGCTTTTGATCATCATGAACCTGTAGATTGGGCCGAATCCCTGGCGTTACGCATAAAAAGTCGGGACCGGTAACCTCACGAATGGCTCTGACTTCTTGTGCGGAGCAGATTACCCCATCCAGACCGTTCTTTTCAGAAAGCTGAGCATAGTTTTGCACGGCCTCAATCAAGCTGAAATCAACATGCTGCTCTTCATGTAAAATCCGGTCGTCAATCGAGGTCAGCTCAGTAATTGCCAACAGCTTAGGCATCGGATAGCCAGCCTGTGCGGCACCTTGTTTTAGGCCTTCTTTGGCTGCCTGCAGCATCTCACTGCCACCAGCAGCGTGCGTGGTAACAAATGAAACGCCCATTTTACCAATTGCAATCATGGCCCGCTTAACGGTGTTTGGAATATCGTAAAGCTTCAGATCCAAGAATACCTTAAAGCCGCGCTGCTTGGCTTCCTTAACGATGCCGGGACCAAATGCATAGTACAGCTCCATACCGATTTTAACGATCGGCGTATGATCGGTGTCATTAGAGAGTTCATCAAAAAGCTTTAATGCGGCCTGCTTCGTATCAACGTCGATGGCCACCATAGGTTCAAATCGTTCCATTAAAATCGTACCTCATTCAGATCTGTCAGTTTTTCAATACCATAATAATCCATCACCGTTGGCAGCTGGTCAATAATTTTTGGACAAGCCAGTGGATCATGGAAACTGGCGGCTCCAACCTCAACCGCATTGGCACCGGCCATCATAAATTCCAAAACGTCTTCAGGACTTTCAACTCCACCAACACCAATGATTGGAATATTGGAGAACTCACGCACCTGGTGAATCATCCGCAGAGCGATTGGCTTTAAGGCAGCACCAGAAAGACCACCCGTTACATTAGCCAGTTTGGGTTTGCGCGTCTTGAGATCAATTGCCATCCCGGTCAACGTATTAATCATCGTCAGACCAGCTGCACCACCATTGATGGCCGCCTTAGCCAGAGGAACAATATCGGTAATATTAGGTGTCAATTTAACGTATACGGGCACGTTGGAAACTGCCACGCAGCGCCGCGTCAGCCGTTCCAGCAGCTCCGGATCGGTCCCCATTGCCAGACCACCATGCTTAACATTAGGGCAGGAGACGTTTAGCTCCATAGCGCTGACATAAGAGGTGCCGAGCTTGGCAGCCACCTCTTCATATTCTTGCTCGCTAAAACCGGCCGCACTGGCAATCACCGGCAGTTCAGGATAGTTTTGTGCCAGCCATGGCAGCTTTTCGCTGACTACGTTGTCAACACCAGCATTGTTCAGACCATAGGCATTCAACCAACCTGCCGACGTTTCACAGGCCCGTGGCGCTGGATTACCCTTACGCGGGTTCTTGGTGGTTGATTTGATAACCAGTGATCCCAACTTGTTTAAATCATAGTTGCGTGCAATCTCTTGACCATACCAGCAGGTTCCGCTGGCTGGGATAACCGGATTTTTCAAATGCAGCCCTGGAAGTGAAACTGATAAACGACTCATAATTTTCCCCTTTCAAAAAAAAGCATCAGTGACTCACTTCAGGAGAGCACTGATGCTTTTTTAGGGTTGGTTAAAAACCTCACCGCACCGTTTGACCCTCTCTGGAGTTCATTAAATGGCAACGCTAAGTTGGATTATTCAATTGAGATGTCTTCGTGACCGTCGTATTCTTCAACCGCCACGTGTACCGTTTCATTAGTTGACGTTGGAATGTTCTTGCCCACAAAATCAGGCCGGATTGGCAGCTCACGGTGTCCGCGATCAACCAAAACCGCTAATGAGATTCGCTTAGGGCGTCCCATGTCCATCAAGGCATCTAAAGCAGCTCGTACCGTTCGTCCCGTAAACAGCACGTCATCAACCAAGATTACGTGCTTATCATTGATGTCGACGCCGAGATCGGTCGTCTTGACTTCTGGCTCTACCTTGTGATTAGGACGATGACGGTCATCACGATACAACGTAATGTCGAGCGTTCCAACCGGCACCTTGACCCCCTCCAGCTGTTCCATACGCTTGGCAAGCCGCTGAGCCAGATAGACGCCACGGGTTTTGATTCCAACAAAGACCAGGTTTTCGACACCCTTGTTTTGTTCGATAATCTCATAGGTAATACGGGTCAGTGCCCGCTGCATGCTCGAACCGTCAACGATTTCATGAGCCATGAAGTTCACTCCTTTATTTTAATTGCTGAAAGAAAAAGCGTCTCTTCGCACCAAAACGAGGAGACGCAACATTTATCCGTTCCTTTTCAGCCTCACGGGACCAAGTTAAAGGTGCTCAATACTTTAATTGTTAGTGTAACTGCCTAGCTCAGCAGTGTCAACCATCAGCACCAATTCTAATGAAGACTTAATCAAGCAGCATCTTATTAAAGTCAAGGTTCCTGCTGCAAAAAACATGTGTAATGTAGGCAATTTTTGATTTTGACTACATATCCGAAGACTTAAATACAGACGTTTTTCTTATTGCCGTTCTCGCTGGTATTCCGATATTCCAACGAGGGAGTAATCGCATTGACCAGTGCAAGCACTTGTGTGCCACTCTTGCAACATCTAAGGAAGGCTCTCGCACTTCCCCGGGTACAGCCAACCCGCATGGTTATGGCCGAAGCCTTAACCACCTTTCTATTAAAATTTATAGCGCATGATTCAATTCTGGATGCTCAGCTAGCACCAAAAGGTTAAGCATCGCATTCTTATCCCGATCTACGACTTTGTTGTAGTTTGGGCATTTTTTGTTATAGCAAACAAACTCATTGTGTTTGGTACCGTGCTTCTTATTGCCGTAAAGAGTGATCTTGTCATCACCATTTTTGACGTTACCGCAGACTGCACAGCGTTGGGTAGACGGGTACAGCTTGTTTGCCAGAATGAGTTCCTTGTCGTACCAATTGCACTTATAGGTTAAGATTTGCTTGAATTTGCCGAACATTGAACGGTGCACGCCTTTGGAAGCAACGTGGCTCATAAGCATGCCCTTCACGGACAGATTTTCGATTACGATCTTGTCATAGCCCTTGACCAGTTCAGTAGTAAACTTCTGCATTAAATCGTTTTGGATATTACCAGCCTTCCGATAGCACGCTTGAAGCTTGGCTTTCGTCTTCAAGTAGTTCTTGCTATTGTAGGCCGCTTGTCCATTTTCAACCCGTTTTTTGGTAAGCTGACGTTGATAGTGTTTTATTCGCTTGTAAACCCTGTTGAGGCGCTTAGGCAAAACGACTATTCGGCCGTCCGTGTAGTCAAAGTGACCAACATTGACGTCAACCGCCGTTGCCTTGCCTGTTTTATCCGGAGTCTTAATATTCTTAGCCTTGATTTTATACGGAATAGCAGCGTAATAACGACCTTTTTCTTTAAAGTAGCTGACAACGCCAAATTCCTCAGACAGGGGGTCTTCATTTAACTTAAAGCCCCGCCATTGATCTTTTGGAATGGTACTTTCTCTTGCCCGTTCCAAATAAAGAATTCCATCTTTAATCTTGCTCTGATCACTTTTAAAGCCTTGCCTAGGTGCTTTCTTTGACTTGAATTTAGGTTTGCCCCAATCTGGCTGGGCTTTATTAAAGAAATTGCTCCAAGCATTAGCAAGATCAGTAATAGCAAGTTGCAACAAGTGTGCTGAATACTGGTACTGCCAATCGGCTTTATTGGCGACCAATTCATCACGAACTTTTCGCTCAGTTGGTGATGGATATGCTTTAAGCAAGGCTTTCTGTTTTGTGGCTTTGGCAATCCGTCTTGCTTCATACATCTCATTCCACAAAGCAAGTCCTTGGTTAAAGCAGTAGCGGCGATAGTCGCACGCCTCATCCAAAGCCTGTCTCATAACCTTGTTAGGATGCAGCTCATAGACTCTCGTCTGGATTACCGTAGTAGATTCTTCCGTTTCTTCTAGTTTCACTTCTTCTGCTTTCGCCGTCATTTGCTATCACCGCCTTTCAGATTAGGATCTTTCTCAATCTTGGTTTTGTATCTTCTCAAGCCGTATAAGCGGCAAGAGAAGACATGAATTATGCTTACTAGATCGTCAACCAGTTCTTTGTCGGGACTAGTCTTAGGGTTATTGACGACAACAATCTCGCTTCCATGGCGCTTGCAGAAATTAGCAAACCAATCAAAACCAAACCGCACAAAACGATCTTTGTATGTGACGTAAATTTTGTCAATCTTGCGGTCTTCAACGTCCTGCAGAAGCTGGTTCCACTTAGGCCGATTGTAGTTTAACCCACTGCCAATGTCACTTAGATGTTCATCCACAATAACGCCT
>ERZ791908.937-NODE-937-length-22989-cov-2.973664_pt1 | contig 22989 bp, 29 predicted proteins | sample MGYA00510144_ERZ791908 | MGnify/ENA primary metagenome ERZ791908 (study PRJEB30046, sample SAMN00792105) | human gut metagenome | study: EMG produced TPA metagenomics assembly of the A metagenome-wide association study of gut microbiota in type 2...
CGGAGCGGTGCTTAAGCCGTCAGGCGGGAATTGTGCGGTGTTGCCCTAAATTTATTATACAGGCCATAGCCATAAAAATCCAGTCAATCCCAGTATTTTGGTGCAGGATTTTTGCAGAGCACGCATGGCAGCAATCACTTAAAACGGGCAATTTTTATGCTCGTTTTTATTTTCCGCTGTTTTCTGCTTACAGAGGAACTTTTTTGGGCAAAAAAACTTCCTGCACAGATTGGGGGCCAATCAATGCAGGAAGTTTATCGTTTTGGACATAGATTGTTTATTGGGTCAAACGTGTGTTTTTATAATTTCACCGCAATAAAGGGCGGGATTTATAGGCGTAAGCGCAGTGCTCAAATCAGCCCGTTTTTCAACCACAGAATGTCGTTTTGCCTCACGCCCTACGCTGCTTTTTATCCAGGCGGATCTTATCGCTGATCATTGCGATGAACTCGCTGTTCGTGGGTTTTCCTCTCAGGTTGTGGATGGTATAGCCAAAGTAGCTGTTCAGGGTATCCACATCGCCGCGGTCCCAGGCGACTTCAATAGCGTGGCGGATGGCGCGCTCCACGCGGGAAGCCGTGGTGGCGTTGCGCTTGGCGATTTCCGGGTAAAGGCGCTTGGTTACAGCGTTGATATAATCATGGTCGCTCACGGCCAGCAGAATGGCGTCGCGCAGGAACTGATAGCCCTTGATGTGCGCCGGTACGCCGACCTGATGCAGAATTTCTGTCACCGTCAGCTCATCACAATCCTGCGATACCGGCTGCGGGCGGCTGGTGGAACCGGCGGCTTTCAGTACGCGGCTGACCAGAACGTTTTCATCAAACGGCTTAACGAAAAAGAACGAGAAACCGTTATCCAGCAAATCCTGCTCCACTTCCTCACTCTGGAATGCACCGGTCACAAAGAACGTTGTGTGGCCGCCGCGGGTATCCTGGGTTTCATAGCGCTGTTTGACCGTGATGGCGTCCAGATCCGGCATAAACGCATCCAGCAGAACGGCCTGCGGGTGCTCTTCCAGCAGGGATTTGAGCGCCTGCGAACCGTTTTTCTCGCATACAGTCACATCAATTCCCTTGGCTTCCAGTGCCTGGCGGCAAAGCTGTGTGGTCTGCGCGCCGGTATCGGTCATCAAAAACTTGATCTTATCCATCCAAAAATTCCTCCCCTTGCATGTTCAGCCCAGCGGACGGCGGCTTTTGCGGCGCCCGGAGCTGTTATTCGGATCTGCGGCTGCCTGCCGCTCTCTACATTGAGAATTTTACCATATTTTACCATGCCATGCAAGCAGAATCGTACTTTCTTTTCTTTCAAAAATCCCCGCCTATTCGTAATTATCGACAGGTTCCGGATCATTTCGTGTCCTCTCCCCTGCCCTTGCTGCGATGTTGTTCGGTTTTCTTTTTGCTTTTCTTTTCCGGTTTTACCATTTTCGTAAAAAACGTGCGATGCGCACTTTTTCCCAGGAAATTACCTTCCCTGCACGGCATCGGCACGTTTCAGCATGGTTGCAGCAAAGATGCCATAGCCGCGGGTTGGGTCGTTGACCAGCACATGGGTCACCGCGCCGACCAGGCAGCCGTCCTGTACAATGGGGCTACCACTCATGCCCTGCACAATGCCGCCCGTTGCCCGCAAAAGTTCCGGGTCAGTAATGCGCAGCAGCAGGTTGCGGTTGGGGTCCGAAGCTGTCATGTTGACCCGCTCAATGCGGACGGCAAAGCGCTGTGCCGTCTGGCCGGATATCGTGGTCACGATCTCTGCTTCGCCGGGGTACACTTCCTGAAGATTGGCAACGGGGATGTTCTCCCCTGCCTGCGCGGAATTTGTCAAAACGCCGTACACACCGGTCGAAGTATTGGCTTTGATGTCGCCAAAGGGCTGCTGACCGCCAAATTCGCCCCGCAGCTCCCCCGGGCTGCCCGCACTGCCGCGGCGGCAGCCGGTAATGGTGACGGAAACGGCTTCCCCGGTCAGCAACGTTAAATCCGTGCCGGTATCACTGTCCGAAACCGCGTGCCCCAGCCCGGCAAACGTCCCGTGTTCGGTATCCGCAAAGGTCAAAGTGCCAATGCCCGCCGAAGAATCCCGCACCCAGATGCCCGCCCGCGGGGCATCGGTGCCGCGCTCTCTGACCGGGGTAAGGGTGCAGGTCATCTGGTTTTGCCCGCGCAGGTAGCGTAGTTCCACGCTGCCGCCCGCCGCGGTGGCAATGGCGTCGGTCAGTTCCTCATTGGTGCGCACCGGGATGCCGTTTGCCTGGGTGATCAGGTCGCCCAGGCGCAGGCCCGCTTCTTTGGCCGGGTTCTCGCTGCCATGGACGGTATAGATATCGCTGAACGCAACGACCAGCGCCCCATCCGTGAACATCTTGACCCCAAAGGGGGTGCCGCCCAGCTGGACGGTTCGCCGCTGCTGCTGCACCGTGCGCACGGTTTTGACCGGCAAGCCCAGCAGGGTCAGGGTTACATTCGCGCTTTTATCCGCAGCCGTTACACCCGCGGGGGCAGCGCTGCCCGCAGGAACGGCGGGGGCGGCTTGCAGGAACGGCATGCTTTCTACCGCCAGCGGCTGCCCCTGCTCCAGCACAAAGGTATCCGGCAGTTCTGCCCGCAGGGCAAACAGCAGCCCCGCCGCCAGAACGCCGCCAGCCGCCAGCAGGGCCGCCACACGGCGCAGATATCGTAAGCCATTGGTTGGCATGGTTTCATCCCCTTCCCTACACAGTATGTGCAAAAAAGCGGGCCGCAGCGCAGCCAAAAGCTGGCAAATACCGCTGCATTTGCGCGCTTTTTTGCGCGCTTTTGGGTTTGGATGGTAGAATTTTTTTCGCCTGTGTGCTATAATATCTGATAAGCATGATATGAGTTTTTATCTATTTGCTGCATGGAAAAGGAGAAAAGGGATGTCCCGTACCAACAAAACCAAGGAATTGCTGGCGCAGAGCCTGACGGAACTGATGGTTACCACCCCGCTGGAAAAAATTTCGGTAAACGATATTGTGGAGCATGCCGGGGTTGGGCGCAACACCTTTTATTACCATTTTGAGGATAAATTCGACCTGGTGAACTGGTATTTCCAAAGTGGTGCAACGCAGTTTTTGGTAACGCGCGGCCATTACGCCAGCTGGTCCACCCTGCTGACGGATCTGGAAGAATACCTTTTGCAGAACAAGACCTTTTATGTAAACGCGCTGGCTTACACCGGGCAGAACTGTTTGCAGGAATATGTGTTCCATTACTTAAGCGAGATGTTTGGCCAGCGGCTACTCTCGCTGGTGCCCAGCGCAACCGAGCGCGACTGCCAGTTTACCGGCAACTTTTTATCGGGCGCCATGGTGGGCCTTTTGCTGCCCTGGGTACGCAATGGCATGCCGCCGCTGAACCAAGCTGACCTGGACCACGGCCTGCGCACGCTGTGCAGCTGCAATCTGGCGGTTCTGCTGGGCTATGGCATTGACCCCAGCGCTTTGGTATTATAAGCAGCGCTTCCAGGGTACATTCCGTCCCTTATTTTCCATAGGCAATAAACGAAAACCGGCAGCTTTCCCCTTTATTTCAGCGGGAAAGCTGCCGGTTTTATTTATTCTACAGTTCAGTCAAAATTCAGCGGGAAAGTTTTCCCCTCCGGGATGCACTGGCCCAGTTCCGTTTTGGGGGTGATCATGCGGTTCAGGTATTTTACATCATGTTCCCAATCCAGCAGCAGGACGGGGACCGCAACGCTGCCAATGCGGCTGTGGACGATTTGGCGGTACATAGCATCCGCGGTTTGCTGATCCATATCCGGCTTGCGGGTATAAACGCAGAACAGGCCATACTGGGCCAGCACATCCAGCCAGTCGGTATTCACGGCCTGGGCGGCATCTGCCTGCCCCATTTCCACCAAAAAGCCATAGAACATCTGTTTGCTGCGCATGGCGTTGGCTGCGCGGCAGGCTTCGGTGGTAATTTCCGGCTCATGCAGGCACAGCAGTGTGATCACGTTATTGCACCCGGCAACGCGTTCCATGGTTGCTTCATTAAATTTCCGGGCATCAAACAGAACAAAGAACACGCTGTGGGTATGGCTTTGCAGCATGGCGACCGTTTTCGGGGTAAGGTCCTCGTCCGCATACAGCACCCAGGCATAGCTAGAACCGGCCTCTGCCTGAATAATGGCATCGTCCAACTCCGGGGCGCTGCAAAAGCCCACATTCAGCCAGGAACGGGTCTCCCCGTTCTGCTTGCGGTTGTTGGAAGCACAGCTGATGATGGCATCAAACCCAAGGTTGATGCCTGCGGTGCAGATGGCATCCTCGTTGACCTGTGCCACAAGGTTGTTGATCAATTTATAATACAGGCTGTCGGTGCGCTGCAAGACGGTCTGCGCATGGTCAAAAAAGCGCTTTAAGTCCGGACGCTGCGCCAAAAGGGCGCACATATCCACATAGTTACGCAGCTGGCGGAAGCCATCGCGCCGCACATCGCGCACTGCGCGGTGGGCCAGCGTCATGGCAAAGCTGCGGGAGTTTTCCAAATCAGGTTTCATGGTATCCCTCTTTCGCAGCCGCGGAGCAGCGCGGCCGTTACAGTGTATGCGGGCAGCGGTACAGCGCTGCCCCTGGGGCATTCCCCTAGGGTGTATCTGAAAAGTCGAAAATGCGGTCTGTTTCTACAAACACAGCGGGATTTTGCGCTAAAAAGCCTTAAACCCTGCTTGTGTTTGCGAAATATCCGTCATTTTCTTTGTTTTCAGATATACCTTGATAATAGAATAGCACGCGCGGACCGCGTGTGCTATAGATAAATGCGGGAAAATGTACTAGATTATTTCACAGCGCACCCGCTTTTGTTCAATTTTGAAGCAAATCCGCCGTTATTTCAGTTCCACAACGGTCACGCCGCTCTCGCCCTCACCATAGCGGCCAAGGCGGAAGGATTTAACCCCGCGGTGGGTGCGCAGGTGCTTTTGGATGGCGTTGCGCAGCGCGCCGGTGCCGTTGCCGTGGATGATATACACGGTGTTCTGGTTGCTGAGCATGGCGTGGTCCAAAAAGCGGTCCACTTCGGCCAGGGCTTCTTCCACGGTGTAGCCCAGCAGGTTCAGCTCCATGCTGGACTTGCGGTCATGGTTCAGCTCCACGTGGGTGCGGGTGCGCGGCGGTTCCTGCTTTTGGGTGCGCTTATCCATCTTATCGGGGGCGCACAGGCCGGTCAGGGGGACCTTGGTTTTCAAAATACCGGCGCGCACTTCCACCATACCGTTTTTGTCCGGGCGGGAAAGCACCACGGCGTGCTGGTCCAGCTCGGCGATCACGACCTCCTGGCCGGGCTTGACCTCTTTCAGCGGTACAAACTGGCGCTTCGGCTGCTTTTTCTCGGTACGGTTCAGCAGCTGCTCTGTATCCTTGCGGGCAATTTCGCGGGCGCGCACAGCACGGGCGGCGGCGTTGGTCTTTTCATCTTTCTGGATGCGGCGCAGCTCGTCCGTCAGGGCATATGCCTGGTTCTGCACATTCTGCATCAGCTCATGGGCTTTGCGGCGGGTGGCTTCCAGCTCTTCCTCGCCCTGTTTGATCAGGGCATCACGCTTTTTCTCGGCGCTTTCCAGGGCATGCTCTGCTTCATAGCGGGCCTTTTCGGCTTCGTCCTCAGCGGCTTTCAGCTGCAGCTTCAAATCATCCAGCTGGGCCAGAACGCTGTCCAGCCGCTTATCATCGTTGGACATATGATTACGGGCGGCATCGATGACGCTTTCCGGAATGCCCAGCTTGGCACTGATGAGGAACGCGTTGGACTTACCGGGCACGCCCACGCTGAGCTTGTAGGTGGGGGCCAGGCTTTCCACATCAAACTCACAGCTGGCGTTCACCACGCCAGGGGTTTCCAGCGCGTAAATTTTCAGCTCGGCGTAGTGGGTGGTGGCCATCAGCAGGGTGCCCTGCTTACGCAGCCTTTCCAGAATGCTGACGGCCAGCGCCGCGCCCTCTGCCGGGTCGGTACCGGCACCAAGTTCGTCGATCAGGGTCAGGGTATCGGGGCCGGCCAGCTCCAGAATGCCGGTGATCCGCTTCATATGGCCGGAGAAGGTGGACAGGCTCTGTTCAATGCTCTGTTCATCGCCGATATCCACCAGGTATTCATCAAAATGGCAGACGGTACTGCTTTCGTGCGCCGGGATCAAGAAGCCGTGCTGGGCCATCGCGTTCAGCAGGCCGGCCGTTTTGATGCTGACGGTTTTGCCGCCGGTGTTGGGGCCGGTGATGACAAGGGTATCATATTTTTCGCCCAGGGCAATATCCACGGGCACGACCTTTTTCTTGTCGATCAGCGGGTGGCGGGCTTTTTTCAGTGCAAAGCGGCAGCTATCGTTCACCTGCGGCATAAAGGCGTTCTGCTCCACCGCAAGGCGGGCTTTGGCCAGCAGCAGGTCAATTTGCAGCATAGCGTCATAGCTGTAGCTGAACTGCGGCTCCAGCGATGCCACCTGGCCGGAGAACGCCGTCAGAATGCGGGTGATTTCCTCCTGCTCTTGGGCGTGCAGCTGCATAATGCGGGCGTTGGCTTCCACCACAGCGGTTGGCTCCACAAACACGGTGGAGCCAGTGGAGGAAACATCGTGGATGACGCCGCCGACTTCGCCGCGGTACTCGGCACGAACCGGCACAACATAGCGGCCGTTGCGGATGGAAACCACAGCATCCTGCAAAAATTTGTTGGTGGTAGAGTTTTTGATGATGGCATCCAGCTTGGTGCGGATGCTGTCCTCCGTCGCGCGGATCTTGCGGCGCAGGTCGCGCAGGGTAACGGAGGCGGTATCGGCCATTTCTTCCGGCGAAATGATGCACTCGCCGATCTGCTTTTCCAGCACCGGCTGAGGAGCCAGGGCAAAGAACAGGTCATCGGTGGGCAGCATATCGTGGTCGGTCAGGCCGTACCACTGGGCCAGGCCGGAAAAATTGCGCAGCGCTGCAGCAATTTCCAGCAGCTCGCCCATCGAAAGAATGCCGCCCTTGGCCGCATGGGCCACCACGCGGCGCACTTCATGCACAGCGCCAAAGCGCGGGCTGCCGTTTTTCAGCAGCAGGGCATTAATGGCGTTGGTCTGGGCCAGGGCGTAGCGCTCCTCCTCCGTTGTGGCAAACGGCTCAATGGCGCGCATCATCTCTTTGGTTTCCGCACAGGTGCACAGCTGCACCGCACGGGCAATAATTTTATCCAGTTCCAGGGTTGTACGGTAGGAAACGTCCATAGATAAATTGGTTACTCCTGTTGGGTCAGATGGGTCAAAAATCTTATTTTATCGTATCATCTATCGTGCACGGTTATTCCAGCACACCGTGCAAAAATTCAAGGCTTTTGGGCTGATAGTCTAGGTGAGCCGCCACGTACTGTTCACACACACGGCCCAGGCGGCGCTGGCTTTGGTCTGTCAGGGTAAAGTTGAACAGTTTGGCATCTTCTGCCAAACAGATATGCCGCAGCGCATACAGTGCACCGGGGTCCAGGTTGGGGGCGCGGTGCTCTTTGGCGGCGCAGTCGGCGCACAGCAGACGGCCCGCTACCGGATCCAGGTAAAAATCACAGCCGTCATACCGGGCGCATACATCGCAGGCCAGCACCCCCGGCATGTATCCCGCCTGGGTCATGGTGCGCATTTCATAAATAGCTTTCAGCTGGCGCAGCGGGCGTTTTTGCTCAGCGGTCATGTACAGGGTGTTCAGCAGCAGGCGCAGGCAGTCCGCCGATTCCGGCGGCTCCGGCGCCAGCGTGATGGTCAGCTCCGAAAGATAGGCTGCCAGGGCGGTGCCTTCCACAGTTTTGCTTAACCCGTGGAACACCTTGCTGACAGCGGCGCTGTCAATAAAATTGGTTTTGCGGCCCAGTGTAATGGCAAATTCTGAATAACAGAAAAGCCCGCAGGCACTGAACAGCTTGTTTTTCAGCCGCAGGCTGCCGCGGGCGGATGCTGACAGCACCCCGTTACCCGGTGTCAGCACTGTCAGGATCTGGTCGGCTTCGCCCACCCGGACCGCACGCAGGACAAGCCCCATTGTGTTGATCTGCATTGTTTTCCCCCGTGGTTATGCCCTGCGGCGCAGTGCTGCGGTAATCAAGGTAGTCATAAATACTGCCGCTGGCAGCAAATTTCTGCCACTGTGCGGCGCGGATTCCGTCGGTTTCAGCATTTCCTGGCATGATGGCCCGCCCCCTTTACGGATTAGCTTGCCACCATCATACCGATCCATGCGTGGAAAAGTTGTCCAACCGTGTGGTTGGACAGGGTTCGCGCAGTCTCCCCGCTGTTACGGCTTGGCAAAACCGACGTTATCCAGCAGGCGGTCGTCATCGCGCCAGTCCTCACGCACCTTTACCCAGCACTGCAGGTTCACGCGGGCGCCCAGCAGTTCCTCGCAGTCCATGCGGGCGGCGGAGGCAATCTTTTTCAGCATCTGGCCGCCCTTGCCAATGATCATGCCCTTATGGCTCTTGCGCTCGCAGCAGATCTCCACGCTGATGTCGATCAAATCGCTGTCCGGGCGTTCTTTGAAGCTTTCCACCGTAACGGCAATGCCGTGGGGGATTTCTTCCCGCATGAACAGCAGGGCTTTTTCGCGCACCAGCTCGGCCACCAGCTCTTTTTCCGGCATATCGGTAAAAGCGTCGTCGTCAAAGTAATGCGGGCCGGGGTTGGCGTACTGCTTCAGCAGCGGGAACAATTCTTCACAGCCGGTGCCATCCTTGGCGGAAACGGTGACGATCGCATCAAAAATACCGAACTCTTCCACCTGCTTTTTGCGGGCTTCCAGCGCAGCAAAATCATTCAGCAGGTCCACCTTGTTGATGACCGCGATCGCCGGGCCTGCTTTGCGCAGTGCTTCCACCATGCCAAGCTCGGATTCGGTAAATTCCCCGGTAGGCTCAAACAGCATCAGGGTCACATCCACATCCTTCAGGCTGGCGGCTGCGGTCTGGGTCATGCGGGAATCCAGCCGGTTGCGCGGCTTATGGATGCCGGGGGTATCCAGCAGCACATACTGTACCGGTCCCTTGGTGATAATGCCGGTAATACGGTTGCGGGTCGTTTGTGCCTTTTGGGTCACGATGGCAACTTTTTCGCCAACCAGGTGGTTGGTCAGGCTGGATTTGCCCACGTTGGGGCGGCCCACAAGGGCCACAAACACGCTGGAGGGCATTTCAGGTTCATTGTGGTTCTTCTGCATTCGTACCTTCTCTTTCAATCTGCTGCAATCTGCGGGCTATTTGGCCCGGTTGGGTTCACCCGTACTGCACAGTTGGGCAGCCGGGCCTTATTTTTCTTCGGTTTTATTTTCTTTTGGGGTTTTGACCTGTTCCTGCTTGCCAAGGCGGAAGGTGAACAGGTAGGCCAGCACCAGCGAAAGCACCCAAAGTGCCATGCTGAGCGGTGTCGCCGTCACGCTGGTCCAGATGGCGTTCAGAGCAGCCGCGTTGCCAAACAGGCAGATGCCCACGACCACCGCACCAAACGCTGTGACCAGCACGCCTCCAGCCGCCATATCTTTGGCGGCACCGGCGCTCCACCAGTGGGTGGTATCCGGCTTATCCACAGCGCGCTCCACGGCGGAATTCATCAGCTCCATGCCAAGCATCATAAACACGCAGATGGCCAGCAGCGCCACGCCGGTGGCGTCAATGTGCGCCATGTGCGCCGCGGCAAATACATACAGTGCCGCACACAGGTGGAAGCGGAAGTTGCGTTCCTCCAAAACAGCTGCGCAGATGCCGTGCCATGCGTAAACAAAGCCGTGCCCAAACCGGGCAAGGTCCGTCAGCATGCGATTCTTTTTCTTGGGCTTCATGTACAGCTCACACTTCGTCGTTGGTGTAGCTGACGGTGCGCGGCAGGCCCAGCTGCATCAGAACAGCTTCCTCTTTTTCGCGCATACGTACCGCTTCCAGCCCGCTGGATTCATGGTCATAGCCCAGCAGGTGCAGCATGGAATGTACCGTCAGATAGGCAACTTCGCGCTGCAGGCTGTGGCCGTACAGTTCGGCCTGTTCCATGGCGCGCTCCATAGAAATCACGATATCGCCCAGAATCTTGCAGCCGTTGTCCTCGTCGATATCATACTCCCCGTTTTCTGCCATGGGGAAGCTGAGCACATCGGTGGGGGCATCCTTATCCCGGTACTGCTTGTTCAGCTCGTGGATGCGGGCGTTATCCACAAAGGTCACGCTGATCTCTGCCGGGCCGTCAAACTTTTCGTATTCCAGCACCGCATTGCAGCTGCGGCGGATTAGGATGCGAAGCCCCGAAGGAACTTTGACCGCGTTCTGCTCATTGGTGATCAATACTTTGTTAGACATAGGAAATCTGCCTCCTGACTGTGCTTTTGTTCGGTGCCGTTGGGCACCGTTTATAAATCATTTTTATTTTTATACTCTATCCGTTACGCATTTGATCCGTTACGCATTTGCCGTTTCCGGCTTGGCCTGCGGGGCCCGCTTGGGCGGCTGGGCGGCGCGCTCATAGGCTTTTACGATCTGCTGTACCAGGCGGTGGCGCACAACGTCCTTTTCGGTCAGGTAAACCTGCGCAATGCCGTCAATCCCCTTTAATACACGCAGGGCATCCACCAGGCCGCTTCGGGTCTTTTCCGGCAGGTCCACCTGGGTCACATCGCCCGTCACTACCACTTTGCTGCCCACGCCCATGCGGGTCAGGAACATCTTCATCTGTTCGGGGGTGGTGTTCTGGGCTTCATCCAGGATGATAAAGGCATCGTCCAGCGTGCGACCGCGCATGTAAGCCAGCGGGGCCACCTCAATGGCCTGCTTTTCTACCAACTTCTGGAAGGTTTCCGCCCCCAGCAGGTCAAACAGGCCGTCATACAGCGGGCGCAGATAGGGGTCCACCTTATTTTGCAAATCACCGGGCAGAAAGCCCAGCTTCTCCCCCGCTTCCACGGCGGGGCGGGTCAAAATAATGCGGCTGACGTCTTTTGCCTTGACCGCCATGGCCACAGCCAGGTAGGTTTTGCCCGTACCGGCAGGCCCCACGCCAAAGGTGATGGAGTTGGCGCGGATGGCGGAGAGATACTCTTTCTGGCCCAGCGTTTTGGGGTGGATGGGGCGGCCTTTGGCGGTAACGGCGACAAAATCATCGTTCAGTTCCCGCAGGCGCTTTTCCTCGCCGCCGCGGGCCAGGCTGATGCAGTAGCGCACCGTCTGTTCCTCCAGCGGGGTGTGGTTCTGCATCAGGGTCACCATGCCGTCCACTGCATGCACAGCAGCTTCCACGTCTTTTGGCTCACCGGTAAACTTTAACAGGGAGCCGCGGCAGACCGCCGTGACGTGGAACTCATTTTCCAGCAGTTTTACGTTCTGGTCACAGTTGCCAAAAATGGCGGCGGCCAGTTCGATGCTGTCTAATTCGACTGATTTTTCGGCCAATATGGTACCTCCTGTGCAGCCAGGCGCCAGCCGCCGGGCCAGCCCGCACGCTTTTACGCCTGTTTTTGCGGTTTTTGTGGTAAAAGATTACAGATAGCCATAATCTTTCAATTTGAATTATAGCACAGTTTTGTCGAAAATAAACTATGAATGTTGCACAAAATTTTAACCTCCTGCATGTTAAAATCCACGCAGGGGATGATTGTAACCTTTTTGGTTGTCATGAACAAAAGTATCCCACCCAGAATATTTTTTCAACTTTTGCCCCGTTTCCCCTTGACTTGTGCCAAAAATCCAGTATACTATTATTGTTGTGCTGGTGTGGCTCAGTTGGTAGAGCAGCTGATTCGTAATCAGCAGGTCGCCGGTTCAAGTCCGGCCACCAGCTCCAAGTGAAAAGCCCCGATACATCGTTTAAAATATGATGCGTCGGGGCTTTCTTTTTGCCTATATTCAAGTTGGTTTTGACGCGAATGGTCATAATTTGGGCATAAATCTTTTCAAAACAGCTTTTTCACCCTATATTTTGCCGCTGGCGAATCCTTTCAAAAACGTTGCCCAGCGCATCCGCTGCCGCCGCATCAGACGAACGAATCATAGCGGCATAGATGTTTGTGGTCGTAGAAACCTGCGCATGACCCAATCGTCCCGCAACTGTCGTTGCAGGAACATGGGCCGCAATCAACAGCGCTGCATTGGAGTGGCGCAGACTATGGAAGCGGCAGGGTGGCAGACCATGCTCTCGCAAAAACACCGGGAACCACGAAGAAACCTTGTTGGGGTCAAACGGCTTGCCGTCGGGTTTGGTAAACAGCAAATCATTCTTGACGCGCTTGCCGCCCTCTATGGTGATTTCCCGCAACCAGTATGTACCGACTTTCAGACGCTCCCGTATCTGCCATTGCTTATAATCTTTCAATAACGCTACACAGTCGTCGCTTAGCTTTATGCAGCGGCGGCTCTTTTTTGTTTTCGGCAAATCAAACACGGGGCCTTTATGCGCAATGAACGACAAATTTCGTTTTACAGCCATGACACCCGCGTCAAGGTCGATGTCTGCCCAACGCAGGCCGCAGATTTCGCCCCGCCGGGCTCCTGTGAACAAAGCAAGCTGCACGATCACAGAAAGCTGTGCTGGCGCGTCTGGTAAGGCTTCCAGCAAAGAGGCAATCTGGCCTTCATCCAAAAATTCAACATCGGTTTCGTCCAGCTTTGGCGGCGTGACTCGTTCGCATGGGTTGCTGTCCATCAGCTGCCAACGAACGGCGGTGCTGAACATGGACGACAGCATTAAATGATAATGCCGTTGGCTCCTGGCACTCAAAGTATCTGCGCTGGTACAGGTAAAGGCCTTTGTAAAAGCCCACCCGGCGGCAGCGGCTATCTTTTCGGCTGAACGCTTAGAGACATTACGCCCGCACATTGCTTCCGTAAGTGTGCGCTGTGATACATTAGCGGCATGTAACAGGGCCAGCCGTGTGCCTTTTGGGAAAGCCGTAATAAATGCAGACCGTGCCTTATATTTTCCATCTTCGCGGATTCCGGGCTGCGCCAGCTGGTTATAAAATTCCTGAATATGGCCGGGCCGAAGGTTTGCCAACTTAATATGCCCGATGGCAGCAGAGACACGCGGCAGCATCTTTTGATAGTCGGATACAGTGTGTGGCTTTAACTGCTTTTCACAGTAAGTTTTCATCCAGTGTTCAGCAAGGCCGTCAACCGTCAAATCATTGGCAACAAACAATCCCTCTTGAACGCGCCGCTCAAAGTCATCGGCAAACTCCTGTACGGCTTTTGCTTCTTTCCGTGCACTTAGTTTTGGCGGCGGTGTGAATGTGGCCGAGCGGTAGATATACCGCCCATCAGCGCCCACCCCGGCGGATACCTTGACGCGGTAGGACGCGGAGCCGTCTTTATTTGTTCGTTTTGTTATGTTTGCCATCTATATTTGCCTCGCATTCTTTTAACCCACTTAACCATTTGCAAAATCTTTCTTGGCGCTCTTTCTCACTTAATGCGTTCCATTCTCTAGTAGTTTCATCGACCGACTTTTCCCATAAGTTATTGAAATTTGCACTCCCATTTGTTTTTTTACAAAAAGCATCTAACCACTCAGCAAACATCTTTTGAGCAAAATATATCGATATGTCATATCGTTGTTTCTCAGTGAGAGATTCCTCTCGGGCAAGTGAATTTTGATAACCTCCCGCGCCGATTGCCCTTAGTAGGATATTACAAGCCTCTCCACTATGTTGATATGCCTCTGAAATATGCCGGAAAACGCTGCTTTGAGATAATCCATAGTTTGCAACAATAAAATCGCTAAGGGCCCGTCTGTTTAACCATTGAAGAAATTTTTCTTCGTATCCAATAGCCATTTTCGAGTTGTTTCCATCGAGAATTGCCTTAATCGCTTTCTCGGTTAATCCAGTAGCCTTGCACATATCTACGATTTTTACATCTGTAGTCTTAACATCCGTAAGTCCTGTAAGGTAGTCGAGCGAAACATTCATAACCGAGCATAGCTTTTTTGCTGCGTCAAGCGATAATTCGCGTTCACCTTTTATAAGACTCGGAACAACGTTTGGTGATGAAAATCCCGCTTTTTGGTTCAGTTCTTTCGCAGTAATGTGTTTTTCATCAAGATAATAGCGAATGCGTTTACTATAGACAGGCAGTTTATCGAAGTTTTCCACATCGTTTATATAGTCCTTAGATACTTTCTTTCGCATTGCTTCTCCTTCAAAAATACCATACGCAATATTTATTATTTTATTTTTACTGTACAAATACAAAAATGCGTACTTCTGTGACATAACCATATTTTTCTGCTATGATACTACTAACGATAATTTTTCTGTGTTTGTTATCGTTTACATTTATATTATAGTCTGTTGCTTAGAACGTGTCAAGGAGGTAATTTGATGACCGAAGCAGCCAAGAAAGCCCGCGCAGCGTATATGCGCGAATGGCGCAGTAAAAACCGCGAACGGTGCAAACAGTATGCCGTCAATCAGTGGGAGCGACGTGCCGAGCGCATGGCGCAGGAGCAGACAGCAGGAAAGGAGGTAAACGAACATGTTGAGCGTTGAATTTCCCCGCATGGGAACCATTGCACAGGCTGCTGCTGAATCAGGTGTTCCTGCTTACCGCGTCCGGCAGCTCTGCAAAACGGGGCAGGTGCGCAGCGTCCGATGCGGACGCAAGGTTCTTGTGAATTTATCAAGCCTTGCTGCATGGATGCAGGGCGACGCAGAGCCGACGCAACAGCCCGGTATCCGCCGGGTGGGGATATGAACAGAAAAAGCCGCCCAGCGTGTTGCAGCACGCCAGACGGCAAAGGTGGGAAACAATGCAGCGCAAAGCTATTTTCCCGCCTTCAGTCTATCAGATTTGGAGGTAAAAATCAATGACTGTTGTCAATTTCTTGAAGCATGGGCGTGAAAACGCAATCCGCGCCGATGTACTGGCTGCTGCGATGGGGACAACTCCGCGCGGACTGCGCCGTCTTATTATGCAGGCAAGGGAATGCGGCGAGGTTGTGCTGTACCAGCCCGGCGGGCGTGGTGGATATTTCCTGCCGAGCGATGACCCGGAGACCGCCCAAAAGGAGATGTTGGCCTTTTACCATGTCCAAGCTGCTCGATGCAAGCACGGTTTCGCCGCCATTGCGCCTGTCGCCCGCAAGCTAGGCATCCCGCTGGGGCAGATGGGTTTTGATAATGAGGAGGTGCAGTGATGGCACGCCGTAGAATGTTCAGTCTTGATGTGGTCGATACCGACAATTTTACGGAGATGTCCGTCAGCGCACAGGTTTTATACTTTCATCTGGGCATGCACGGCGACGATGACGGTTTCGTTTCAAGTCCGAGAAAAATTGCAAAGTCTGTTGGATGCAATACGGATGATTTAAAGTTGCTTGTGGCGAAAGGCTTTATCATTCCGTTTGATAGTGGTGTTGTGGTTATCCGAGACTGGAATGCGAACAACACACTACGAAACGATAGATACCGCCCTACGATTTATCAAGCAGAAAAGGCTGCAATCGAGGTAAACAAATTTGGCCGGTATGAGTTGGTATCCAGTGCGTCAACCGCTTTGCAACCATCTGGCAACCAAATGGAACCACAACTTAACTTAACAGAACCCAACGGAACAGAACCTAGAAAAGAGATCGCGGACAAGCCGCCCCGCCAGCGTTTCACACCACCGTCTGAGGACGAGGCTATTAATTACTTTGACGAACAAGGTTCGTCAGCGGCAGAAGCAAAATCATTCCTTGATTACTATGCGGCCAACGGCTGGAAAGTCGGCGGCAGAGCCACCATGAAAAATTGGCAGGCAGCGGCACGGAACTGGATACGCCGTGCCGGGCAATATAGTCACCCACAGACAAAGCAGGTAGCAGCAGAACCCGCAACCGATACGATTTCCCGCGCCGCAGAACGGATTGCGAGTGGTAATTTCTCGAATTTGGAGGATGCTTTTTTATGACTGTACAGGAAATTCAGACAATGATTCGTCAAAATGTGGTTCTTTACCGTAACGTTGCAAAACCACTGACAGATAAGGAAGCTGACCTACTTATCGCAACGTGGGCCGATGCGCTTTCGGATGTACCGTCAGCAGCGGGAAAGCTCGCATTTCGTAGGGCCTTGCGAGTATGCCATTTCCCGGTACTGATTGCCGATCTATATGATCAACTGCGTGCTATGCAGATGGAGAGCGAGCCAAAGGCCGCTGACCTCTGGCAGTTGGTTTGCGAAAGAGCGCACAAGGCCAACGAAAACAAAGGCCTGTACAGCTTCACCGGGCATCTTCCCGACGGCAGAACACAGGGGCAGGCGGCACGCGATGCAAACAAGAGGCTGTTCGATGAACTTCCGCCTGCCGTGCAAGAGTATTTCGGCAGCCTACAAGCCCTCGTCGACTTGGACGCGGAGACAGCATCGGGAAAGTCTATCCGCCGTCGCGATTTTGAGAAATTCTACGCCGGTTGGCAGAAACAGCAGCCCCTTGACCCGCAAAAGCTCCCTTGCGCGGCAGCTGGCCCAGCGCTAAACGGTATAGCTCAAAAAGTGTTACTTGACTAATAGGTCAGATTTTACCGGGCGTGTTCATTAAGTGATGGAGGATAAAATGTCAGCAGCAGAACAGCAGGCCACAAACGCAGCCCTTGCAACACTGGCGGCCGCTGGCAACAGCTACGCGCTGGGCCAGCTGTGGGAGACAAACAGGGGACTTATCCGCTCAATGTTCTGGAAATGGTATCCCCATCACAAAAGCCTTGCAGATCAGCACGGCGTGACGGCAGATGACTTTGAACAGGAAGGCTTTTTCGCCGTCCAGTACGCCGCCCGGACCTACGACCCGGCGGCTGGCGCGTTCTCTACGTGGCTTGCCCAAGCCATGCAGCGGCAGATACAGCTTGCCTTATCCAACGGCCACCGGCGAAAATTTGTTGATGAGGACGGCAAGACCCACACGACCAGCGTCGACCCGTTAAACCATTGTTTCAGCCTAGACTTGCCCATCGACAGCGAAAATGCAGACGGCCCCACGCTGGGCGAGGTTCAGCCAGACCCGGCAGCAGAACAGGCGTTTACAGCGGCAGAGGAGCGCATATCCAGCGCCCAAACCCGCGCCGTGCTGGGTGATGCCTTAGACCGTTGCGGCACCATAGAAAGCGCTGTAATGCGGCACAGGTTCTTTGATGGGCTGTCGATGGCGGCCACTGGCGAAAAGATGGGCATAACCCCGGCGCAGGTACGCACTATAGAAACTCGCGCACTTCGAAAGCTGCGCAGCGACCCGAAACTACGCCACTGGCATGACAGGGAACTTGAAAACCGTGCCTGGCATGGAACCGGCTACCTGACATGGCGAGAGACCGGCAGCAGTGTGCAGGAGCGTGTCACTGAACGGCTGGAAACGATAGAACTGAATAAAATTGCCGAAAAGCGTGAAAAAACGCTCAAAAATGAACATTTAAGAGAGGTGGTGTGAAAGATTACACAGAGACAGCAAAAGGCCCTGGCAGCGCTGCTAACGTGCCCTACAGTAAAAGCAGCTGCCCGCGCTGCAGGGCTGGATGAGAGCACGATCCGCCGCTACAGGCAAGACCCCGCCTTTATGGCAGAGTACGAGCGGCGCTGCGCTGAAATGCTGGAAACGGCCACAGACAATGCAAAAGCGGCTATGCCGCCCGCCATTGGCCGCCTGCGCGGCATTATAGACGATGACCAGCAGCAGCCGCAGCAGCATATTGCGGCGGCCCGCGCTGTGCTGGAATATGGTTTGCGGCTTGTAGAGGCCAACGACTTTGAACAGCGCTTGCGTGCGCTGGAAGAAAGGAGCCAAGACCACTGAAAAGCAGCACAAAAGCCCGCCTGGCAATGTTGGAACGGCTGGCAGGCAGTAATACAGATGGACGCGTCTATATTTGCGATGACGGCAGCGAGTACCAATCCGACAACTATGACTTGACATATTATCTGACCCACACCGGCTACTACACGCCAGACGGGCGCAAACTGGTGCGAGTAAAGCGCCCAAATTGTTATATTGACCCACTATCAGAAAGCCTATATCAGCTTGAGGACGAAATCCTTGAAGCGGGACATCTTGAATTTTCCGAACCAAAAGGTGACGAAGTACCATGAAACGAAATTTTGAAGAGCGATTAAAGGCGCTAGAGGATTCCCTGACAGCGCAAGACCCTGTTGCAATTGTTGAGCCTGTTCCCGGCGGCTACCTGCTGAAAACTGGCGAACAAAAAGGCGCGATTGTAACGATGAACGAATTACACCAGCGGTACGACGTTGTGATTGTTGACGATGTACCGAGAATTAAAGAAAGTGAGTAAAAAACTATGAATTACGCAAAATCTTACATTGACATGGTGGACGTTCTGGACGGCAAGGAAATGCTGACGGATACCATCGAAGAATAACTCACGTGTCAATAAAATAGAGGTGGTGAAAACATGGAGCTTTTCAGCCAAGAATATTTTGAGCGTGCAGTGCGTCACACTATGCCGTCTGATGCACCGGAAACCCTCATACAGAAAACTGCGGCAGATATGCGGAACTGCGTTGACATGGGATTCAAAGACGGCCTTGCGGGTTCCCCGATGCGGCAGCATGAGCGGGATAAACACGCTAGCCGGGAGCGGCAGCGCTACGCAAAGTCGCTGTATGAGCTGTATCGACAGGGTTATAAGCTGGGAAAGGCGGCGATGTAGTTGGACGTATATGATCTGTATGCAAAATTGTGCCTTGATTCCAGCGAATACGAGAAAGGCCTGAAAGATGCGAAAAGCAGCGCGGGCGGTTTAACAGGGCTGTTTGAAAAGGTTGGTTCGGTTACTTCGACAGTGGGCAAAGGCATCTTTAACGTTGCGTCTAAAGTTGCGGCAGTATCCGTTGCCGCTACCACAGCGGGCGAGGCGGCAGTATCGGCGCTTACAACGCTTGCCGTAAACAGTTATGCGGACCATGAGCAGCTTGTAGGCGGCGTGGAAACGCTGTACAAAGACAGCGCAGCCAAAGTGCAGCAGTATGCGGCCGATGCCTATAAAACGTCCGGCATGACGGCCAATGCGTACATGACTACAGCAACATCTTATGCAGCTGCGCTTGTGTCCAGTCTGGGCGGCGATACGGAACGGGCAGCGGAATTATCTAATATGGCTGTATCTGACATGGCCGACAACTGGAACAAATTCGGCAGCTCCGCCGATAGCGTACAAGACGCATACAATGGCTTTGCAAAGGGACAATTCCAGTTATTGGATAACCTGAAATTGGGTTATGGCGGCACGAAAGAAGAAATGGAGCGCTTGCTTGATGATGCAAACAAGCTCAATGCGGCACAGGGTAAATACACAGATTACAGCATTGACAGCTTTTCGGACATTATCCTTGCAATCCATGATATTCAGACGGAGTACGACATTACAGGCACAACGGCAAAAGAAGCGTCTACCACGATTTCCGGCAGCTTGAGCGCCGCAAAAGCCGCATGGGCAAACCTTGTCACAGGTGTTGCGGACGATAATGCCAATTTTGGGCAGCTTATCAGCAACTTTGTGGATAGCGCAACTACAGCGGCAAGCAATATCATTCCCCGCGTAGAAGTCGCCCTGAACGGCGCTGCTAAGCTGATAGAGAGCCTTGTCCCGCCTATCATGGCAGAGTTGCCCAGCTTGATTGAAACTGTCCTGCCGCAGCTGGCGCAGTCTGCCGTGAACATCGTGCAGACGCTTGTTACGGGAATCAGCACCAACGCGGCGCAACTTATTGATTCGGCAATTCAGATTATAACCGTGCTAGGAAACGGCATCTATCAGATGCTGCCAACCGTTGCACAATCGGCCTTGCAAATCGTCTTAACGCTGGTTTCAAAGCTGAATGAAAACTTGCCGCAGATGCTTGATACCGCCGGACAAATGCTGATTGCGTTTGTAGAGGGCGTTTCGGAACACTTGCCGGACATTATGCTTGCCGCTGCATCTATCGTGGAAACCCTGCTGACCTACTTTGTAGAGCATTTGCCGGACATTGTAGAGGGCGCAATGCAGATGGGCGACGCGGTCATTGATGGCATTATTGACGGAATCTCGGCAGCTTGGGACAGCCTTGTCAGCTGGTTCAATGGTTTGTGGGACAACCTGTTCGGGAACCGCTCTGTTAATGTGGATGTCAACAGTAGTGGCACAGATGGCAGCCACGCTGGCGGTCTGGACTATGTTCCCTATAACAACTACGTTGCAAATCTGCACAGGGGCGAAATGGTGCTGACGGCGCGGGAGGCAGAAAATTACCGTAATGGCGGAAAAACTGGCGGTGATATGGTGTTCCAGATCAGCATTAACGGCATGCAGTTTACGAGTGTTTCTGACATGGCTCATGCGCTGGCAAATGATATTTCCCACGAATTGGAAGCACAGACACGCAGAAAGGCGGCGCTGTATGGATGATAAAAAGTTCTGGCTTGACGGCGCTTGCAGCCTGGATGCGGGAATTCGACTGCAAAATGAGCTGACTTTTGGGCAGCCGAAACGGCTTTAACCTGACGCGAAATATTTACGCAGCCAAGCAGACGCCGGTTGAACTGGCAGCAAGTACAGCAGCGTATTTTCAGCGGGCGAGGTGGGCGCTGTGATGCGCGTATCGTGTCATTAAACTAATTTACCCCCGGCGGTTCGTCCCGCCGGGGGCTTTTGCATACTTTGAGCATCACAACGCCACAGCACGAGAAATACGCCTGTTTTGGTGTTTCAGGTCTGTTTAATATAGTTTTTGCCATCTGGAACGCAGAACACGTTACAGAACCTTGCAGGGGCTTTACAGCGCATTGTCTTATTCTTTGCCATCACCCCCGGCGGATTGTAACCGCAGGGGGCGTTTTTGTCTGGCTATACTTCTTGCTCTAAATATTCAAGAAATGCCTTTATAGCATCTACAGCAAGCTCTCTTTTTGTGGGTTCTTTTGGCTTAGAACTTTTCTTTATAGTGCCGGAAGTGGGAAAGTAAGTGGCAAACTCATCGTAGGTGATGCCCAGCGCAGCGCAGATGAGCGAAACCTCCGGCCAGCGCCAATCGTTCACGCCGTTGATGCGGAGAGACAGGACGCCGGGCGGAATGCCGGTTTCTTCTGCAAGGCGCTTTTGATTGTAGCCTTTGCTTTTTATCAGCGCAGTAAAGGCAATATTACTCATAACGTATTATCTTATTCGTGGTTTGAACTATCAATACCTGTTGTAAATCTGCCCGCGATTCCCGGCATCTACGACCCGCACAATCAACTGCCCGTTGTCCACCGTGTAGATAATGCGGTAGTCACCCACACGCAGCCGAAAGAAGCCCGGATGCCCTTTCATCTGTTTTCGGTCTCCCTCGTCAGGGAGTTTGGCGATTGCCTTTAAGACTCTGGTTTCATCCGGGCGCGGCAGCTTTTTAAGGAATTTTTGCGCGTCCTTTTCAATCTTGATTTGGTATTTCATAATGCAATACCTTCCTGCGCCGCGAACTCTTCCAGGCTGATGCTTTCGTGCTTGTCGGGCGAATCATCGTTTAGATAATCGTCAACCAGCTTTTCACAGAAACGATCATCTTCTAGTTCATCGTCAAACTCTACGCCGCGCAGGAACATCAAAATAGCCTGCATCTTGTAATCCGGCAAGGTATCAATAATCTGCTTTGCCTGCTCTCTCTCGCTCATAATAGCGCCCCCTTTACGGTTTCTCTTTATTTAACTGTTGGCTGATTGCCGCCACAATATACGCATTCAGGCTAACCCCCTCTGCATCGGCAGCGGCTTGAACTTCATCCTTTGTCGGACTGGTATCCTTTTTCAACACGAGGTTTACGCGGTCATAGGCTTTAGCAATATATTTATTCACCGCTTTCTGACCCGCTTTTGTTGTTGGCATAATATCACCTCACAAATATTATACTCCTAACTATATATTTACGCAAATACAAAAATGCACAAATATTTGCGTAAATATATGTGCATTTTGCATATTGATATATTTGCGTAAATATACTATAATGAGATTGTCGAAAGGGAAAAGGTCAAGGCGGACGTCAAGCGAAAGCCCACCAGAAACGCCAGATAAGACGCGGACAGGATTGCTAGAACCTCACAGAGCGCAGACAGCACCGAGCCACCGCGAACCTTAACCCCCAACGGCAAAAGAAAAGCGCCCGGCATAGCTACCAACTACACACCGAGCGCACCCCACACAATAGGGCAGACTCATTATAGCACGGTTTGCCCCAAAATGTAAAGGAGCAAGCAATGAAGCAGTATGACCTTAGCGCGATTATGAGCCGTGCGTGGGCGATTTTCCGCAAAGGAGGGGTAGTATTTTCCGAAGCCCTGCACAGAGCTTGGCATAGCGCCAAAGTCCGCCCACAGAACGCGGCAGCGATTGCAGCCGCCAAAGCATCCGCCGGGATTGCAGAGGATTGCAAAACGTGGGCTGACTGGAAAGCGGCGGGATATGAAGTGATTCACGGCAGCAAGGCGCTTTTCCGCGCCGTCCTAATCTGGGCAAGTCACGGAGATGGCAAGACGTACACGGCAAGTTTTTTCGGCGCAAGCCAAGTACAGCCGATTGAAGCATAACAGAAAGGATAAAAAATGCTTACCTATTTGACCGAATCCGAACGAGACATCCTATACGAGCGCTGCCCGGAGATTTATGCAAAACTGTTTGAAATCGACGCTATTTGCAAGATGTTTGTCTATGGCAATGCAAAATCGCTGGAACTTGCGCGGGGGTTTGTTGGCAGTGTTGTACATGACCCCATTACCATGAGAATGAATAAGGCAGCAGAGCGGGAAAGAAAAAAAAAAGAAAAGGCCGCCGCTAACAAGTAAATATTCCAGAGCTGCGCTATCGGCTATACGGGCTTATGAGAGGATATTTTCGCCAAGCGGCAAAGAATGGGGGGTGTTTGCAATGACGGCTGAAGCATCAGAAAACATTGAAAAACTTGTGTCCATATTGCTGACCTTTTCCCCTGAGCAAATGGCCGAGTTTGTGGCAGGTGCGCGGGAA
>ERZ791908.941-NODE-941-length-22916-cov-4.885832_pt1 | contig 22916 bp, 21 predicted proteins | sample MGYA00510144_ERZ791908 | MGnify/ENA primary metagenome ERZ791908 (study PRJEB30046, sample SAMN00792105) | human gut metagenome | study: EMG produced TPA metagenomics assembly of the A metagenome-wide association study of gut microbiota in type 2...
AAATATTATATTTTTTCACTGTCTTCTTGACGGGGAGCAGTTCAGAAGCGTCGGGCGGGTGCCCGGGAACCTTGTTGTCGTCTGACGAATAGACAATAAAGAGGGCCGCTGCTTCCGGTAACAGGAACGCAGCGGCCCTTTATACAGTGCCTTGCAATACTATTTCTTCAGCTGTTTCAGGATCTGATCCTTCTTATTCCTCAATCAGCACGTCTCCCGTCATCTCTTCTGGAATCGGCAGGCCCATGAGTTTCAGAAGGGTCGGCGCGATGTCGGCCAGTTTTCCACCGTCTTTCAGGCGCTTCGGATGGTTGGCGATGTGGACCAGCGGAACCGGATTCAGGGAGTGGGAGGTGACGGTGTAACCGTTTTCGTCCTGCATGACGTCGGCGTTTCCGTGGTCAGCGGTCAGGAGGATCTGGCCGTCTTTTGCCAGGACGGCTTTCTCGATCTGCGGAACGCACTTATCCAGAGTTTCGATAGCTTTTACGGCTGCGCCCATATCGCCGGTGTGGCCGACCATGTCGGCGTTGGCGAAGTTCAGGATGATGACATCGTAAAGATCGCGGTCGATTTCTCTTAATACGCGTTCGGTGATTTCCGGTGCGCTCATTTCCGGCTGCAGGTCGTAGGTTGCGACCTTAGGAGAAGGAATCAGAATGCGGTCTTCGCCCTGATTCGGCTCTTCTACACCACCGTTGAAGAAGAAAGTGACGTGGGCATACTTCTCCGTTTCAGCGATGCGAAGCTGCTTGAGGCCGAGAGAAGAAATATATTCTCCCAGTGTATTTTTATAGTGCTCCGGCGGGAAAGCCAGTTCAACGTTCGGCATACTGGCGTCGTACTGGGTCATGCAGACATAGCAGAGATCAGAAACCGTCTTTTCTCTTTTAAAGCCGTCGAATTCCGGGTCGACAAAACAGCGTGTAATCTGGCGGGCTCTGTCCGGGCGGAAGTTGAACATGATCATACTGTCGCCGTCGGAAACGACGGAAGCACGGCCGTCCGCGTCCGGAATGACCGTCGGGATAACGAACTCATCGTTTTCTTCGTTATCGTAGGCTTTCTGGATGGCCTCTTCACAGGAAGCCGCCGTGCGGCCTTTTCCCAGCGTCATGGCGTCATAGGCCAGCTGCTCTCTTTCCCAGCGGTTATCTCTGTCCATTGCGTAGTAACGTCCGGAAATCGTTGCAATCCGGCCGATTTTAAGCTCATCCAGCTTGTCAGAAAGCTGCTTCAGATAGGTCAGTGCGCAGCGCGGCGGAACATCACGGCCGTCCAGATAGCAGTGAACAGCGACATTCTGGATGCCTTCCTTTTTCGCCATATCAAGAAGCGCGAACAGGTGGTCGATGTGGCTGTGTACGCCGCCGTCGGACAGGAGTCCAGAAATGTGCAGGGTGGAGTTATTCTTCTTTACATGTTCCATGGCATCAAGAAGCGCCGGATTCTTAAAGAAAGAACCGTCCTTTACCGCTTTTGTGATCAGGCTCAGATCCTGGTAGACGATGCGGCCGCCGCCGATGTTCAGGTGGCCGACTTCGGAATTTCCCATCTGTCCGTCCGGCAGTCCGACCGGCTCACCGGAAGCGGCAAGCTGTGTATGCGGGTAGGCGGACATAATCCGGTCAAGACTCGGCTTATGTGCCTGGGCGATGGCGTTTCCAAGGGTGCGTGGATTCAGTCCGTATCCGTCCATGATGAGGATCATATTCGGTTTTCTCATATCTATATTCTCCTTATTCACTTGATGGTTGTCTTTTGTCTGGCTGAATATGCGGGGTTCAGGATGCTGGTGATTCCTTGCTCCTTCAGCCTTTGTCCTGTAATCATGATACCACAATTCAGGCAGAAACCATAAAAGTTTGGTATACTATCATCATAAGACGAGGTCAGAAAGTGGAAAAGAGGATGGATATGGCTTGGACTGAGCAGCAGCAAAGGGCAATTGATACGGACGGCAGGAGTCTTCTGGTTTCCGCGGCGGCGGGGTCGGGAAAGACGGCGGTCATGGTGGAGCGTGTCTGCAGGCTGGTTACGGAGGAAGGGCTGGATGTACGGCAGCTTCTGGTGGTGACGTTTACCAATGCGGCGGCATCGGAAATGCGGGAGAAAATCCGCACGGCGCTGAGGAAGAAGGCAAAGGAGAATCCGGCCATGAGAAAGCAGCTGGAGCTCCTTCCGCAGGCGGAAATCAGCACCTTTCATTCGTTTGCGCTGGATGTGATCCACCGCTTTTTCTATCTGACGGACCTGGAAGCATCGTTTTCCATTGCCGATGAAGCGAGAAGCACGGTGCTCTGTGAAGAGGCGATGGACGAGCTGCTGGACGACCGTTATGAGGCGGACGATCCGGATTTTCAGACCTTTATGGACTGGTACAGCGGGGAGAAGAATGATGACCGGGTGCGCAGTCTTCTGATGAAGCTTTACCGAACTCTTCAGGCGCTGCCGGAGCCGGTGAAGACGCTGCAGGAGCAGATTGATGCGATGGATCCGCAGGAAGATCCAGAGAAATGCCATCTGGCGCAGGTTCTGAGAAATGCGGCGGGAGAAGAACTTCGGAGGGCGGCTGAAGTTCTTCAGAAGGCAGTTTCCGTCCTGGATGACGCGGGATGTGCGGGTGTTTCAGAGAAGCTCCATAACGTCGTCATGGAAATTAAGCAGGCGGAGAAGCATCTCCAGAGCGGCAGCATCGACGAGGCAGCTTCGTACGTGCAGGCGGTGAACTGGCCGAGGCTTGCCGCTTCTAAGGATGAGAAAGAGGCTTACGCGGAGGTTAAGGACGTCGTGACGCCGCTTCGTGATGAGGCGAAGAAGCGGATGGAAAAGCTGCAGACGGAGTATTTCAGCGAGCCTCTTCAGGACGCTCTGGAAGAAATCCGAATGACGCAGGGAGCGGCAGAAACCCTGATGGACCTGCTGAAAGATTTTCATGCCCGCTATCACGAGAAGAAGCAGCAGAACCGCCTCATCGATTTTAACGACATCGAGCACTATTGCCTGCAGATTCTTCAGGACGAGAAGGCGGCCGGCTATTACCGCGATAAATTCCAGGCAATTTTCATCGATGAATACCAGGACACCAGTCTGGTGCAGGAGGCCATCATTTCCCGCATCGCCCGCCCGGATAATCTGTTCATGGTAGGTGACCAGAAGCAGTGCATCTACCAGTTCCGCCTGGCGGAGCCGCGGATTTTCAGGGACAAATACCAAAGTTTCAAGGAAGAAATGGAAAACCCTGACGGGAAAGCCATGAAAATCGACCTGAATCGCAACTTCAGAAGTAAACCGGTGATTCTGAGCGCGATAAACAGCGTGTTCCAGCCGATTATGGAAGGCTACGACGATGATGCAAAGCTGTATCCGGGCATTTCCTATGATGGGGAATATTCCTTCCCTCCGGAAACAAGGATTATCGACCAGGAGGAGAAAGACGATGCGGATCCGGAGATCGCTTCCCTGAAAAAAGCAGATCTCGAAGCCATGGAAGCTGCACGCCTGATCAAGGAAAATGTTGGAACAAAGTATTTTGATTCCAAATCCGGGCAGGTGAAGACCCTGCAGTATAAGGACATTGTGATCCTGCAGCGATCGGTTCTGAGCAGCACCAGGGCCTATACGGAAGTTATGCAGAAGGAGCATATTCCGCTGTATATGGACAACAACGACGGATTCTTTGACCGGACGGAGATTCACGTCTTTATGAATCTGCTGGCGGTCATCGATAACCGCTATCAGGACGTTCCGATGATCAGCGTGCTCCGCTCGGAGATTTTCCGTTTTTCGACGGATGAACTGGCACAGATCCGGAGTCTGTCCTCTGACGGAAGTTTCACGGAAGTGATGATGGCGGCCGCGGAAGGGCAGCTTCCGGTCAGAGTGCCGGATCAGCTTCAGAAAAAATGCAGGAATGTCCTTGTGAAAATCCGTTCCTGGAAACTTTTGTCCCTGGCTATGCCCCTGTCTGACTTTCTCTGGAAACTCATGCTGGACAGCGGATACTACATGATGGCGGGTGCGATGCCGGACGGGGAGATGCGGCAGGCCAACCTGAGGATCTTGCTGTCCCGGGCGCAGCAGTACAGCGAAGATGCTCAGAGTTCCCTGTACTCCTTCATGCGTTACATTGATGCCGTGCGCCAGCACACCGTGAAAACCAGCCAGGCAAAACTTCTGTCGGAAAATGATAATGTGGTCCGCATGATGACGATTCATAAGTCTAAGGGGCTGGAATTTCCGATGGTCATCATTGCCGGAATGGGAAATGCGCTGACCTACACCACCGGAAAGGACCCGATCCTCTTCCATAAAGATGTGGGCCTGGGCATGAGTCTGGAGGATCCGGAAAATCGCATCAGGAAGACGACGCTGACCAGGACGCTGATCGTTCGCCAGTTCCGGAAGGAAGAGTACGAGGAGAACATCCGCATCCTGTACGTTGCCATGACGCGGGCCAGGGAGAAGCTGTTTCTGCTGGGGACAGTCAGGGACGCGGAGAAATTTATGGATAAGAAGGAGGCGGGAATTCAGTCCGAACGCTCGTTCTTCGACATGATGGAGACTCTTCCGCGGCCGGAGATCGTCACGATGGAGGGGCTTCAAGGCGGAGAAAGCGATGAAGGCAGGGAAATTGACGATTTCCCGGAGTTTGCGGATTCTGCGGCAAAAAGTGACCGGGCTGAGATCGTAAGCCGGCTGGACTATGTCTATCCCTATGCCGATGTGCAGAATGTGCGTTCCAAGTACACGGCGACTTCCCTGAATGAGCAGAATGAAGAGGAGCAGAGGAGAGATGGGGGCCTTCGGGACCCGGGAAGTTTTCTGCCGCCAGATGAAGAAAAATTTCCTGTGTTTGGGGAGGACAAGCCTGCTGCAGAAAGTTATGCGGGCTCCTCAGAAGCGTCAGGTGCGCAGAGGGAAGGTGAAGAAATCGGAACTGCTGCAGCCGGTCTGGAAAATGCGCAGAAATCTGTGCATGTCAGCAGAAGAGTTCCCTTGTTCATGCAGGAAAAGAAGCGCCTGAGCTTTGCAGAGCGCGGCACGGTGTATCACAGCATCATGGAGCATCTGGATTTCTCAAGGGCTGAAGATAAGGGTACAGAATACATTAAGGAAGCCGTTGAGAACATGGTGAAGCAGGGAATCTTGCTTCCTGAAGAGGCAGAAGCTGTGGATCTGAGAAAGATTTCTGCCTTCTTCCGGACAGACCTTGGAAAGCGCTGCGCAGCTGCGTCTTCCCGCCGCCGTCTCTGGAAAGAGCAGACCTTTAATCTGGCTGTTCCCATGCATGGCGAAACGACTATGGTACAGGGAATTATCGACTGCTTCTTTGAGGAAGACGGGAAGATCATTCTTCTGGATTATAAGAGCAACTGGGTGGATTTCCGAAAGCCCTTTGAAGAGGAACGCAGAAGACTTCTGGAAAAATATCGGATGCAGCTGCAGCTCTACCGGGAGGCCCTGAAGAAGGGCATGCAGATGCCGGTTTCAGAAGCCTATCTCTATCTGTTTTCCGCAGAACGCTGCATAGCATTAGATGAATGACCAGAAAGAAAATCGTGTATAATGATATTGTGTATATAGATAGTTTGTGAATAGAAGGGCAGGGGATTCATATATGAATTTAGAACATACAGGGGTAATTTTCGAAGGCGGCGGTATGCGCGGCATTTTCTGCACGGGAGTTATCGACTATTTCATCGAGCATGAAATATACTTCCCGCATGTATTCGGCGTTTCAGCCGGCGCCTGCAACGCCTGCAGCTATGTCAGCCGTCAGGCCGGAAGAGCCTACGGCACATCAACGGAATATCTGAAAGATCCGGAATTCGGCGGCTGGAGAAGTCTCAGAAAGACAGGAGACTATTTTAACGTAAATTTTATCTACCATGAAATTCCGGACGAGCTTTATCCGATCGATAATGAGACATTTAAGAAGAGCGGTGTCGATTTCAAAGTGTCCATCACAAACTGCATCACCGGCGAGGCGGAATATCCGCAGATCCATGATCTACATGACGATATAAAATATGTTCAGGCATCCGCCAGCCTTCCGCTGCTGTCCCGGATGGTTCCGATTGACGGATACGTTTATCTGGATGGAGGAATCTGCGATTCCATCCCGGTTATGGAATCGGTCAGAGAAGGAAACAAGAAAAACGTTGTCGTCCTCACCAGGCCGCTCGGCTACCGTAAAAAGCCGAATCACACGATAATGCCGATGATCCGCGCAAAATACATTCGTTATCCGAACCTGGTCAAGGCCATCGAGAACCGCTTTAGCTTCTACAACCGGACTCTCGAATACATCGAGCAGGGCGTAAAGGAGGGCACGATTTTCGCCATCGCACCGATGGGCGACCTCGATATCGGCCGAACCGAGATGAATAAGGATAAACTGAAAAAAGGCTATGAAGAGGGATATTTTGTAGCTGAAGGACTGAAAGACCGAATGATGGAATTTCTGGAGAAAGAATAAAGGTATTTATGCCAGACGCTTCCGCAGGCTGCGCCGGCCTGGATGGATACGTTCTGGAAAGTGCGGCAGCTGGCTTTCCTGCTGCTGCACTTTTCCATATCCGCTTTTTCCAGGCCAGAGCAGGGTTATGTATGATTCTCTTTCTGTTTGAAATTCTTGCTTTGGGGGATGGGTCCGCGGCTGCCATACATATCTGCATAATAACAGAGAGAGTCTGATCCGCTGACACGGTTCAGACTCTCTCTATATAAAGGTTACAGGCTAAATTATTATTTTAGCTTCACCTCGGGGCCGATATGATGAATTAGCAGACACCCTGCATCATCATAGCTTCAGCAACTCTCTCGAATCCGGCAATGTTAGCTCCAGCTACGAGGTTGTCGCCGAGGTTGTATTTTCTGCAGGCTTCCTCTGTGATCTCGAAGATGTGGTCCATGATGTGCTCAAGCTCTTCATAAACGCGCTCTTTGCTCCAGATCAGGTGCTCTGCGTTCTGTGCCATCTCCAGGCAGGAGCATGCTACGCCGCCTGCGTTGCAAGCCTTAGACGGAGCAACGATAACGTTGTTCTCCTGCAGGTATTTAACTGCCTCATTTGTGGTCGGCATGTTAGCTCCCTCGATGAGGTATCTTGCGTTGTTCTTAACCATTTCCTTAGCCCAGTCAATGGTGATGTCGTTCTGCATTGCGCATGGCATGTACAGATCAGCCTTAACTTCCCAAGGTCTCTTTCCAGCGATGAATTTAGCATTCGGGAACTTCTCTGCATAAGGAGCGCAGATGTTCTTTCCGGAAGCTCTGAGCTCGAGCAGGTAGGAGATCTTCTCCGGTGTTGTGATTCCTTCCTCATCGAGGATGTATCCGTCTGGTCCGGAAATTGTGATCGGCTTAGCTCCGAGCTCTGTCAACTTTGTAATTGTTCCCCAGGATACGTTTCCGAATCCGGATACAACGGCTGTCTTTCCTTCCAGGGACTCGCCGTAGTGCTTCAGGACGTCTCTAGCGAAGAATACGATTCCGAATCCTGTAGCTTCTGTTCTTCCGTTCAGTCCGCCGTTTGTGGTTCCTTTTCCTGTCCATGTTCCGTCGTACTGAGCGGTCAGTCTCTTATACTGGCCCATCATGTAGCCGATTTCTCTTCCACCTACACCCATGTCTCCTGCAGGTACATCGACGTTCGGTCCGATATGTCTGTAGAGCTCATTGATGAAGGACTGGCAGAATCTCATTACTTCTCCATCAGACTTTCCAGCCGGATCGAAGTCGGAACCGCCCTTGCCGCCGCCGATCGGCAGTCCTGTCAGGGAGTTCTTGAAGATCTGCTCGAATGCGAGGAACTTCAGGATTCCCGGATATACGTTAGCCTGGAATCTCAGTCCGCCCTTGTAAGGTCCGAGTGCGCTGTTGAACTGAATTCTGTATCCTCTGTTAACCTGAACCTTGCCGTTGTCGTCAACCCAAGGAACACGGAACTGAATCTGTCTTTCCGGCTCGATCAGTCTGTCCATCAGTCCGGACTCAACATACTCAGGATGAGCTTCCAGAACTGGCTCGATGGAAGTAAGAACTTCCTCTACAGTCTGAAGAAATTCAGGCTCATGTGCGTTCTTCTGTTTAGCGATCTCGATGTACTTGTCAGCAATCTTACCCATAACCATTCTCCTTTTATTTAATATAACAGTTTCGGCTCTGTAAGTATGTATCTCAGAACCTCTCTCTGTCATGGAATATAACACTAGCTGAAGTTTCAGTCAACTATTTTGACGGAATTTTTTTGGAAACATAGAAATTATCTGAATACGTTGTAAGAAACATGAATTCATTCGTGTATACATTGTTGAACAACACAAAAAAGACCATGTGAAGTACAATACCATCTTTAAATCGTGGTTCAATAACTGTTGAAAACTAGCGCCATACAGCGGATATTTGATAAAAAATAAACAATGAACATTTAACAATAATATAGCGGATAACACTTCTCGTCAATGGACCTGGAGCACAAATCTTTCAGTGCTGAAACACAGCATCGAAAAAATAATCGCTGCGTTTTTCCTTATAGTTGGTTAATAAATTTCCATAGTATACCGGTAGACATTCCGGAAGCGTTTAAAGTCAGGGGAGTTGTACTTGTAACAAAAAGTACCCGTATTGTATTTTGTATAAAATATATCCTGTACAATGAAAAAACAGTAAAGAATATTTTCAAGATGGTGAAAAATATTTTCATATATGAAAAATAGAATCCTGATTTTCGCAGTTCTGCAGCGGGACATCTGATTCCGTATAATGGGAAAATGAAGAATTTGTTCATCTGTCTTCGGATACTGAATGGGAATGTAAAGCCTTTGTAAATGTAATTGTTTTGAAATGAGTACAATTTTACAGCTCTTTTCGAATCGGCTGAAATTCTTGAAAAATGAACGCGCAGGCACTATAATATTAATGTTATAAAGGAATAATCAATATGCGTGTTCAGAAAGAGGAGGCCTCATGGCAGGTTTGTTTTGCCGGGATCATTATCCGGCGGGCTGCAGGCCGTGCGGAGACTGTCTGATCATGCATTCAGCACATCAGAAAGGAGTGGATGTTATGGACAGCGTTCCCGTGGGACATTTATCTGAGAAAATTCGAATATACCGATTAGTAAGTAGTCCGCTCCTGTATAAGTGCGTCCTGTAGTTTCCGGAAAAGGACCCCGTGCGTATTCTGCGCCAGGCCTGTTTCCGCACTTCCGGCTGCATTTTGCGGCGAGTGGGGAAAGGATGCGTGGATACCAATGGATAGTACACTGGACAGAGACCAGCTGTATGATGAAACCTTGGGCGATCTCCTGGAACTGCTGGATGACAAGCAGTATTTCCGGGCACGGGATCTTCTGCTGAAATTCAATCCGGCAGATATCGCGGATCTTCTGGAAGATATCTCTGATGACGCAGGCTTGAGAATGACGGTTGTACTCTTCCGTCTTCTGCCGAAAGACGTATCGGTCGATGTTTTTGCAGAACTTTCACCTGAGGACCAGATGGACATTGTCAGCGAGGTCACAGAGAAGGAAACTTCATTTATCGTTAATGAGCTGGATTTTGATGATAAGATCGACATTCTGGAAGAAATGCCGCCTAATCTTGTCACCAGAATTCTGGAAAAGACACCTGCTTCAGAAAGAAAGCAGATCAATACATTTTTAAATTATCCGGATAATACAGCAGGAAGTCTGATGACTCCGGAGTATGTCAGCGTGAAGAAAGACTGGACGGTCAAGGAATCTCTGGCGCATATCCGCCATTATGGAACAGACGCGGAAACCATCTATACATGTTATGTAAGAGACGGTTCCTGGAGGCTTCTGGGCGTGGTTTCCCTGAGCACCATCGTGCTTTCCGATGAAGACACGAAGATCATGGACATCATGCATACCGATGTTGTGAGTGAGAATGTCGATGCGGACCAGGAAGAAGTATCCGACGACTTTAAGAAATACGGATACATTGCCATGCCAGTTGTCGATAAGGATGACCGTCTGGTAGGAATCATCACCGTCGATGATATCCTCGATGTCATGGAAGATGAGGCAACCGAGGATATCGAGAGAATGAACGGTGTCATCGATTTTCAGGATGCGAAGAAAGGCTACCTGGATCTGTCCGTTTGGCAGCACACGAAAAACCGTCTGCCATGGCTTCTGATCCTGTCTGTCATCTATATTTTTACCAGCCTGATTATCGATCACAGCGAGCATATGCTTTCGTCCGCGATTCAGCTGGTGACTTACATCCCGCTCCTCATGGGAATGGGAGGAAACGGCGGTTCCCAGGCGGCATCGCTGGTTATCAGAGGCCTCGCCACGGATGAGATAGAGACCGAGGACTGGAGCAGAGTGCTCTGGAAAGAAATCCGCGTCGGAATTATTCTTGGAATTATCCTGAGTGCCGTGAACTTTGCGAGAGTGGTATTCTTCGACCGGCAGAGCATCATGATGGCCGCTGCGGTCTGTGCGGCAATGTTCTTCATTACGATCATCGCCAAGGTCATCGGCAGCATGGTCCCTCTGATTGTGAAGAAACTCCGTCTGGACCCGGCGCTGATTGCGAACCCGGCGATTACATCAGCCTCTGACATTGCTGCTCTGCTCGTGTATTTTGCCCTGGCAGGCGCAGTCATGCAGCTGTAAATCCTTAAAGACAGGAGTATGGGTGAGAGATGCAGAATAAGGAAAATGAGAACAGAAATCCCGCAGAATCCCTCAGGGAGGAGCGTAAGGAAGAGATGCTCCGGGAGTATGAGCGGGAAGTCAGAGATATTCAGACAAAAGTCAAAGAGCAAGAGGCTGATGTAAAACGGCCGCTGCCAAAGGCATCGGATTATGTCCTGCCCGGAGAAGAAACGGATCCCTGGGACACGATGACCGATACAGAAAAAAAGAAGGAAGTAGAAGGTGATCTCCGGTCCGGCTGGTCCAAATGGGGAAACCTGCTGATTGCAGCTGTTGTGGTCGGTGTGATCATCTTATTCAAAGTACTGATATAAAAATTCAGGCTGCAGGGCGCGGTAACACGGTTCTGCAGCCTGAAGCGCATCAGGACATTATTAATTAATAGTAATATAGTAAGAGAGGAGGATGGAGAATGTTTGTACAGATGAATGAACCGGATATGATTACGGAAGACGATGTGCAGAGTGTGATTCACCGCCGCCCGGAAACGATGCATAAGGGACAGTGCGGCCGCGTGCTGGTTATTGCAGGTGGAAACGGGATGCCGGGTGCTGCGGTCCTGGCTGCGAAGGCAGCACTGCGCGCAGGATCCGGCATGGTCTATGTCTGCACACCGAAGGTGAATTTCCCGATTGTCCAGACGCTTGTTCCGGAAGCCATTACGGTGGAATGGGATGAAGCCTGCTCTGTCATGGACGGCGGCATGGGAAGAGGGGTATCGGAAATTTCCTATGACGCGATTGCGTTTGGCCCTGGCATGGGGACGTCCGCTGTATCGAGGCGGCGGCTGAAAACGGTGCTGTTGTCTGCGCAGACGCCGCTGGTGCTGGACGCGGACGGCCTGAACCTTTTGTCCTCTGATGAAGATCTCAGAAATATGGCAGCGTCATACACAGAGGATATCGTCATGACTCCGCATCCGGGAGAGGCGAAACGCATGCTGGAGACGAGAGAGGGCGCCACTGCTCCGTCAGACCGGAATGAAATGGCCTTCGATCTGGTCAGAGATTATGGAAGAATGATTGTACTGAAGGGGTCGGGAACGCTGGTGGCACGCTATGCGCCGGGTCCTGAAGGGGAAGGCGTAGAGCTGCGCAGAAATCCGACCGGAAATCCGGGAATGGCAACGGCAGGTTCGGGCGATGTGCTGACGGGCATCATCACATCCTTCCTGGGACAGGGCCTGGATGCCTGGGAAGCAGCCTGCGCAGGCGTATTCATTCACGGACTTGCCGGAGATATCGTGAGAACCGAGAAGGGCGAGCGCGGCCTGATTGCCAGCGACCTGGTGCAGGCTCTTCCATATGCGCTGCGGCGGTTCGAGAATCTCGACGAGATGCGCTAAAAGATTGCAATGCCGGTGAAATCAGGTATAATAGATGCGTTGAGTTTTTCAATTGTACATTACAGATCAGGAGAGAACCATCATGAAGAGAAAAGACAATGAGTATTATGAGGGAATTGCCTCTAAGATCAGAGTCGACGCGGTAAAGGCGATTTATCACGCAGGCTCCGGTCATCCGGGCGGGTCCCTTTCTGCGGCGGATATTATTACGGCGCTGTATTTCGGAGAGATGAACATTGATCCGGAGAATCCGAAGATGGAGGGAAGAGATAAGTTCGTTCTGTCTAAGGGTCATGCAGTTCCTGCGCAGTATGCCGCACTGGGCGAGAGAGGTTATTATCCGGTTGAGGATATGATGTCTCTGCGTCAGCTGGGAAGCCCGTTCCAGGGACATGCGAACATGCATAAGGTTCCAGGAATCGAGATGTCAACCGGATCCCTGGGTCAGGGATTTTCCGCAAGCGTCGGCATGGCACTGGCCGGAAAACTGGATAAGAGCAGCGGAAGAGTTTTTGTACTGCTCGGAGACGGCGAGCTGCAGGAAGGCATTGTCTGGGAGGCAGCGATGGCAGCAGGCCATTATAAGCTGAACAACCTGACGGCGTTCGTAGACTGGAACAATCTTCAGATTGACGGACGTAACGATGATGTCATGACGGTTGCTCCGATTACCGATAAATTTGCGGCATTCGGCTGGAACACACTGGAAATCAACGGCCATGATTTCACAGAGATTTTTGACGCAATCGATAAGGCGAAAGCATGCACAGACAAGCCGACCGTCATCGTCGCTCACACCATCAAGGGTAAGGGCGTTGACTTTATGGAAGATCAGGCCGGATGGCACGGTAAGGCGCCGAGTGAGGAAGAAGCAAAGAGTGCAGTAGAACAGCTGGGAGGTACATGGTAATGGCAGATAAAATTGCAACAAGAGCCGCTTACGGTGAGTTCCTGGTTGAAGAGGGAAAGGTAAATCCGGATCTGGTTGTTCTGGATGCCGATCTTTCCGCTTCTACGAAGACCAATGGATTTGCCAAGGCATATCCGGACCGTTTCTTCGACATGGGAATCGCTGAGCAGAATATGATGGGCGTTGCGGCAGGACTTGCTCTGTCCGGAAAGACCGTCTGCGCGTCCAGTTTCGCGATGTTCGCGGCTGGAAGAGCATTCGAGATCATCCGTAATTCCATCGGATATACACACGCAAACGTAAAGGTCTGTGCAACACATGCAGGAATCACCGTGGGACCGGACGGCGCGAGCCATCAGACTTTCGAGGATCTGGCCCTGATGAGAACGATTCCGGGTATGACCGTTGTCTGCCCGTGCGACGCAGTCAGCACTAAGAAGCTTTTGAAGCAGGCTGTAGAAATGGACGGACCGGCATACATCCGCCTGGGCCGTGCAGCAGTTCCTGTATTCTATGAAGAGAGTGACGAACTGATCCTTGGAAAGGGCAACCAGCTCAGACCGGGACGTGATGTTACGGTCATCGCAACCGGAATCATGGTTGCCTCCGCAATGGAAGCCGCTTCTCAGATGGCGGAAGAGGGAATCGACGTCCGCGTCATCGATATCCACACACTGAAGCCGCTCGATGAGGACATCATCGTCAAGGCAGCTCAGGAGACCGGAAAGATCGTCACTGCGGAAGAGCATTCTGTAATCGGCGGTCTCGGCGGAGCAGTTGCTGAAGTTACCTCCAGAAAGTGCCCGTGCAGAATCGCCATGGTCGGACAGCACGATACATTCGGCGAATCCGGAAATCCGGACGAACTGCGGGAGAAGTACGGAATGACTGCAGCAGATATTGTCAGCGCAATCCGCGAGATCTATTAATTCAGCGCAGACAGCAGAATAAGAACGTTAAGATGCCGCATCAGGAGTTTCATCCTGGTGCGGTTTTTTCGTGGACAAAAATCAACCGGCAAGGAAATTTTCTGCCTGCCGTCTGCCGCGCCCAGGCTGACGAACGTCCGGATTCCATGAAATATCAGTCCAATACTTCGGGTGATCTGTTTCGGCGTCAGTGGAAAAGTCGAAATCAGTCGGAAAAGGAAGGGAAACGCCGAAATACGTCAGAATACGTCGGGAAAAGCCGGAATATGCCGGTTGAACCGCCGCCATCCGCTGTGCTAGCCTGTTCTTGAGGAGGTGCAGGGAGTGGAGAGATTGTTCATCAGGGAAAGAAGGGAAGAGACGGCGCCGGGGCATCTTTTGGGGGTAACCGGACTGTGCAGAGGAAGCGGGGTGACAGCAGCGGCTTCCTCTGCCGCTATGTTTCTGGCGGAGCAGGGGCTTGAGGTCAGATTTACAGAATGCGCTGTTCCCAGGCAGGGGCGCCCGCTTCTGTACGAGGCTGCTGCATTTTCCGAACGCTTCCGCGGGAGAAGCTTTCAGGATGTTTATTCGCTGCTTGCAGAAGAGAGGCCGATCTCCGGAAATCCGAATCTGGAGATGGGAGTCAGCTGGATTCTGGCGCCGCCGGAAAGCAGAGAAATATGTGCGGATTTTACAGAAAGCATGCGTGGAAGACTGATTCGGCATGGAATGAGAGCGGAATATGCTGTGTTTGACTGCCAGAGCGGTGATGAAGGGTGGTTCCCCTATATCAGGGATTTTGACGCAGTACTGGTTCTGGTGGATCCGCTTCCTTCAAGACTGGAGGCAGGTATGCCGGTGTTCAGAAAAATGAAGGCGCTGGAAAGTGAGGGGAAAGCCGCTGTGTTCTGGCTGGTAAACCGGATGTGCGCTTCGGTGAGCCAGAGGCAGATCCGCAGGTTCCTCATGAGCCGGAGGATTTACTGGCTGGACGATCTTGGCAGAGACTGCTTTTGTCAGGATGAATACTGCTGTAGACTGCATTGGGAAAATAAGAAAATAAGAAGGGCATTTTCGCCGGTCTTTCAGGACATGTTCAGCGAACTGGAATGGATTGCAGCGATGGAGTAATGATTCAGCTTTACTTCACAGAATATACACAAGAAAAACGGATCTTAAGATGTCTTAAGGGTTTAAAATGAAAAAGCGGTATGTTAAAATTGAATTTAGTAATTTTTAAGGAGAATAGCCATTTATGATTACATTTAAGCATGTAACCAAAACATATGACGGAAATATCGGCCTTAAAGACGTCAGCCTGAACATTGATGACGGGGAATTTGTTTTTCTTGTCGGCCCCAGCGGAGCCGGAAAGTCGACCTTTATCAAGCTGATTGTCAAGGAGCTCGATGCGGATGAAGGGGAAATTCATGTCGGTGAGTACCGGGTGGATAAGCTGAGCAGCCGTGAAGTACCGCAGCTTAGAAGGAAGGTCGGAATGGTTTTTCAGGATTTCCGTCTTCTGCCAAAAAAGACAGTATTTGAAAATGTCGCATTTGCGATGGAAATTTTACATAAAAGTCCGAAGACGATAAGGCGGAGAGTTCCGGAAGTGCTGAAGATGGTCGGCATCGAGGACAAGCGTGACCGGTATCCGCAGGAGCTCTCGGCGGGAGAGCAGCAAAGAGTGGCGATTGCCAGAGCGATTGTAAACAATCCTCGTGTCGTCATTGCAGATGAGCCGACCGGAAATCTGGACCCGAAGACAGCAGATGATATCATGCATCTTCTGGACACGATCAATATGAGCGGGACGACGGTGGTCATGGTCACCCACGCGAAGGACATCGTCAACCGCTGGAATAAGCGTGTAGTTGCCATCGAGCACGGCCGCATTGTCAGAGACGGGTTCGGTTCGTACGGCTTCCGTGAAAAAACGGAGAAGAAGGGAGGCCGTCACCATGCGTAGAGTGTTCTACAATCTGAAGCAGGCGCTGCAGCAAATCGGAAGAAATAAGGGTATGAGCGCGGCATCCGTGTTCGCGATAACAGCGATGATGCTGATTCTGGGCTTGTTCTTCATCATCTCCGTGAACGTGAATGTGTTTACGGAAGTGGTGAAATCCGATTATGATACTGTAGAAGTTTACCTGAAAGACAGTACGACAGAAACGCAGGCGGCGCAGATCATGGAGGAGCTGAAAAGTCTGAAGGGGGTATCAAAAGTTACCTACAGAACCAAAGATCAGGCCATGAAGATCATGAAGAAACGCTGGGGAGACAGCGGATATCTTCTGAACTCGCTCGGCAGCAATCCTCTTCCGAATTCGGTGCTGGTCAAGGTCAGCAATCTGAGCACAGCGAATACGGTAAACAAGACTGCGGTAAAGAATAAAGGCGTTGAAAACACAACCTATTATAAACAAACAATTGATAAAGTCACGAAGATAACCAATACAATCCAGATCGGGGCGCTTGTAATCATGCTCTTCCTGGTGGTGGTTTCTGTTGTCGTTGTATCAAACACCATCAAACTGACGGTGTTTGCAAGGGCTAGGGAAATTGAAATCATGAAGGTGGTCGGTGCGACGAACTGGTTTATCCGGGGACCTTTCCTGGTGGAAGGAATTGTAATTGGAATAATATCGGCCCTGATTTCATCCGGGATCACCTATCTGTTCTATGGGAAGATTGTTGCCAGAGCAGGTGTGAAAATGATGACCATGCTGGGGTCTCCGCTGGTTCCGGCCGGTTATCTCTGCGGTAATCTCGTGGTGATATTCCTTGCGCTGGGAATTGGAATCGGTGCCTGCGGAAGTATTATTTCCATGCGGCGTTTCCTGGATGCATAATGAGGAGGTTTTATGAAGGCGGATATTCATGGAATATTGAAAAAAACTGCTGCAGCTGCTGTTGCGGCGGCGCTTGTACTGACGTTTATTCCTGCGCAGACATCATCCTATGCTTCATCTCTGCGTTCAGTCCGTTCGAAGAAGGCGGATGTTTACAGTCAGATGAATAAGACTGCGGCAAAAATAGAAAAGCAGGAAAAATCCATTAAAAAGATTCAGAAACAGATTGAAAAGAAGGAAGCGGCATATCAGAAGTCTCAGAAGGAGATGGAAGCTGCAAAGGCCAAGATGGCAGACCGCAAGGAAAAGCTGGGACTGCGTGTACGTGCAATGTATAAAACCGGCGCGGTCGGATATATGGACATCATCCTGAATTCGAAAAGTTTCAGTGAAGTCGTATCAAACACAGAGATGGTCAAGAAAATCTATACCAGTGACCAGAATGCGCTGGATGAAATAAAAGTTCAGAAGCAGGAACTGTCTGACCGGCAGGATTCTCTGAAAAAGCAGAAGAGTGAGCTGGAAAACAAGCAGACCGAACTGGAAAAACAGCAGAAAGAGATGAAAAGTGAGGAATCCCAGCTGAAAGCACAGTATTCCAGACTGAAAGCAAAAGAGAGCAGAATGGAGAAAAAGCTGGAGGCAAAACTTGCCGCTGCCGGCAGTTCGTCTTCTGATTCATCTTATGTATCTGGAGACGGGTCACTTGCATGGCCGTGTACGGGAACCATCACGACGGAATTTGGGACAAAGCGTTCCTGGGATCCGTATTCTACCGCGCATACCGGAATGGATATCGGAGTCAGCTATGGAACAGCCATTCACGCCGCGGCTTCCGGAACGGTAATCATTGCCGGAAGCTATGGCGGATACGGAAACTGCGTCGCCATCAGTCATGGAAACGGACTGGTGACTCTGTACGGGCATAACAGCAGTCTGACCGTCAGCGTCGGAGATAAGGTGAAGAAGGGCGATGTCATCGCCAAGGCGGGATCGACCGGATTCAGTACAGGTGTACACTGCCATTTCGAGGTTCAGAAGAACGGTACTCCGGTTAACCCGAGAAAATACTTATCGTAACAGCGAATAAAGGAAGTTCTATGCAATTACATCCGAAACTGATAGAACTGCTGCATAAACGCGGAATTGTGTCCGAAGAAGATATTCAGGAATTTCTTTCGGACAGTCCGCAGAGAACCTATGATCCATTCCTTCTCTTGAATATGAGAGAGGGAGTGGATTTAATATTGTCAGCAGTTCGCAAAAATAAAAAAATCTGTATATATGGGGACTATGACGCAGATGGTGTAACATCCACGGTGATTCTGACGGAAGTTCTTTCGCATCTGACGGATAATCTGATGCACTATATTCCTTCCCGTTTTGGTGAAGGCTACGGACTGAATAAGCCTGCGCTGAAAATCATCCGTGAGGAGGGAGCGGAGCTGCTGATTACGGTGGATACCGGAACTGCCGCACCTGAAGAGGTGGATTATGCCAGAGAGCTTGGTATGGAGGTTGTTGTTACTGACCATCACACTGTACCGGAGCACCCGGCAGATGGAATTCTGATCAATCCGCATCAGAAAGAATGTCCATATCCATTTTCTGATCTTGCCGGCTGCGGAGTCGCCTTCAAGCTGGCCCAGGCTCTGGTCAGCGCTGCCGGGCTGCCAAAGCGCGTGCTTACCAGGACGCTGGATCTGGTGGCAATCGGTACGGTTGCGGACATTGTACCGCTGAGAGATGAAAACCGGACGCTGGTAAAGTATGGCCTGCGGGTGATCAATACAGGAAGCCGCCGCAGTCTGCAGGCGCTGATGGATGCAGCACATCTGCACGGCAGAACGGTCACTGCGGAACAAATTGCTTATATCATCGGGCCGCATATTAACGCTGCCGGACGAGTAAAGCATGCGGAAATCGCGGCATCACTGTTTCTGACAGACGATGAAGAAATGATGCGGCAGAAAGCCTCCGAGCTTGCGGAATGCAACGCACGGAGAAAGGATCAGCAGCAGGAAGTATTTGAGCAGGCAATGCAGATTATTTCTGAGCGTCTGTCCGGGGATGATTTTCTGGTCATCGATGTCCAGGGAAACTGGGAAGGCGTAGCCGGAATTGCTGCGGGTAAAATCAAGGAACTTCTGTACAAACCTACCGTCATCGTCACAAAAGAAGAAAATGGAATGCTGAAAGGAACGGGCAGGAGCATCGAAGGTCTGAATCTGTTCGACCTGTTGAACGAACAAAAAGAGATGTTTACGACTTTTGGTGGACACGCGGCGGCATGCGGGTTTACACTTAAGCCAGAGTATCTGGATGAATTCCGCAGAAATCTGAACCAGAGAACCCGGGCGATCCGGGCGGAACATCCGGAAATTTTTATAAAGAAAATTATGCCGGATCTGCGTCTCCGTGCGCAGGATGCGTCGCTGGATCTGGTTCATCAGATGGAGCTTCTGGAACCCTGCGGCTGTGAAAATGAACAGCCGATGGTCGCCGTGGAAGGCCGGATCGAACACGCCGCTCACATGGGCGACCGTGGTCAGTATCTGCGTTTTCAGGCTGCCATGCCGGAATTCCACAGTCTTTCCTGCATCGCTTTTCATGATGTGAGAAGGCTGGAAAAAGAAATTCAGGGCACGGCCGGGCAGCCGGCGGAAATCGTCGGAAGGCTGCAGGATGATGTCTGGCAGGGAAATCACCAGCTGAAGATGATTGTGGAGGATATCCATCCGCCGTTTTAGTACATCATCAGAAGAAACGCAGACTCCGGGAAGAGAAATGAGCTCGCATGAAGCCGGAATGATTTCCGGAAATTGTGCAGAAAGTTAACGATGAAGATAGCAAAAGTAAAATTTATTGCGGCCGTAGCAGCCGGAGTCCTTGTGGGCGTAATCCTGACGACTGCCGTGTATTTCAGCTTCCTTAGTTCTTCCGGAATGAGGCTGGTCCCCGCAAAAGAATACAGGCGGCTGGAGTCCATGGATAAGCGCTACAGCAAGCTCTGGAAAATCCAGAATCTGGCGCAGAAAAATTCGCTGAAATATATCCGTGTGGATAAGCAGATGAATGCGCTTTACCGTGCACTTCTGAAGAGTTACGGGGAACCATACTCCGTTTACATGACTCCGGAAGAGACAAAAAGATTTGACGGACGTCTGAATGGCTCATACAGCGGAATCGGCGCCGCCCTGGAAGAATCCGGCGGGCAGGTGAGGATTTCCAGAGTTATGGATAAGAGTCCTGCAAGGTCGGCCGGATTGAAACAGGGGGATGTGATTCTGCAGGTAAACGGAAAAACCAGCCAGACGATCAGCGGAACGGCAAAACTTCTGCGCGGGAAAACGGGTTCTTCCCTGAAGCTCCTGATTCAGCGGGGAAAGGAAAAGAAATCAGTAACCATTATCCGCGGCGAGGTGTCCGGGGATTCTGTAACAAGTGCCGTGCTGCACCATAATATCGGATATATCTGGATTTCCGCCTTTCAGAAAAATACAGCATCGGAATTCCAGACCGAGCTTTCCGCGATGGAAGACCGTGGGGTAAAGGGAGTTGTTATAGATCTCCGCGGCAATGGTGGAGGGTATACGAGCCAGGGCATCAAAACCGCTGACCAGCTGCTGCCTGCCTGCACGATCACGAGCATGCAGAAAAACAGCGGCCCAAGAAAATACTATAATTCTGATGAGACTTGTACTAAGCTGAAGTATGTCGTTCTGGTCAACGGAGAAACCGCCAGTTCTGCAGAAATTGTGGCGGCCGCCATTCAGGATAATAACGGTGGAAAGCTGATCGGAAGCAGAACCTTTGGCAAGGGTGTCGTGCAGAGTGAGTATCATCTGGATGACGGGTCAGCGGTCCGTCTGACGGTGATGCAGTACTTTACACCGGACGGAAAAAAGATCAATGAAAAGGGCATTAAACCGGATATTACTGTCCGCCAGGAGTCGGGGAACAGTGATCGTCAGCTGGAAAGAGCCATATCTGAATTGGAAAAATAAAGAGAACACCGAAACCCAGCAGTCTTTCATGTGCTGATGCACAAAAAAATCTTCCAGAAAATAGCCGCGCCTCTTGGAAATGTGACAGAGATTAAAGGAAAGCCGTTTTGCTGGAAAAAACTTGTGCTTACTGTTTGACTTTAAAGTGTAAAAGTAATATAATGTGCTGAGATTAGACGGAAAGTACGACAGTGACCGCATTTCACGATTTTCAGAGATGCGGAATAAACGGAAAGGAAAATGTGTTATGGCATTCGAGACCAAGCTGAAAAGTCAGGAGAATGATGCGTTGTTCGATGCGATTCTTTCCTTAGAAAACAGGGAGGAATGCTACCGCTTTTTTACCGATATCTGCACAATTAATGAGCTTCACGCAATTTCACAGCGTTTTCAGGTTGCAAAACTGCTTTCACAGGATCACACCTATAATGAAATTGAAAAGCAGACCAATGCATCTACGGCAACGATCAGCAGAATTAATAAATGTCTGGTTTACGGCGCAGACGGTTATAAGATCGCGCTGGACCGCATGAAGAAAAAAGAAGAGGAAGAAAAACAGAAAGAGGCTGAATAGCAGCCGTATTACACTGTTTGTCATGATATTTGCTGCCGGAGAGAAGAAATTCCTGAGGCAGCTTTTTTCATGCGTGCAGAAGGAAGGAATTAATATGCATACACTGTATATTTTTCAGGCAGAAAGCAGACACCACATTCCGCACGGTAAAGACAGCAACTATCTGATTCAGAGCTGTGCGCGGGATTTTCTGGAAGATACTGCAGTGCCGGAGAAACAGACGGATTTTACGATTCGCAGAACCCGCGAGGGAAAGCCGGAATTTCTCTCTGCTCCTTTATATTTTTCCATATCCCACAGCGGAAGTGTCTGGTATTGTCTGATCAGCGATATTCTCTGCGGATTAGACGTACAGCAGAATGAAAACAGGGATTTTCAGCGGATCGCCAGACGATTTTTCCTGCCGGAGGAGCAGGAGCTGGTCAGAGCTGGTGGAGGCACTGCATTTTTCCGGATCTGGACCAGAAAAGAATCACTCGGAAAGCTTTTGGGACGTGGCATGTTTCAGGCCTTTCCGCTTCCGGTGCTGACCGATTCAGAGGAGTACAGCTTCCAGAATATCGCAATTCCGGGATTTGATGGAAGCTGCGCATTCTGTTTCCAGGGAATAGAAGAAGCAGGCAGGCCTGTGAACATAAAGACCATAGATCCGACTGGCCGCTGCGTACAGGCCGCAGAAATAAAGGAATAGACATGATCGATCTTGATGAATTATATAAACAGGGAAAACTGACTGCAGCTTCCATAGAAGAGGCAGAGCAGGGGAAAGATATTGATGAAGACGGGAATCTGTCCGGTTCAGAGACAAAAACTGCCCGGCCATCCGGTCTCCGCAAGGAAGTACCGCGCCGCCAAAATACCGGCTTCTCCCATAATCCACATGCAGAAGAAAACAGCACCGCTTCCGGCAGTATGTATACTGGGAAGGGAAGCCGCCGGGGAAAAGCCGAAAAAACCGGGAAAAAATCAAAAGAAAAGAAAAAGCCGTCTGTCGACGAAGCCGCAGTCAGAAAACTGGCAAGAAAAAGCATGAGCACGGAGGAACTCCGCCTCTTCCTGAAACAAAAGGAATACGCAGATGAAGAAATCAGTGCAGAGCTGAAAGAACTGAAAGCCCATCATTATCTGGATGACAGAAGATTTGCCTGGGAATATCTGCAGTATGCGTTTTCTCAGAACAGAAGCCGCATGCGGGCCTTCAGTGAACTGAGAAAGAAAGGTGTATCAGAAGCGGACATGCAGAATGCCTTTATGGATTACGAAGATCTGGAAGGCAGCCTGAATGAACGCGCAATGGCGGAAAAAGAAATGGAGAAAGTTCTCAGAATGGCAGACCTTACAGCAGACGATCCGATTCCCGAAAAAATACGCGGGCGGATTGCCAGAAGGCTTTCCGCCCGCGGGTTTTCCAGCAGTCTGATCTGGGACATGCTGGGGGAACTAAGACGAGGATGAGAAAGCTGCGGCGGGCACAGCAGTTCTGCATCTACGCCGCAGTTGTCTCTTCTTCAGATGAACCGCAGAGTCTCTGAAAAAAATCAGAGGCGGTTTCGGCAATCAGATCCTGGCCCTTCTGGTTCGGATGCATGCCGTCGATGCTGATGCAGTCTTTATAGTTGTC